>Ga0265339_10000276_pt1 | contig 41589 bp, 32 predicted proteins | sample 4CB219metaG_FD_202085 | JGI IMG/M metagenome (GOLD analysis project Ga0265339, IMG submission 202085) | Rhizosphere microbial communities from Carex aquatilis grown in University of Washington, Seatle, WA, United States - 4-CB2-19 metaG | ecosystem: Host-associated > Plants > Roots >... | reverse complement strand
TCTGATGATTGTGCCCAGGTTTCCCGGTGATTCAATGGATTCGACTGCGAGCCATAAGGAGTTTCTGTCTGCACGAATCTGCTCTAGCGGGATCCATCTCTGTCTCAAAACCGCGCCCAGTCCTTGGGGCTCAGTTGCGAGCGTCAAATTACGGTAGAGTTCGTGCGAAAGACGAATGCCGGGAACGCCTTGCTGGCGCAATCGACGAGCGAGTTTTTGGCCGAAAGGATTTGATAGAAGCGAGGGGTCACGAAAGACAGACTCGATCGGGGCACAGTGTTCCACTGCGCGGGCAAGGTGACGAATGCCTTCGATGATGTATCGTTGAGTGCGGGAACGGCCTTGATAGGTCTGAAGCGAGCGGAGAGCTAGAAAGCGCGGATCGCGGAAGCTACTGACAAGCGGGAACTTTTTCTCATTCATTCCTCCTTGCGGCTGTGATTATGGAGCCGCTGCCATTGACATATTTGATTCCATGGATAATTTTGCCACAACAGAAGGCATTTCTCCAGGCCTGGGAGCGGACCGAAAACACCGTGATTCGTGGCTCAACCGTCTTGGCACTGCGCTCAATACAATAGCCGATGATCGTGGAGTTAGAATGTCACCAAGACAAGGCCGACCATGAGAGACTCTCGATTCTTCCTGGCAGTTCTTCTGCTTGCATGGGGCACGCCTGTCCATGCCAACTGGGGAAGCACTGCCGGCGGAAGCGTTGCCACCGGGAGTTTTCGCGCCTTCGGTACAGACCAGGTTGAGATGCAGCGTGAAGATCTTCGCATTCGTCTCTTTCGCGACCGCGCCAAAGTTGAGATCGATTACGTCTTCCATAACACCGGCGCCGCCGTCGACGTTCGCGCCGGATTTCCAAGCCTCGGCGTCCAACTCGAAGATGTGAAGCACCGGGAGATCGAGAACTACACCATCACTACGGATGACCAGCCAGTTTCCTTCAACACTGAATCCGGCGATCCAGCTCCGTTTAAGCACCTCTACGACGCCAAGTTCCGCGAAATGGGTGAACTCGACGATTATCCACCGGAGAAGCGTCCCGAATTGCTGGAGTGGTTTGTCTCCTCCGTACATTTTGAAGCGGGCCAAAGCAAACGCGTACACATCAATTACGACTCGCTCTACGCATACTGCGGCGGGGGCTACTCCGACGATTCCGACGACTGCGACGATCGTTTCGCTTACGTCCTCTCGACTGCGGCCGCATGGAAGGGCCCTATCGGGGTAGGGACCATCACCATCGAGCCCGTCACTGTCCCGGCATCGCGTCTCATTCTATCGCCCGCCGGCCGCTTCCTACGCAAGGGCTCTGGGCTTGTCTGGAGTTTCCGCAACCTGAAGCCCAGCCGCGCCGACGACATCGTCGTAAACCTGAATAACCATTTCTCAACCATTGCCGCGTACGAGGAGAACTCCAACCCCGACACGCAGAATTTGAGCTTCTACATTGCCGAAGGCGGAAAGTACTTCTACCTCCATTCCCATTTCGTCCCCCACGGCGAAGCAGCTTCGCCGGAGTTCTCTGCGTCGCAGGTCGCTTCCAGCATCCCCGACACAGCATGGCACACCCCGCATACTCCCGGAATTGGAGACGCTCTCTCTCTTGAGATCACCAAGCCCGACCACATCGACCAGATTGGCATCATCCCCGGTTGCGGCTCCAAGGACCAGGACTGGTTCAATTCTGCTCGCATCAAAGCGATTGAGATAACCGTCAACAGCAGGTACACGCGCCGAGGCATTCTTCCCGACGAGTTCACCTTTCCCTGGCCCGAGTCGCACAAGGCGTACGAATGGATCGATCTCCCGCCGTACCCTGGTAAGGCCGAAAACATTCGCCTTGTCGTCCGCAGCGTTTACCCCGGCTCCGCCGACCAAGTCACCTGCATCGGCAAGGTTGTGCTTCGCCAGTGGTTAAAGAAAAGACCTGCCGTCAAGAGTGGTATCGATGGTCATGAGCTACCTTGAGGGCTGACTCAGTCTGGCCTGCGACCGCCGGGTGCCTGGGGGGAGGCAACGGGGCTATGGCCAAATGGGATGCGACGTTGGCTGGCACACGTTGGGTCAGAGTCGGCGACCATCCACCGGAGTCCTGGTTCACGGTTCCGAAATTGCCGGGGGGCGGATTGAATGCCACGTCTCGATGGCCCAGGCTTTTTGGCCGAGGTCTCCAAACAGGATTGTGCAGACTGCCCTGGTGCCGATTGCCAGGATCGAGGAGTTCAAAACGAAGTACTCCTCTCCTGTTTCGCGACGCTTGCCGTTGATGTTCGCCTGAGCAAAGTAATCATCGCGCTCGACAATATATTCTGCACGAGTCTTCTTCTTTTCATTCTTCGCCAATTCAAATCCGCTGAGCAAAGAGGTGCCCTCGGAACGATAGGCCGTGAACCATATCTCCCTGGGCGGGTCAGCTGCAGAATAATCGCCTTCGTCATCAGGCTCGAAATCGCTGAAGGAGCCCGGGGTCTCGATCTTCCATCCTCCTGGCAAGGTGACGGTGACTTCTCTCCGCCTGTATCCGATGGTCGGCTCGCTACTAGCTCGCGAATGGACCAGATCTGCTTCCACTCCGCTTCGATTGAGCAGTTGTAGTATCTGCTTCCATTCTGCAAACGGGTATTGAAGGCTGGGTTCTAGTTCGTAAGCTCGATGGAGAGAATCCGCAACATCCTCCAATGTGGCTGCTTCGGAATCGTTGATTGGGCGCCGCCACCGCACGTCAACCCACATCTGCGACAATGCTCGCCCGAGGTAGTACTCGGCATTCATTCCAGGAGCCCACCACGCGAAAAAGTCCTTTCCTCTAAGTCCGTCCTGGGCGGCTCGATAAAGCCATTCGCGATTGCGGGGACCGAGCGCTGTCAAAGCGGCTTGCTCACCGTGGAACTGAGGATTTAACGGCATGCATAGGGCAATTCCAGCTGAATCGAAATCAAGCGAACCATCAAAAAAGAGATTGGCTAGAGCGGCGAGCCAAGAGGTCATTTCGGCTTGCAGACTTTCCTCATCGCCTGTAAAAAAATACCCCGTCTCGTCACCGTAGTCCCCGTTATCGTCGGCGGGATGTTCCCATCGGGCGTTGAAATCATGAGCCAAATCCTTCAGCATTGACGCCACAAAGGCGTGGTAACCGGGACCTGCTGTCGTTGTGTTTGCTGATGCCACAAACTGAGATGGACCGACGAACGACAGCTCAAATTCCTCGGCGGCCGGGTGCATCCGGCAGAAGAGAGTTGGCGTGGAATCGACCACTTCAAGTCTTGTCTTTGGCCGCATATCGGGGTATTTGAGCCGCACCCAGTTCTCTATTTGCCCAATCAGTTCCTCTCCGGTCAGCGATGGCTTTGAGAGGTGCGCAAGCAGACGAATACCCAACGACATGATGGTCTCCGGAATTGTGCTGATTTTACCGCACTGTTCGACTCAAATCCCGCGCTCAAGGGAAGAATGGGCTGAGACCGTTGCGCAGGTTCTGTAACCGCATTCCACCCCAACGAGAGTGTGGGCCGGTTGGCCTGAATTGGAGGAGCGACCTCGGGCTCTGTCCAGATGGCCGACCACCAACAATCCACCAACGGAACCGACCCTGTGAACGCACTAGACGGAGCGAGAGACGTGTTGCACAATCTAGGGTATGCATTCAAGGACGGGATTTTTCGGAACGGCGCTCACGTTCGTGTGCGTTCTCGTCGCCTGTCGTCCAAACGCCCGCTTGGTTTATAAGGACGATCCTGGACTTACGGCCCTCATGAATGCCGCTGCACACAATGATCTACCAAGGGTTCGGGAACTGCTTGCACATGGAGTAAACGTTGCCGAGAGAACGAGCAACGGCAAAACTGCCCTCTACGAAGCCATCGAGCGAACCGATTTGAATGCGGATAACTTGCCCACCGTTGATGCGCTTCTGAACGCTGGGGCTGACCCAAACGAAGCGGAATTCGTTACTTCTAATCCGCTGAGCATTTCCCTCACGAGAGATTACGCGAATCCATCTGTAACCCTACGTCTCCTACAGGCCGGTGCTCAAGTCCCTCGCGACTGCCCCGCAGGGAACTCCGAAGACTCATTGTTATCCCTTGCAACGATGGATAGTAGCACAGAGGTCATGCGCGCACTCATTGCAAAAGGGAGCCCTGTCGATTGTCAGTACAGAGGCGCGTCAGCGCTGTATTGGGCCGCACTCAATGGGCAAAACGACCGAGTGGCGTTGCTCCTCCAGAATGGTGCAGACCCGCGACAGCAAGACAGTGGAGGTCATACCATTCTCGATATTGCAACTACCACGAATCCTGATCCCCGCGTGCAAGCAGACTTCGCGAAAACGCGTCAGCTACTCCAAGAAGCTCTGAAATCGACGAAACCGAAAACGCAGTAAATGCCAAGTTCCTTGACGATTTCCGCCGTTCTGTCTGAATAACCGGCCGCACGTGTAAGAGTCTATTTCGGCCTCTGCATCTGAATTAGGGAAGGATCGCCGACTGTACAGCCGGAATGCAAACCGTTGGGCGGATTTCACTTTTCGGCAAGCGTTGTCCACAGACTTTCGACTAAGAACGAATGGGGTAGTGAATCTCTCCGGCATCCTTCGCTGCACATTCCCAGCTTGCTTGAGGATTCAGTTCCGTGGCTAGGAGCGGTGTAAGTGTCTCGTGAGCGTATATCTTTCTGACGACGCCGATGTCCAATGTCTTCTCGAAATACTCCGCCGCAAAATCGACGTAAGTTTCTGGCTTGGCGTCGAACATGCACAAGAACCCTTTCGATCCGTCTGGATCGTCTGTGTCACTCTCTGGAAAAGTAACCGGCCCATGTTGCCAGTGCTCGTCGCTTGGTTCTCTCCAGATGCAGAAAGTACAGTCACCCATGCTGAATGCTGGTTCAGCTAAAAATGAAGCAAAAGCATCAGGAACACCGTCAAGGACCCCTGGCCAGACTGCGACCGGTTCCCGTTTCCACGGGCTCATCGGAGCCTCGTGGTCGAACCCTTTGAGGATTGCACCATGCGGACTAAAAATCAGAAAATACTCATCTCCCGATCCATTTCGCATAGAGGCCATCCTCTCCTTTAGGGATGTGTCCCACGCAGCATTGAACGAAAAGTAGCGATACTCCCAATCTGGAGACACGATGGCATCAAGCATTGCAATAGACTGGGCGAGCTTTTCAAGCCTATCGATGCTCGGCAACTGCGAGAGATCGCGAGTAGATATGGGCATCCACACATTGTGCCATAGACCGGCCGTTGCACCACGACGGCCTGGTTTAGCATGGTCTTTAGTTTCAGTTTTTCCGAGAGAAGGACAAATGGATGCCGATAGCTACCCGGATGCCGTAGACGCGAATCTCGTGGGGACCTACCCAGCGACCGCAAAGGCCGGAGGTGGTTACGTCTGGGACGATGTTCTGGAATATCGAGTCTGGTGCCATCCCGAGCGCGGCGCTATTGATCACGAAGATGGCAGTGACTACTACCTAGCTTTTTCGACATACGCCGAAGCCGCAGCATTTTCTGAAAGCACCAGGGGCGCAGAAGAGCCACTGGCGCTAGTTCGGCAGGTTGAGTATATAGACGAGCCGGAACTCGGTGAATATCGACACATGAAGGAACTGCGCATTACCGAGTGGCCCGCTGAGTTTCTTCGTCGCCCTCGACGTACTCCAAATACCATTCCGGATTTCCTATCGCCAGACGCTCCAAAGAATCGGCTCGATATTCTCCGGGGGTTGGCGAGCCAGAATCATTGAGCACCGGCCAACCGCGGAAGATGCCACCGGATGGGTTTATCTCCCGCTTGGCAACCATCCAACCACAACCCATGATCTGGGGAACGAGTTGCCGGCGAGGGGTCCTGGGGCTACCATCACCATAATGCCCTCCCATTCTCCCAAGCTCATTCTTCTTCCCGGCATGGACGGCACCGGGGAACTCTTTGAATCTTTTGTGGGGGCACTCCCGGAGGGTTTTAAGACCCAGATCGTTCGCTACCCAACAAATCGCCCACTCCCCTCTTCCGAGTTAGCGCAACTCCTTAGGTCGGCCGTTGAATGTTCTGATGCATTTGTGCTCATAGCTGAATCGTTCTCCTCACCGTTAGCGATTGAGTTGGCGGCTACTAATCCTCCAAGCCTCCGGGGATTGGTCATCTGTGCAGGATTTGCTTCCAGCCCGATTCCCAAATACCTTCAATCAATCTGTTCTTTCTTTGCGCCGGTTTGCTTTCTCGTTTCGCCGCCCTCGGTTGCGATCAAACTATTTCTTGTCGGGTTCAACTGCCCAATCGGAATGGTGGCAGCCGTGAAGTCTGCAATCTCATCAGTTAATCCATGGGTGTTGTCCGCTCGTCTTCGCAGCGTCCTTGCCTGTGACGTTCGAGCGGCTTTAAGCCGAGTGACTGTTCCGATGCTGATTATCCGGCCAAGTCACGACCGGCTAGTTGGCGTAGTTAAACTCGAAGAAATGCGACGAATAAAACCTTCTGCCGCTGTTGAGACCGTCAGCGGTCCTCACCTGTTATTTCAGCGAGAACCGCATAGATCAGCGGAGATTGTCGCTCGGTTTGCCTCTCAATGCATTGAAGAGCAACGCGTAGTTCCTGTGTTCAGTTCAGTCCAGCTTACCGACAACGCACCTGCCCCGAACACCGGGAGGAGCGCTTGACGAAGCGACGATGAAATAACCTTGCGTTTAGGATTAGAGCTACCATGTCTCCAACACGAGCCGACTGGCTCCGTTCCGCCTCCCCTCAGCTTATTGCCGATGTCAGGCTCTACCCCGCCTCTGAGGGTGGCAAGAGCTTTATCGCCCAACCCGGCTGGGGCTGTCCATGCTGTTCCACTAAATCAACCCCTGCCAGCGGCTGGGATGGTTGGCCGATACTCGAAGGACCGCTAGCTGCTGGTGACCGGCGACGACTTGGTTTCGTATTCCTCTCAGGTGAACAGGCCGCCGATGTCTTGCGCAAGGCTGGCACTTTTTATCTTTGGGAGGGCCTATTCATAGGTGAAGCCGTTGTTGCTTCGTAATGCCTACGGTGCCGCAGAACATTCATTTCCGTCAACTGGAACTAATCATTGCCAAGGCCGAGATTGCCGAGCGTGACAGGCAAAAGGGGTAGTGTGAATAACGACGAATTGCGGAGTTGGTACTTGGACCTATCGGACGCGTACAAGCAGATTTACCTATCGCTTGTTTCCAACCAACTCACAATTCATGGACGAAGCTTTGGTCTCGACCTAAAAGAGGCTGAGCAAATCAAAGCCTTCAAAGGCTTGAACGAGCTTCAACATCAAATAAGTGGCCACATTGCTGCAATTGGACTGCGGCAAAACAGATACCCCGATGATGTCCTCTGGAACATTCTTAACGAGAAGGCGGCCTCGTTTGGTCTACTCGCTCATCTCAAACAGTCGTTTGATTCCGCAAGGTCCAGAAATATCTGGGATAAGTCAAAGTAGTGCGGCCACGAGCCGTTGGAATCGCGCCGAATCAAGTGGCAAGATCACTCTTCTCAGAGGCCCATCCCTTCCTCATTTCGCCGGAGAGAACTACTGCGTCAACGGTCTTACCTTGGCTACGATGTTCGTCTCCAAGGGATGTTTGGACCTGGCCCGACCCCCTTCGAGCGCACTTATTGACGGGGCAGTGAACCTACGACGAAGTACTGAGGAGCAATGACCGCGCCGAGATCCGGATTGTAGTAATCGACCAATTTGGCGGGCGCCGCTTTTGCGCGGATCGAATAGCGCGGAGTGAAGCGGAAGGTGAACTTGTCGCCCTCCGCAGCGGATGACCAGAGGTAAAAGACGATTCGATCGGGCTGCAACTCGTAGCGGCTGATTGTCCAGGAATCGAGCAGCTTGCCGAGTGAAACGCGGTCTACATCCGCGCCGGGTGGCAGGCCAACTTCAGCCAGCATCATGCCGTAGCCTTCGGACCCGAAACGCCGTGCACTCACGGTGCAGTTGATCGGCTGACCAACAGTGGCATTCACTGCGTCGCAGGTGTAGCCAAAGTCCAATCCAAAGCTCTTGCCGGGAACGGTTGTTTCCGTCTTGCCAGACGAATTTTGTGTCCATGGCACATAGAGCCACGCAGTGATCTGAGCATTGGCAAAGGTCGCATCGGTGGTTCCCGCAAACTCAAGGGTGTTCGCCCCACCATGGATCATCGCGGAAAGATCGATGCTGCGGGGCGCATCGAGGAGTTTGCTATCGACCTTGAGCGCGCCGGCGAGTTCCCCACTCAGAGGCTTGCCGTTCACCTTCAGCGCAAAGTTGCCAGTAGCTGGCCCCTGAAGCTGACGAAGCGCGACTGGCAGAAGCGCCTTGAGTACGCGCACGGTAGCCTGGCCGCTCATCCACACGCCGTATTCGTCACGGTTTTGGAGCAGGTAGAGCAGAGCATCGTCTTCCAGCGCATTATCCGCTTTGTTGCCCGCCGCCTGTAATGCGGCCAACGCAAGCGAAGTGGTCTCAAGCTTCCCGCCCGTTCCCCATCCATAGAACGGCGAGTAGCCGTCAAACTCCCAGTGGGCTCCGCTTTTTCCGCGCTCAACGCCGGTGGTCAATTCCTCGTGAGCGCGGGTCAGCGTCGCTGAGTCGCCGGTCCGCACGGCCAACAAGACCCGCAGTGCGTTGGAATAGGGATCATGCAGCGCCAGCACGGATGTCGCGGCGTAGGCATTGGCCTTGGCAACCGCCTGCTTCACACGTGCCTGAAGACCAGCCGGCGTGAAGGTCGAAAAGTCCTTGGCCTCGATTACAGTTTGGAGGGCGTTGGCGATGTAGAGCGTCTCTCGTGTGGAGACTGCGCCGTAGCGAGGCCTCCAGGAGCCGTCGGCGCTCTGCTGTGAGAGGAGCCACTGGATTGCTCCGGCAATACGCGATCGGTCGACGGAGACGAAGGGCTCTGCCTCGGTCAGGAACTCGACTCCATAGGCCGTTAGTGCGGCGTCACCTGTGGTGTCGTTGCCGCCCCAATAGGTAAGCCCGCCGCCGGTATTGAAGTAGCCGAGCAGACGCTCGTACCCCAACTGGAGAAAGCTCTGGGCCTTTTCCTTCTCTGGCGATTCGGCTTTTGCGGCCGTTGCCAGTTCCAGATACAGCAGGCTCGCATACGTGGAGGAAATGGTCTGCTCGGCGCAGCCGTACGGCCGTTCCAGTACGGCCTTCATGGTGTGTGCCACATTGGCGCCGAGATTCGGATAGAGGAGCAACTCCGCGTGAACCGACCCTGCGATGGCATCGGTCGGAAGGTCAAAGCGAATCGTGTTCGCGCTGTCACCGTGGAGGAGCGCCGATGTTGTAACGGAGCGTGGTTCGCCGTCGGGATGAACCTTGACCGACTTTTCGACCGCATCGCCATTGTGCGCGTTGGCGGCGGTGATCCGAAGCGGACCTGCCTCTGTTGACGAGGCCGCGTGCAGCCCGACCAGCACTGGAGACGATCCGTTCGATGCAATTGTGGCATGCATGTTGGCCGGGGTCGAAAGCGTAAACCAGTCCGCCGGTTTTACCGTTACGGGAAGTGTGATGGCGTGCTCGGTGTAGTTGCGCAAGTTCACTGGCAGCGTGATCTCGTCGCCGACGGTCAACACCTGTGGGGCATCGAGGTCAACGAAGAAAGGCTGAAAGGTCTTGAAGGTCCGATCAACTTCCGTTAGGCGGCCATCGAGAGTTGAGCCGACGGCATGCAGCTTCCAGGTCGTCAGGCTGTCGGGCAGTGTGAAGTTGAACGCAGTGCGCCCTGCATTGTTCGTCTCCAAAGAGGGCGCCCAGTAGGCTGTCTCCGCAAAGACATGGCGCAGGCGCGGTGTCATAGTTTGCTCGGTGATGGTGGCGCTGCCGTTGGGACCTTTAACGGTTCCTTGCACTTTCCCAATTGTCGAGACGCTCATGCTCATCGTTTGTGTTGCGATCGCGTCGGCGCTTACCGTCACCGTCGATGTTGCTGCGCCCACTTGCAACTTGACATCCACCTCGGTCAGCGCTGAGGACGAAACGTGAACATCGGTGAGGGAGAAGCTTTCGAATCCCCTTGCGTCGGCTCGCACTTTATAGAACCCTGGGGCGAGGTCCGAGACAATATAGGAGCCGTCGTCTTTTGTCGTCGCACTCGCCGTTGCATCGCCCGTAACCGCATCAACTCGTACAGTGGCATTGGGAATCACCGCGCCGGTCATGTCTGTCACCGTGCCGCCGATAGCGCCTGTATTTCCCTGAAAGAGCCCTGAATTCACTGCGACAGGCTGCAAATCGCTCCCGCTCTGTTGAGAGACAGTGTGCGCGAATCGCGCTACCTCGTCCACATCGCCATAGGAGACGCCCTTCTCATCGGTGCGAAGAACCTGGATCGCTTGCGCGACCAGTGTAACTTTGTCTGTTCCGCCCTGAATTGAATTGCCCGAATTTCCAGCCTTGACCCGGTCTATGCGAGCATAGGAGAACTCGCGCTTCGACTTGAGCGCGAAGTGCCGCCCAAGAGGATCGCGGAGACTTTCAAAATTGATTCCCGCCGCCGTGAAGGCCTGTTGGGCGTCGGCTTCCGTCTCAGGGAACGGGTGCCCCGCTGCGGCCCAATGCTCAAGCGCAGCGTTCAGCTTTGCCTCAGTCGTCCCAAAATAGTCGATTCCGTTGCTCTGCCAGACGGTTTCGGCATTCTCCCGCTGAACCTGTATGAAATACGACCGTCGCACAACATCGATTGCATAGGAATATGGCTTGCCCTTGTGGTCAAGGGTGTGCTGTTCCGCGGAGTCGAGATCGAGGTCACCCTCCTTGGCAAGCGCCTTCAATGCGGCTACTGTCCCAGGCAGCGGCCTCCCGGCCTGTGCAACATTCTTGAGCAACGCATTAAGGCGTGCTCCCGGTACAGCAAATACATTCCGCTCCACCAGTGTGAGCGTGAAGTCGTCTGCAGTTCCAAATTGTTTGTCCGGCCCCGCACTTCGAAGCGACACAATATCCGTGTGCCAGCCTTCGCCTGTCTCCACCTTGTATGGCACATTCCAGGGGTCAACAAGAAAACCAGCATTCAACTTCGCGTCTGCGGCGAACTGCTTGACCTCGTCGAATGTTGCCGGAAGATTCAATGGACCCCCCGCCAGAATCGCCTCGCCCAGCGGCCTCACTGCCGCTTCCATCTGCTTCTGGTACTCGCTGCGCACGGTGCTGTTGTCGTTCGATTCAATCACCAACGGCTCCGAGACAGAATTCAAGAGCACCGCTTCCGCTGCAAGGTCGAGATCGGTATCAATCGGCTTCGAGGTGTCGGTCTTGTTGAGACTTTCCCGCGTAACATCTCCGACGCTTGCGCCTTCCAACCACCACCATCCGCGGCCGAACCAGCGATCGTTCGCTTCCGCCTCCGTCTCCGCGCGCTGTTCTACGGCTGTATCGAAGACCGACAAACCAAAGACGCCCGCAGTGGCGCCTTTGTCGGCGCTGCGAAGCGACACCTCGGCGCTGACCTTCGCGCCTGGTGCGTAGGAAGCTGCCAAGCCTTTAATGCTGGCGCGCAGCGAGTGATCTTCCGGATAGAGAACTGAACGCGTGTCACCGCCTCCGCCTCCATACCAGCGCTGTTCTCCTCTAGTGCCGCGCAGGTTGTACGCGCGCAGCGTGATGAGACCGTGGAACGCTGGATTCGCCGGGATCGAGAATGGCTGCTCATTCCCGCTCATTCGGACCTGCCAGTGCCCGACGACCGCGCTTTCTGAAAGGATGTCGATATCCAGATTGGTTCCGGACTGCGCGTGGACTGAGCCTTCAATCGGCTCTCCCGGCTTCATCAGCGTGTGATCCAGTGAGAGCCAGATTCCTTCGCCAGGACCCGTCCATAGCTGGTCGTCGAAGTGGGAGATTCTGCCCTCGGCATCGCGAGCCGTAACGCGGATATTGGGCCGGTGATCATCCTCGGCGGGCCCCTTTTGTGGAAAGTGCAGTGTCACCTTGGCGAGTCCATATCGGTTCGTTTTCACCGTCATCGCTCTGGTTGCACGCGACTGCGAACCCATCCAATCCAGCGTTACCCGGCAGGGCGTAGGCGTCCCGTCGGCGTAAGCGGTTGAGATCAGGTACTCTCCCTCGCGATCGGTTGATCCTATCGGGTTGAGGTAGATGTGGACGGGTTCTTTGGTCAGTCGTACCGCGAAGTTGCGCGGTTCGGTCCGGCCGGTTGTTGCGTCAGTCACCATCGCCCGGTACTTCACGTCCCGGAACCGCTCCCATGTGTCGCTCTTGAGCTGATCGAACTCATCCGTCACCTTCAGCTTGAGCGTGGCATCGCCATTTACGTCGAGCTGTGCCTTGTCCTCATTGTCCTTCGGCTCGTCGTAGCGGCCAGTTTTCGGATTCCACTCCGCATCGCCGGCGCGCACCAGCCGCACGCCACCAGAGGCCACCGGCTTGCCGAAGAGGTATCCAGCGTGAATCACTACCTTCGGTTCTTCGCCGGCAAGATAGAAGGCGCGGTCGGGCGTGGCCGTTACGCTGAACTCCGGCAGTTCGTAGCGCTGGATGCGCACTTCTTGCGTCGAATCGCCACCTGCGCCCGTCACATTATCCAGATCGAACTTCACCTCGTAGTCGCCTGTTGGAGTCTGTTCGGTTGTCTTCCAGTCGTAGGCCACGATCCCGAAGCGGTTGATCTTCAGTGCGGCCTTGGCAAGGATCTTGTTGTCGGGGTCTGTGACGGTCACTGTGACGGGTTCATCCGCTGCGGTGCGGCCACCATTTCTGAAGGCCAGTGCACGAAGATGGACGATCTCTCCCGGCTTGTGCAGTGGCTTGTCCATCTCCACATGCGTGCTTCCCAGGTCCATCACTTCCAGGTCTCCATTCACCGAGTCTCGCACCAGCGCTCCGCCCTCTCCGGTGAGCGTCCCCTCGACCGTCAGGTCTAGCGAGTCGCCCGGCTCGCCCAGGGGCAGAAAGGTCAGGATCGCTTCTCCATTGCGTCCGGTCGCTGCCACACGCGTGAAGGCCTTTTTCTTCGATTTGTCTTCGTCGTCAGAGAGCGTCGCCTTGAGGTTCACACCGTGCAGGGCCTTCCCGGTTACAGGGTTGACGGCAATGACCCGCGCACTCAACGGGTGGGCTTGCGCGATCATCTTGGGGTAGGCCAACCGCAATTCCATCAGGTTGGCAGTGATCGCGCCAACCGAAAGCACTCCGTGCGAGCGCTCCGACCCGTTCACCTCAACGCGATACCCAATGCGGTACCAGCCAATGTCTTCCTCGCGAACGCCGCGTGCGTCCTTGGGCCAGGGAAGAGTAGCCGAGACGGCGCGGCCATTCGTGCTCAAGGTGGCTACTGTTTCGCCGCTTCGCAAATCCTTGGGGGAGGCGAGCCAGACAACAACTTTCGCTCCCAGGCCTGGCACCGTGCTCAGCGGCAGCGTCACCCGAATCGTGTCCTTCTCAAGCGTAGCTTTGCTCCCGGCCTCCAACACCTGCGGCTCAATTGCTACATTTCCTGTCTGTTCGCGGGCTTGCACACCCGGGATCTGACCGAATGAACTCAAGGCAAATTGCAGAATCGACACAAGTAAGGCTGCACGCGGGATCATGGTTAGACATCCTAGCACAGAAAAATTCCTGTCCGGTTGAGCCTGTTATCCCCAGAGTGTGGATCGTTTCTTGACGGATAGTCGGATGCGAAAGGGTTTTGGGCGTTTGAGTTGCGTGTGATTGTTTTCAAGCCGTTCTTTACAGCACCCCAGCAGGAATAACCCTCTGCTCGGACGCAATGTGAGCCAGCTCACGTCGGATCAGATTTACCGAACAACCGACCGGAGTAAACATTTACGGCTAACGAGGTCGATCAGAACAGAGGCCCATCTGTTCTCGCCGACTGAGTAACTTCAGGCGCACTTGGATCGACAAATCGAAACAGACTGAGCAGGTCGAGCTGTTTTCCGTTCTCAACTCCCCCGACAATTCATCTTAGAGTCATAGTCAGTCAAAGAGCAGTTTGCATTGGAGATTCGTGCGCGTCGGCCGTTGCATAGGGAAGGCTACACTATGAGAAACCAGTTCTTGTAGTCCTCATCCGAAGACTGAGGTGGCGGAAGGATCATGCTCGATTGGCTGAAAGACAAGGTTCAAGGTGGAATTGGGGCTGTACAGCAGGCCGCACTGGTCTCCGCTCTGACCAAGCATTTTGCTCCACTTGAGGAGACGAAGAACGGTTTGCCGGGTATCGCGAGCCGGCTGGCTCAATATGTTGCTGAAGGTGACGACCAGCGCGCGTTGCAGGATCTACAGACGAACAATGTGAACCGTTACTACTCCTACAGCACCTCGGGCGATTGGTCCACGGAGAAAAAGCAAAGCTTCATGGCTTTTCTGGGGGGCCTGCCCCAGGATACCGAATTGTTCGTTCGACTCGCATTTGCATTTCACGCTGCCTACAGCCGCGGTCAAAACTTTGGGTACACTGCCGTACCCGGATTCGCCGGACGCTGCGACTGGATCACCAGTTTTCTGCGGCTTCTGAGTCAAGCGGGTCACAACAATGGAAAGATCTTTCCATCCGCCATGGTGGAAGCGATGGTTGCAGCACAGGATGTTGACCCGTCTACTCTCGTCGCAGGGGCGCTTTTGGTTCAGGATGCGCAGGGCAAATGGAAATCCTATTCGTGGATGCCGCAGCCATACCAATACTTTTGCCCTCTCGATGGCTTCGCGACTCTGGTTTCTCGCTTCCCTGACATCGTGCGCCAGGGTTTGCATCAATCGAACGCCTCGGCAAGAGCTTACACTCTCACCGCACTCCGCGTTCTTGGTATCCCGATTGAACCGTTCGTGGATGAAATTGCGTCGCTCGCGGTCTCCGGTTCAAAAGAAGTGCGCGAAAATGCGGAATCAATCGTCAAGGCCGGCTTCGACTTGTTTCGTCCACTTCTCGAAGCAAGCGCGGTCAAGGGTTCGAGCGATGAGCGATATTTCTCTGTCCGCGCGCTTGCGCAACTGGGTGGCGCGGACGCCCGTGCATTTCTCTCTGTGCGCCTTGAGGCCGAAAAGACATCGCGAGTCGCGGACACACTGCGCGAATTGCTCTCCGATCCGAAACCTGCTGCTGAGGCCGGATCTACAGGCGGTCCAGAAGATTTCGGACTGCAACCCGTTGCCGACGTGCCGGCAAAGGCACCACTCGACAAACAAGTGTTGGAAGACCTGCGCAAATGCGTGAATGAATTCGATCAGAAGGCTGCGGCTGAGTTTGCCAATAATCAGTGGGCGCAAAAGCAAAACAAGACCCGGGAACCGGTTACGCAAGAAACTGCCGACAGACTCTTTAGAGAGCTTCAGGATTTTCAGGTCACTCCAGATAAGGCCTGGAACTCGCCGGCAAGTGCGTGGGCAGGAACGTCTTATCAGATACTGCAGAAGTTTGCTGCGCATCCGAAGTTCGAACCGATCCACCTGGTGCGCTGGTGCCTCCTGTTATCCGGCCGAACGAAAATCAGGGACACGGGGAAGTGGCAACGGTATTCAATTAACTACGGGTGGTCGCAATCGTTTTTGCACTACCAGCAGGCGCGTAAGCAGCCAATCGACTTGCGTCAACTCGCCGCCGCCATGCGGGCGATCGGTCTCGATGAGAACCTCATCGGTGAGTCATGGATCGCGCAGAACTCGTATGCCCGTTCTCCATTCTTGCGATCGGATCCAAACGCCGTCTGGCCGTACTTTGCCGAACGTCCCCATCTTCTCGAAGAAGCACTCGGCCTAATACCGATTCCGCAAGATCGATACGAGACCTTCCACTACGAGAAGGATCGTCGCCAGCATGCCTTTGGAATTCTCACCCTGTTTCCGCGCCTCCCTGCCCGCTTGATTCCAGTGCTGTGGGAAATCGCGCTGGGTCCAAGCAAGACAGAGCGGCCACTCGCACAACAGTGCCTCGACAAAGTCCCGAACAAGGAAGAAAGAATTGTCGCCGCCGTCGGAAGCAAACAACTGGATGCTCGGCTCGCGGCTGCGGAATGGCTTGCAAACCTCAAGTACGAGCCCGCCGTTCCGGCGTTGAAAGCCGCGCTTGGAAAGGAGAAGAGCGAGATCGTACGCGATGAGCAGATTCGAGCGCTTGAAGCGCTGGGCGTAAGCCTAGAGGAGCTCCTCGACGTAAAACTCCTGGAGCAGGAAGCTGAAAAGGGATTGAAGAAGGGAATCCCAACAGACCTCGAATGGTTTCCGTTTACGCAGTTGCCTGCGGTGCGGTGGGCCGATTCCCGCAAACCCGTCCCGCCCAGAATTGTGGAGTGGTTTCTGGTGCAGGGATGCAGGCTGAAGGATGCGGAGGCGAACCCTTCGCTGCGCCGGTATTGTTCTCTGTTTCGCAAAGATGATCGTGAAAAGCTGGGCCGCTTCGTTCTCGATGCGTGGATCGCGAAGGACACAAAGCCGAAGTACAATTCAGACCAGGCGAGCACGCTTGCGCAGCAAGAAGCCGCGCAAGCCGCCGCAAGTGCAAAGCAGTACCCGCAGTACTACCCCGATTTTGATGAGCAAAAGGTCTACCAGTCGGCGTTCAACCGGCTTCTAATTCAGCCGGAAGGCTCGCAGAACGCAACCAAAGGAATCCTCGCACTTTCCGGCGCTTGCTGCGGCAGCGACGTGGCGCCTGTCGTTCATCGTTACATCAAGCAGTGGTTCGGCTACCGCGGCGCGCAGTGCAAGGCGTTGCTGCAGGTGCTGGCCTGGATTGACTCTCCCAGCGCCACTCAGGTTGTGCTTTCTGTTGCCAACCGCTTCCGCACCAAAGGCATTCAGGAAGAAGCAATTCGCCTGTGCCAAATGCTCGCGGATCGAAAGGGCTGGACGCTCGATGAGCTCGCCGATCGCACCATTCCCACATGCGGTCTCGACGAACAGGGTGTCATGGAGCTCGACTACGGTCCACGAACCTTTACCGCCGGGCTGTCCGCGGAAATGGCAATTGAGCTGACCAATCAAAACGGAAAGAAGATTGCCGCGCTGCCCGATCCGAATCAATCCGACGATGCCGAAAAGGCGAAAGCCGCCAAGGGCACGCTTTCAGCTTCGCGCAAGGAACTTAAGTCCGTTGTCTCCATGCAGAAAGACCGGCTCTACGAAGCCCTCTGTACCCAACGCTCATGGCGTTTTGAAGAGTGGGACACATATCTGCGCCAGCACCCGATTGTAGGACGATACTGCCAGCGGCTGATCTGGTCCGTCTGCGAAGACGACAAATCAATCGCGTCGTTTCGTCCCATGGCGGATGGAAGCCTCACCGATCATCAGGATGATGAGGTGAAGATACAAGATGACGCCGTTGTTCGACTGGCACACGAGCAGACACTAAAACCCGAAGATGGCGCAGCATGGATTCAGCACTTTGCCGACTACAAAGTCGAGCCGCTCTTTCAGCAGTTTGGCAAGCAGACGTTTACGCTGGCCGCTGAACAGAAACCACAGACAGAAATAACCCTGTTCCGCGGCCACATTCTGAAAGCATTTTCTCTTCGCAACCGAGTCACGCGCCTCGGCTATACGCGCGGTGCATCGCAGGATGGCGGATGGTTCTTCGAATACCTTAAGGGTTTTACCGGCCTTGGAATCGACGCCATGATTGAGTTCACCGGGAACGGACTGCCAGAGGAGAATCGTACCGTGGCTTTGCAGCGGCTCTACTTTGCACGCAAGAAATCAGGAGAAGGCTTCCGGATGCCGGAGGAGATTCCTCTTGGCGAATTGCCGGTGGTCCTGCTCGCCGAGTGTTGGAACGACATCCGTATGGCTGCAGCTGACGGGTCGGGTTTTGCAGAAGACTGGGAAAAGCAGACGGGGTTCTAACGATGACTACAGATGTATTGCGGGGCGCATCTCCGGCGCAGACCTTGCGGCCTCCTTGTGAAGTCCTCTTTCACGATGAACTCGCCGCGCTCCAAGCCAACGACGCCGGCAAAAAGCCCGAAGGGTGGAAGCTCTCACCACAATCGGTGAAAACCTTCATTGCCGGATCAAACGACAAACTGATTGAGTACGAATCTGACGGCGCAAACCACCGCATCGTGATTCGGCGCAAATTCTATGGAAACGACGCGCTCATCGATCGCTGTATCGTAACGCTGCTCGGCAATCGCGGACTTTTGCTCGTGGGCGAGCCGGGGACCGCTAAGTCGATGCTATCGGAACTGCTGGCCGCTGCCATTTCCGGCGTCTCCACGCACACCATCCAAGGCAGTGCGGGAACAACCGAAGATCAGATCAAGTATAGCTGGAACTATGCCATGCTACTGGCGGAGGGCCCAAAGCCTGCTGCGCTTGTGCCTTCGCCGCTGTTCCTCGCCATGAAGCACGGACTGATTGTGCGTTTTGAGGAAGTGACCCGCTGTCAGCCCGAAATCCAGGATTGCCTCATCGGCATTCTGTCGGACAAGGTTCTGCACATTCCGGAACTCGCCGGCGGGGACGCAGCACTGTTCGCTGAAAAGGGATTCAACGTGCTTGCAACGGCCAACATTCGCGACCGCGGCGTGCATGAAATGTCGAGCGCTCTCAAACGCCGATTCAACTTTGAGACGGTCAATCCCATCACCGACCGCAAGCTTGAAATCAAGCTAGTGACAGAACAGGCAGAAATGCTTCTCAGAGAAGCAAATGTTCCCGTCTCCTGCCCGCCCGATGTCATGGAGCTGCTCGTCTCAACCTTTCAGGATTTGCGCTCCGGCGTCGCCGCCGACGGTACTGTCGTCGAACGCCCCTCAACCGTTATGTCCACCGCTGAAGCTGTAGCGGTTGGCTTTTCCGCTGGGCTCGAGGCGCACTACTTCGGCAATGGGGAGATGGAGGGGGCGCACGTCGCACGTCAACTGTTGGGAACAGTTCTAAAGGACAACCCTGAGGACGCAAAGAAGCTCCGCCAATACTTCGACGTCGTTGTAAAGGCTCGCGCGAAGAAGAGTCGCGCCTGGCAGTCCTACTGGGAGGCCCGGAAGAGCCTGGGCAGGTGAATAGACGCGCGCAAATGACCACCAAGCTAGGAACCGAAGCAACCATCGACGGGCACGGGCTGAATGAGGTCCTCGATGCCCTTCAAGCTCCAAATTGCGTGTACTTTCCGGTGCGTCATCACAGTCCCGCGTGCGCCTGGCACCTCGCTGGACTGATCCGTAAGCTCCTACCTTCGGCAATCCTTGTAGAGGGCCCTACAAGCTTCAACCCCCTTATTTCAACGATTCTCGACCGGGATACGAAGACACCGATCGCTGTCTACACGCATTTCATCGATATCGAGAGAAAGCTCTCGAAAACCCCTGAAGGCGAGTTAGACACAGGACCGGCGAGATTTGCCGCATACTACCCTTTTTGTGAGTATTCTCCCGAGTTGATCGCTTTGCGCTGCGGCGTGGAGGTCGGCGCAAGACTTGAGTTTATCGACCTTGACTATGCCGATCAGGTGCTCGCGGAGCACCATGCGGCGTCCAAGAGTAACAAACCCCGTATTGAAACTCTCATGCGGGAACATCGCTTGCAACAGAGCCACTATCTAAAGTCGCTCGCAGAGCGAAGCGGCTGTCGCGATTTCAACGAAATGTGGGACCACCTGTTTGAGGCGGACTTTCAGTCGCGTTCGACGAATGCCTTTATGCGCGAGGTGGCGACCTACTGCTACTTTGCCCGCATCGATGCGGCTCTTGAGTCACTTGAAGCGGACGGCACACTTGCCCGCGAGGCAGCCATGGCGGCCGGAATCAATCGGGCCATTGCCTTGCGCGGCCAAAATGACGGCCCCATCCTCGTAGTTACGGGCGGATTTCATACTGTTGCGCTTCCGTTCCTCACTGCCAATGCAGGCAAGCTCGCGTCCATGGCCAAGCGATCATCCGACGCAGTACAACAGGCACTCATCCGCTACAGCTTCGAGCAGTTGGACGCGCTGAACGGCTATGAAGCGGGGATGCCCTCTCCCAGTTACTATAACCAGTTGTGGCGAGAGCTCAGCGCTGGGAATCTGAGACCGCATAGCGAGATCGCAACTTCGATTCTTGTGGAAATTGGCAACCTCACACGCGAGAGGGACATGCAAGTTGCCTTGTCTGTTGCCGACGAGATTGCTGCTCTGCAGCAAGCCTCTCTGCTCGCATCGTTTCGTGGGCACTCTGGCCCAACCCGCGAGGACTTGCTCGATGGCGTTCGAAGTTGCTTTGTAAAAGGCGGCATGGACGCTGAAGGAGCCGTGATCATGGGCATCGTAGCCCATGTTCTGTCGGGCAAAGAGATAGGTCGCGTACCTGCCGGTGCCGGAGTTCCGCCGATTGTGGCAAGCTTTCGCAGAGAGGCTGAGCGGTCACGGCTCGATATTCAGGATTCGCTCAAACGCCGCGTCACTCTTGAGATCTATCGCAAGCCTCAACATCGCCGCGCCAGCCGATTCCTTCACTCGCTCAGCTTTCTGCGGGTGCCATTCGCCGCTCTTGCAGGGGGCCCTGACTTTGTGCGAGGAACAGGCCTGGAAAGAATTCACGAACATTGGCAGTATTCCTGGAGTCCGATGACGGAGGGCGGTCTTGTGGAGGCGGCCGTCTACGGCGCCACCGTAGAAGAGGCAGCCGTCAATCGACTCCGCGAAGCCATTGCGCGCCTCGACGAAGAAGGAAAAGGCCGCAGCGCTCAAGTTGCCGTATCCATGTTGCTGCACGCGTGCCGCATGGGGCTCCATCGTCACACCTCTGATCTGCTTGCCTTGATCACTTCAAAAATCGGCGAAGAACCATCCTTTGTCGGCGCTGTCAGCGCAGCTAATCAACTGCTCCTTCTCTGGCAGTCTCGCGAACCCCTTGAGGCACACTCCCTTGTTGAGGTTCCGCAGTTACTTCAAGCTGCATACTTGCGTGCATGCTATCTTGTGCCGGCGCTCGCTCAATGTCCTGAGGACGAGGTTCCCGCAACTCTCGATTGCCTGGCCTCCGTTCGTGAGTTGCTCACTGCCGCGCCAGATGGCCTTCTTGATGCGGATCTTTTCTGGGATGCTGCAACGGGCATCCTCACTTCGCCGAACCAATCCCATCCGCCTTACAGCACAATCGCCGGCGCAGTGGCCGGTCTGTTGCATACTGCCGGACGAATGAGCCAAGTGGAGCTTGATTCTCTAGTGATAGGCTCACTCATCGGTATCTCCGATTCACAAAGGCGTGTTGGCTTTCTACGCGGGCTCATGAAAACCTGCCGCGAAACCGCGTGGCAGAATCGCCCATTGATTCAGTCCCTCGACGCGATTCTCCGCGATTGGAACGAGACGGAATTCATCGAGGCGCTGCCGAGTCTGCGTCTTGCGCTGGCCGATCTCACTCCTCGTGAAACCGATCGCGTGGCTTCACTTGTTGCAGGCATGCACGGTGAGCAAAGCCTTGGTGAGGTCGTCCATCTGGAGATTACTGAGAGGGAATTCGACAGGAATCGTCGTATCACAGCGCTGGTGCTCGATTCTCTCCAAATCGACGGTCTTGGCCACTGGGTTCAGGAGGCTTCAGAATGACTCCAGGTCATGACCCCACGCTCGCCCGCTGGCGCCTGGTGCTGGGCAAGTACGCCCAAGAACGGATTCATGCAAGCATGAGCGCCGAACAGCTACGCATTGAAAATGCGCTGGATTTTCTTTATTCGCGCGAGTATCAAGGCCGCGGTGTTAGAGAGGAGGAGGATGGCGGTCGAAGCGAGGGCTCACTCGATCCGAGCCAGCTTACAGTTCCTCGGTGGCTCAGCGAAGTCCGCGAGCTCTTCCCTAAAGAGACTGTCGCGGTCATTGAAAAGCATGCGCTTGATCGGTATGGGCTTACTGAGTTGATTACCGATCCCGAGATCTTGCGGCGCCTTGAGCCCAACTTCGACCTGCTCAAGATGTTGCTCACTTTTCGCGGCCATCTGAAGGGACAGGTCCTCGGCGAAGCCCGTCGCATTATTCGCAGTGTCGTCGACGAGATCAAACAGCGGCTTGCCGCCGAAGTCAGCAGGGCATTCTCGGGCCGCAGAAACCGTTTTCGTCACAGCAATGTGAAGATCATGCAAAACCTGGATTGGCGAGGAACGATCCGGAAGAATCTCAAGAACTTCGATACACGTCGCAAGCAGATGTTGATTGATCGCGTACTCTTCTTTTCACGAGTTCAGCGCCGCCTGCCTTGGCGCATCATCCTTTGTGTTGACCAGAGCGGAAGCATGGCTGGCTCCGTAATTTACAGCGCTGTCATGGCAGGGATACTGAGTGGCCTTCCATTGATCGATGTGAAGCTCGTCGTCTTTGACACTGCGGTCGTTGACTTGAGCGATCATGTCGAGGACCCAGTCGAAATCCTGATGAGCGTTCAACTTGGCGGCGGCACAAACATCGGCCAGGCTATGCGTTATTGCGAACAGTTGTTGGACGACCCGCATCGCAGCATCATGGTGCTCGTCAGCGACTTTTGCGAAGGCGGTGAACCGTCTCGCATGATTGCATCCTCCCAGCGATTCCGTGAGTCAGGCGCCAAGCTCCTTGGTCTCGCGGCGCTCGATGAAAACGCCAACCCAAGTTACGATGTCCACATGGCGGAGAGACTTGCCGCTGCCGGCATGGACATCGCAGCTCTCACCCCGAAGCACTTTGCGGAATGGCTAGCCAAGACAATTTCCTAACTCGGATTATCACGCTTGTTCGCGGTCTCGACGATGCCTCCTGGGAGGCATTGGCGAGCAAGGGGCTGCTGCGCCGTGCACGCAAGGAACTCGAAGGCGGACTTCAAGTACAGGTCGTTGGCGAGACAGAATCCGCGCTGAAGCTTATTGTTCCGCCATTTCAAGTCAGCATCCCTTCCGCTGGCCCCGCACGCGCTCAATGCACATGCCCTGCTCCGGGGATTTGTCAGCACATCCTCGCTGCTGGGCTCTATCTACAGGGCATCGAGGCCACGCCGGAGGATCAGGCTTCTACAACCACGCCCGCGTCGATTCGCGACGAAGTTGCGCCCCTGCACCTCGAACGGTTGAAGACCTGGGCCGGCCCGGCTGACTATCGCGCCGGTATTGCACTCTTTGAAAGGAACTCCCTTCCTACCACAATCGAATACTCCGAATCCGTCCTGATTCGCCTCATGCCCAGCGCAATCGAAGCACGCTTCGTTCCTGGCGGCGGTTTGGATGGAATGATTCTGCCGCAGACCAACGCGAAGCGGGTCGCCGTGGCCGCAGTGCTCGCATTGCGAAAATCCCTCGGCTTTGAAATGCCGAAGCCAGACCAGCAGCAAGCGCTCATCGAGATGACTGGCGCGCCACGCACGAATGCGGAGCTACTCGCCTCCACTCAATCGGTCATTGAGGATGCTGTTACCGTTGGCTTGAGCCATCTCTCACCCAATGTCGCCGACCGGCTTCTGACTCTCTCAGTATCCTCGCAGGGAGCAAATCTTCCCAGAATCTCGCTTGCTCTCAAGGCTCTCTCCGACGAAGTGCAATCGCTCTGCAAGCGCGATGCCCAAGCGGACGAGGTACGACTATTCCTCTCCCTGGCCCGTGTCTACGCTCTCTCTGAGTCCATCCGGCGGAGTGGAGATTTGTCAGATTCAGCACTGATTGGAACCAGCCGGCTCCAATATGTCGATGTTCCCGAGATGGAGGTCGCGGGCATCGGAGCTTACACCTGGAAAACACGCTCCGGTTACGCAGGACTGACGCTCCTTTTCTGGTCAAACACGACACAGGAGTTTCTCTCGTGGTCCGAAGCGCGGCCCGCTGGTCAGCAATTCGACCCTCGCCAGCGATTCTTCGCCGAAGGGCCTTGGGACGGAACGCAAAGTCCCAAGCAAGCTGCATCGAGCGTCCTCAGGCTGCGCAACGCACGTCGCACTGCAGGAGGGAGGATTTCAGGATCTGCAAAAACCAGCGCATTGGTGGTCTCGCCTACTGCGCCGCAAAGCCTTACATTCGGAGACAGACTTTTTACTTCCTGGGTTGAATTACACGACTACGCTCTTCGCCTTCAACCCCTCGGCCTTCGCGATTCAAATCCGCTTGAGAGAGTGGTGCTCCTCGAACCGGCATTCTTCGATGCGAAGGCCTATGATTCCATCACACAGACTCTTACCTGGGATGTCTATGACGACTCGGGCCAACGCTTGAGGCTCTCCCTCCCATTCGAGGACTGGAGCAAAGACGCGATTCGCACGCTTGAAGCGCTGACGCCTCCGGCAGAGTCTTGCTGGAAGGTTGTAGCCAACCTTGCGATCCGAGACGACGGCCTAGAAGTTCAACCGGTCTCATTCATGCGTTCCGAGAACAACGAATCTCCTGTTTTCAATCTCGCATTCGATGCAACTCCCAGGCAGTCGTTATCGACAAGGCCGAGTCCTGCAACTGAACCTAATGACGATGAAAACGCAGAGCTTGCGGAACCAGCAGCGACCGACGAGACGATTGCAGTTTCAGGGTATCTGAATCGGGTTCTGACAGAGTTCGAGCAGCTCCTTGAGTCTGTCGCAGAGGCTGGTACATCTGGTGGCATCAACGAGCAACGCCAATGGTTTTCCCTAGCGCAAGTTGACATGCATCGAGCCGGCTTGACAGCCCTTGCCGCTGTTACCTCTACGCTCGCAAATCCATCCACCAACATCGCCGCTGGCCTGTTGCGGGCCCGATACTTTCTCCACCTCTACGCCCAAGCGAGTGCGCGATGCGCCTGACGATTCAGTTTCTATGAACTCCGAATCACTCGCGACAGTGTGGGCAGCGATGCGGCGGAACGCGATATCATGGTTCCCAGTTCAGGGCTTCAAAACCAAGGTTGTTTTCGGCTAGTAATGGTCGAGGATCTCGCGGAAGCCGGCTCCCGAATTTGCCATTTCCTCCGCCACATGCTGGCACATGCCGATGCCGTGGCCCACGCTATGACCTTCCAGCTGCCAACCTGAACCGTCCTGGGTGGCAGTGAAGTCGCTGCCGGGAATCGCGCTCCAGCCCCACTGGCGCGCTTCTGCAATCCTTCGTGTCTCATCGTCAGACCTTGGTGGATGCCCGCTGTTGCCGATTCTGCTCCGCCAGACGAAAGGTTGTTACTGGGACGAGCGACAAGGGACAGAATGGTACGGCTAACGGAGGAACAACGCGAGGAATCGGGAGTTTGACCAGCAAGCCGGCTGAGTGGGGGCGGTCGTGTCCGGCTTCCCGGATTACAATCTGGGATCGACCGGTTCGCTTTCCAGGGCCAGCACACTAAAGACACACTCATGAGTGCGACGCAACGGCTCGCGGCGGTTGAAGCGTTCCAGGGATTCGATTCCCAGGGCGAATTCCCGGCTAGCGAGGGAACGCTTGGCGCCAACGCCTCTGGCGCGGAGACGTTCCAGGTTCTCTGGCAGCAGGTACTCCGGCCCATAGATGATGCGCAGATACTCCGGGCCGCGGCACTTGACCGCGGGTTGCACCAGACGATGCTTTCCCTTGCAGATGAAGTCAAGCGGCTTGACTACCATGCCCTCGTTGCCGGCCGCTGTCATCTCCACCCACCATTGAGTTGCTGCTTCATAGCTGGCTGGATCGTTCAGATCGACCAGACGGAACGGTGTGGCCAGCAGCAACGCGCTATCGGCAGCGCACAAGTTGGCCAGCATCTCCATGTGCCAAGTGTGTTGCTTGTCGGTATGCACCGCTCCCTCTGATGCAAGTAGATGAAATGGCGCCAATTTCAAGTCGTTGAGGGACGCCACCGGCCAGCAGTAGCGTCTATAGGAGTCGCGATACTTCCCGAGAGAATCCAGCCGCGCGGCAGTTCGGTCGGCCAGTTCATCGAGTCCAGCGAGATGCGTCCGAGCTGCATCGAGAACAAGCTTCGCGGCAGCAAGGGCATGAATCCCTGCTGTGCCAGTGGGCGCGTACTGCACACGCAACAATTCCTGCGCTTTGACAGACCACGGCATCAACTCGCAGTCCAGGCAAAGCCAGTCCGTCTTCAACTCTTCCCAAAGTCCGCTAAGGGTAGCGGCCTTCTGCACGCGTTCCAGGAACGCGCGCTCCAGCGAAGCGTCTGCAAAGAATCGACGTCCTGTGCGCGTATAGACCACGCCAAGCGCAGGCTCGATCACACCGAATCGTTTCACAGAGACAGATTCATCGCGGCAAACAATCACCACGGCACGCGAGCCCATGTGCTTCTGCTCGCAGATCACGTGTGGCACTCCCTCGTGCCGGTAATAGGCGAAGGCCTCTTGCGGATGCTCCAGCAAGTCCGGCAGCTTCGACGTTTCAGACGGCGACATCGTGGGCGGCAAGTAGATGAGCCACTTGGGATCGACTGCATAACGGCTCATCACTTCGAGAGCGGCGATAGCATTCTCTTCGCGAATGGTAATGCGCGGAATCAGGCGCGTATCCACGATGCGCTTGCCAATAACATCTTCAATGTCGAGTACGTCGTCTGCTGTTTGCTGCAAAGCGCGCGGAGCCAGCTCTTCCGTGGGGAGAAATGGCTTGCGCGCTTCATAGTAGGTAGCCTTTGCAGGCACATCAACCATCTCGCGCTCCGGATAGCGGAGCGCGGTCAAGCGGCCACCGTATACGCAACCGGTATCGATGTTCACCGTGTTGTTGAGCCACACAGCCTCAGGAACAGGCGTGTGACCGTAACCGACTTGCGCCTTGCCGCGATAGTCGGCAGCCCAGTTATAGCGCACGGGCAGGCCGAACTCATCCGTTTCACCTGTGGTTTCGCCGTAGAGCGCAAAGTCACGCACCTTGCCGGAGCCACGGCCCTGCATGGACTCTTTCATCCCAGCATGAGCAATGACCAGCTTGCCATCGTCGAGAACGTAGTGACTCACCAGCCCATCGAGGAACTTGGCAGCATCGGCGCGGAATTCAGAGGACTCTCCGGCCAACTGCTCAAGCGACGCGGCCAGTCCATGCGCGATCTGCACATTCTTGCCCCTGAGCGCCTTGACCAACTTGATGTCATGATTACCAGGCACACAGAGCGCCTGACCGGCGCGCACCATTGTCATCACCAAGCGCAATACGTCGGGCGTAGCGGGTCCACGATCCACCAGATCGCCGACGAATGCCAGCTTGCGGCCATCGGGAGGTGTTACTGTGAACTCCTTTTCGCCGCGCTCAACCTGATACCCAAGCTTCGCCATCAGTTCCAGCAACTCATCCAAACAACCATGCACGTCGCCGATAATGTCGAAAGGGCCATGCTCCCCACGTTTGTTGTTCCACAATGGCTGGCGTTCAATGGTGACGGCTTCAATCTCGTCGGGCGAAGATAGCTTGTGCACGTAGCGAAAGCCCTCGCGCTCCAGCCCGCGCAGTGACCGGCGCAGTTGCTGAATCTGGTTGCGCACGACATGGGGGCCAAACTGACGATCCGACCGCAGAATATTGCGATCCTGACAGAGACGCTCCGATAGGTCGAAGACGATGGCAACGGGCAAAACATGATATTCGTGCGCCAGTTCCATCAACGATTTGCGCGACTCAGGCTGCACGTTGGTAGCATCGACCACTGCAAGCTTACCGCGGCTTAGGCGCTTGCCCACGATCTCATGGAGCAGATCAAAGGCGTCTCCGGTTGCGGTCTGGTCGTTCTCGTCATCGGCAACCAATGCGCGGCAGGCATCCGATGAGACCACTTCAGTGGGCAAAAACTGCTTGCGGGCAAACGTGGATTTGCCGCAGCCGGACGGGCCGATGAGTATGACGAGCGACAACTCAGGAATTGATATTTTCATCGCGTGGATTGATCCAACTTCAGATTGACAGTAGTTGATTGATTTCAGAAGCGGCTGGCAAGAATCGTGCGCAACCGAAGTTGAACCAGCAAATCATTCAGTGCTCCCTTTGCATTGCCCTCAGCGGGCAACTTGGTAGTTTCGCCTGCTTCGATCAATCGCCGATTCAGTTCGGCAAACTGAGCTTCATAAAACGAGAATTCGACTGCATCCAAAGTCTGATGTTCTGCACCACTTGTCTTACGCGCAATCAACTCCGGAATGGAAGGAATGCCATACTCGGCATTCAGATGATTAAGGTTGGCTTCAACCTCTCCAGACTGCATGAGGTGAATTCCCGTAAGAAGAACACGAAACACGTAAAGTAATGGCTTAACGCGCCGCGGACTCTCTTTTTCGAAGAGTTTCCACTGGTTGGCGGCAAAGCCGAGATAGTGATGCACATGAAACCTGGTAATGCATCCGTGCGCGATCCTCTTCAGTTCTTCATGCTCGGGCGTTGTATGGACCACAATCGGCGAAAATAGCTGTTCCAAGACATACCCATTCGGCTTCAGCAGAAGCAGAAAGAACTTCCGCACATCATGTGTAACCAGATCGAGTTCTATCTTTGCCTTTTCTGTCAATTCCACTGTCTCTTCAACTGGTTCCAGGCCAAACACATCTTGAGCCGGAAGAATATGGGCACCACGCAAATCCCAATCGGAATCATCTGATGGAAACCCATAGAGGTGTGCTCCACTTACTGTCGCGAACAACAGGGGGTATGGATGCTGACGAACAGCCTCGTAAACTTCCTCAGGAATCAATTCGCACCTCGACCATCTTGCGCCTTGCCTCAATCAGTATTCGGTTTGCAGATGAATAATCTGGTGAATCCGGCAGCGCCGTTTGTCGAAATGCATTTTCAAAGTCGCGATGAAGAGAAAGCCTCCAGCGATTTACGGACTCCCAAGGCTCATGCCCATCGCGAATAGCAAGCAAAGCCTCGCGATGAGAAACAACGTTTACAGGAACGTGTTGCTCGGTAAGAATGCTGATGCCCTGCAGCAAAAGTCGAATCAGATGCATCGCATGCTTCCATTTGATCTCTCCGTTGTTTCGTAAATCCTGTTCCAGCTTCTTGAATTGCGACATCACGTAGCCGTTGTATGTTTGGTAAACCAATTTTGAGAGAAAAATCTCTCGTCTGTTTTGAAGCATTTCGCCGATCTCAGAGGTCTTCTCCACAATTGGCGTGAACAGGCATTCGAGGATGTTTGGATTGGCCTTGAGAGCCAGGACGATGAACTTCTTCATCTCCCAATAGCATTCATCAGTTGCGGAATTCTCCAACTGTTCAGGAACGCCGTAAAGCGACCATTCAAGGTCGGCAGGGGGAAGATAAACCCCACGACGGTCAACGTCCGAGTCTTCCCGGCTCAGCCCATACGCCCGTGAGCCAACTACGCACTGGAAGACAACGTATTGATGAAGGTCGTACTCAGCTAGCAGATGCGCCGAATCACCCACAGGTCCTGCTTTAACCTGCTTGAGAATGGAAAACTCCTGCCTGTGCAAGTTCAATTGACTGCCATCGATGCAACGAACACCGTAAATATGGCTTCCGTCGCCAGGCGCGCGGACAATCTCTGCGACAGTTCCCTTGGGGAACCTGTCGAGCGAGGCGGCATCCGGGATGCTTGAACGCAGGACCACTTGTGTTCCCACGGGAACAATCAAAGAGGCGGAAAGTCGCAAAGTCTCATGCACGGGTGAAGATTCCCATCTGTGTTGGCGCTCCGTGGGTTGCGTCCTCGGTACCGACAGGTTGAAAACGCACCGCGTATTCGAACCTCGTCGCAATTCCCTCTGCCCATTGCTTGAACTCTGCTCGTGTCCACTCAAAGCGATGATCGCGATGGCGCAACTGGCCTGCGGGCAAAGTCGGGAACAGGCAGTTGTATTCCGTGTTGGGGGTGGTCAGAACGATATTCGTTGGCTTCGCGTACTCGAACAAGACGCGTTCGAAGGCTGCCAGTCTGGCTGCATCCAAGTGCTCGATAACCTCGACGACGGCAGCCGCGTCAAAGCCTTCCAGGCGCTTGTCTCGATACATCAACGATCCTTGAATCAGTTCAATCCTCGCCCGCTGCTTCTCGCCGATCTGTTCCAGTTTCAGCCGCTCCGTGGCAATCTCAATCGAACGCCAGGAAACATCCATGCCCAGGATTTGCTCGAATTGGTGATCGGCCAAAAGAGAGCGAAGTAGTTTGCCTTCGCCACAACCGAGGTCAAGAACGCGCTTGGCTCCAACTCCACGAAGAGCCGAGAGAACTGCACCCATGCGTTGCTCATTCAAGTTCAGTGGCCGCTCGACTTTCTGTTCTTCTTCGTCGCGGTCGCTGACCTTTGCTTCCTCTTCGGGCAGAGCATCCTCGGTCAAACGTTCAAGAGCCTCTCGCGTCAAGCTGCGCTGGCGTTTCAGGTAGCGTTGGACGATCAACTCCTTCTCGGGATGCTGGCTCAGCCAGCCTTCGCCGCGCTTGAGCAGTTTCTCGATCTCGTCCTCGCCCACCCAATAGTGCTTCTCGTTGTCGAGGACCGGGATCAGCACATAAAGATGCGTCAGCAGTGTTTGAAGCTGGATGTTTGCCGATAGCTCCAGCGACACATAAGGCGACTCGCCCCACTCCGGGAACTGCTCATCGAGCGGCAGAGTTTCAACGTGAACGGTATATCCTAGCGGCTCAAAGAGCCGGCGCACTACCGCTTCTCCCCCTCTGGCAGCGATCACAGGGAGCTTAGCCGTGAGTGGAAGAGGCATTTCGGCAAGCTCTGGCCGCTCCTTGCTTTTGCCGCTCATGGCAGTCGTAAAGAGTCTTCCAATCGCCACACTCATGAAGGAGTTGGCCGCGTAGGGACGGTCGTTCACATATTGCTCGAGCTGACCGCCCTCGCCTGCCGGACCGCGCCGCCCGCGCACCAGACCGACCGGGTCCACCTCCAAGAGAACGGAGACAGTGCACCGGTCGGCGTTAGCTTCGGGATAAAAGACGTATGCCTTGCCGAAGGAAAACTCCTCGGCCTGCATTCGCGCAGGATTCTTGTGCAACAGAAACCCGAGATCCGTCGCCGGCTCATGAGTAGTTGTAACTGACAGAAGCATCGCTCTCCAGTGTAGGGCATTGGGTAATGGGGTGGTTGCGGTCGAGAGCACAGCACGGAATCGATCGGGATTTACGGCTGTACGTATTCCTTCACGATTTTTACTCGGATTCCTCGACCGGCTTGTTCCGTCAAGAAATTCACCGGCAAGAATCTCTTGATGACGTCCATGTTGGTCTGCGCGTGTGAACTGATTGCGGCCGTTGTAAACGAGCCTGCTCCCGCCAAGGCCATCGGCAGCAAAAGTTGATCTGCCAGGTGCTCGCTCACTGCTGCTTCGGATGCGAGATAGTCGCTGACCTGCGACGCGGCGTCAGTTCCCACCTTCTCCGCGCTCACGCCCATCTTGCCGAAGGATGTAAAGACCTCGATCAGTGCAGTGCTCTCCACTTCAATCATCACGACATTGCCCGGACCGGACGAGTTTTTCGTAAAGGTAATTTGCTGCTCTTCCTCCGCCAGTTGAAGCAGATGGGACGCAACGAAGATTTCGCGCTGAGCGATTTTGCGATTTAGATTGGCGACAATCGCATGCACTCTCGGCTTCTCAGTCGCTCCACGCTCCTCCAGATGAATCGGCGAGAGCGTGCTGCAGGGGTGAATCTCGACCTCGAATCGTCCTCCGCCAGCTGGGTAAAACCCATACTTCTCCAGGTTGACAAGCACACGCGGTCCCATGCGTTCCATCTGAGGAAGGAATGTCTTCGCCAGAAAGTCGAACGGAGGCGCAGCCTGATTGTGTGTGCCACCCTGTATGGTGATGTAGCTCGGTTCATTTGCCGTCATCAGCGCAGGCAGGATGGTTTGCAATACCAGTGTGCCACTGCCCGCCGTGCCTACTGCGAAGTTGTACCTGCCCGGCTTGATCGCGGACGGGTTGAAACTGAGCTGTGTTGAACCTGCATAGGCGCCTTCCACCTCGGCATCGCCGATCTCAGCAGCTGCCAGCACAGCCGTTAGGTGTTGACGCAACAAACCGGGACGCTCGCGCCCCGCGCGAATCTTCTCAATGAAAAATGGCTTGCCCGTGACTACGGAAAGGCTCAGGGCGGTGCGCAGAATCTGCCCACCGCCCTCGCCGATCGAGCCGTCCAAGATTACACCCTTCGAACCTGTCATCGTACTTTCCTTGAACACATTCATCTGAGCTTGCACGTCGCAATCGCAACGTGCAAGCACGGCTATTTATCCCTTGACGCAGACCACCTGGTGCAACGTGTGCACGATCTCGACGAGGTCAGACTGTGCCGCCATGACCGCATCAATCGACTTGTACGCTGCCGGCGTTTCGTCGATCACGTCGGCATCTTTACGGCACTCAATGCCCTCAGTCATCCGAGCGTGATCCTCCAGCGTGAAGCGCCGCTTTGCTTCGTTCCTCGACATGGCGCGGCCTGCCCCGTGACTGCAACTCGAAAAGCTTTCGCGATTGCCCTTGCCGCGCACGATGTAGGAACGCGTTCCCATGCTGCCGGGAATGATGCCCATGTCGCCCTCGCCTGCACGCACAGCGCCCTTGCGGGTGATGAGCACGTTCTGGCCGTAGTGCTTCTCTCGCGAGACGTAGTTGTGGTGACAGTTGATGGCCTGCAACTCCGCGGTGAAGTCCGGAACTGCGCCCGAGTTGCGTACTGCGGCAACCAGGTTTTCCATCATCAGGTGGCGATTCCACTGTGCGTATTCCTGCGCCCAGCCGACAGCTTCGATGTAGTCGTCGAAGTGCTCGGTGTGCTCAGGGAAATACGCAAGATCCACATCGGGCAGATTGATGAAGAAGCGCTTCATGTCGTTCCGCGCCAACTCAATGAAGTAGCTGCCCATGCGGTTGCCGACACCGCGCGATCCACTGTGGAGCATGAACCAGACGTGATCCGCTTCGTCCAGGCAGACTTCAATGAAGTGGTTGCCCGTACCAAGCGTGCCCAGGTGATTCGAGTGGTTGCCGCGATCGAGCTTGGGGTGCTTGGCCAGGATCGCATCGTAAGCCGGCTTCATTCGGCCCCACACTTCCAGCGGCCGGGTGGGAATGTCGCCCCATGCGCCGCGGTCGCCTGCTCCGCCATGGTTCGTCCGCCCGTGCGGGACGGCCAACTCTATCGCGTCACGCAGAGGCTTCAGGTTGTCGGGCAGCTGGCTCGCAGTCAGGCTTGTCTCAACCGCCATCATGCCGCATCCAATGTCCACGCCCACAGCCGCGGGAATGATCGCTCCCTTGGTGGGAATAACGCTGCCCACCGTCGCCCCGATGCCCCAATGCACGTCGGGCATGGCCGCAATCCACTGAAAGACAAACGGCATCTGCGCGGCATTGAGCAATTGCTGGCGCGCCTGATCTTCGACCGGCACACCTTTGGTCCAGGCTTTCACCGGGACGCCCTTGTCCTGCACATATACGTTGTAGCTCTCGTTTGCCATTTTCATTCTCCTGGAGCCTATCAGCTCGCTCTTGTACATGGAGAATGCAAGAAGATGGCCAAACTCGATTGAAGGTGTATGTTGCTTCATTTGAGTAGTTTGCGCGTAAAGACAGATCATTCCGTTATCCGAATACGATCCTAGTGTCTATACTTTTATAAATATGGATAGGATGCCATTGCCGGTTGTCGTCGTCGGACTGCTCGGAACCACCCTCGATCTGGGCAAGCATCCGGACCGCTGGCAGAACTGGCGGCCGTCGATCTCCATCTGCCAGCAGCCCGATCTGATCGTCGATCGCTTCGAACTTCTCCATGGCCTGAAAGAAACCGCCCTCGCCGAGCAATTGCGCCGGGACATCGCGTCCGTTTCGCCGGAAACGAAAGTTGTGCTGCGCCCAATCCGTTTTGAAGACCCCTGGGACTTCGAGCAGGTGTACGAAGCCCTTTTCAGCTTTGCGCGCGAATACCCCTTCGACGCCGAAGCCGAAGATTACCTGATTCACATCACGACGGGCACGCACGTCGCGCAGATCTGCCTCTTTCTTCTGACCGAATCGCATCATCTGCCTGGGAGGCTGCTCCAATCCTCGCCTGACCGCCAGCGCGGCGGCCCCGGCAACATCAAGATCATCGATCTTGACTTGTCGAAATACGACCGCATCGCTTCGCGTTTTCACCAGGAGCAGGCGGCCGGGGTGTCGTTTCTTAAAGGCGGCATCGAAACACGGAACCGGGCCTTTAATCAGCTCATTGACCGCATTGAGCGTGTCGCAATTGTCACGCGCGATCCGCTGCTGCTGATGGGAGCGACCGGCGCCGGCAAATCGCGTTTGGCCCGCCGCATCTTTGAGCTGAAGAAGTCGCGGCACGCGGTCAAGGGAAGCTTTGTCGATGTGAATTGCGCGACGCTGCGTGGCGAAGGCGCCATGTCGGCCCTCTTCGGTCATTTGAAGGGAGCCTTCACTGGCGCCGCGCAGGAGCGAGCCGGCCTGCTGCGGACCGCGAATAATGGCGTGCTATTTCTCGATGAGATTGGCGAACTGGGCCTTGACGAGCAAGCCATGCTCTTGCGTGCACTTGAAGAGAAGACCTTCCTGCCCCTCGGGTCCGATCGCGAGGCACACAGCGATTTTCAGCTCATATGCGGCACCAACCGTGACCTCCATGCCGCCGTGCGCGAGGGCAGATTCCGCGAGGATCTGCTGGCGCGCATTCATCTTTGGACGTTCGTGTTGCCGGGGCTGCGTGAGCGGTCTGAAGACCTTGAGCCAAACCTGCAATACGAACTCGACCAGTACGCGGCCCGGACTGGAACACGCGTTACCTTCAATCGCGAGGCCCGAGCGCGCTTTCTCGACTTTGCGCTCTCGCCATCTGCCATTTGGAAGGGTAATTTCCGCGATCTGAATGCTGCGGTCGCTCGCATGGCAACACTGTCAAGCGGCGGCCGAATCACGGTGGAACTCGTCGAAGAGGAGATCAAGCGGCTGGCCTATTCCTGGGACGACGACGGCATCGGAAGTGCATCCCGTGATCTGCGCGGGCTGCTCACCGAGGAACAGATCGCTGCCATCGACCACTTCGACTGCGTTCAACTGGAACAGGTGGTCGCCGCCTGCCGGCGCTGCCGCTCACTGTCGGAAGCCGGCCGTCTGCTTTTCAACAACTCTCGCACTCGCAAAGCGAGCGCGAATGACGCTGATCGCCTGCGCAAGTACCTATCCCGATTTGAGCTGACATGGGACAGAATCACGCAGGCAGAATAGAACAGTGATTGAACCGCAATCTTGGAAGGACGATGGAACCCTATTTCACTGACCTGGCGACCGCATTCGTTCGAGGACGGCTTGGCCACCCCGCGGCGACCATCGACGATGGCCTGAAGGCCGGGCTTCGGCTCCACAAGTTCAAACGGAACACGGAACTTCCCAGAGTGAAGCGGGTACTCGGGATGTTGCGGGGGCTTGCGCCGGAGAGTCTCCTGGATCTCGGCAGTGGGAGAGGCACATTTCTCTGGCCACTTCTGGCCAGCTTGCCCCATCTGCCGGTAACCGCCATCGAACAAAGCGAACGAAGAGTCGCTGACTTACTTGCGGTGCGCGGCGGAGGAGTGGAGCGCCTGAGTGTCGTGCGCATGGACGCCGAGCACCTGACATTTGATCCGAATTCCTTTGACGGCGTAACCATGCTGGAGATTCTTGAGCACTTGCCCCATCCAGATCTCGGCCTGTGCAATGCTTTGTCGGTTGCGCGACGCTTTGTCATCGTAAGTGTGCCGTCGGTACCGGATGACAACCCGGAGCATTTACATCTCTTCAGCGTGGAGCAGCTGCGCCAGATGGCAGCCAATGCCGGGTGCAGCCGGGTAACATTTGAGCATGTGCTGAACCACCGGATCATGCTGTGCCAGACGACATGAGAGAGATTGTCAAATTCCCGCGAACGCCACATCTGGAAGGCTCACGCACGCAGCGTGGAGACGAAGATGTGGCCATCGTGTCCCCTCTAGCCCTGCGCGGGCAGTACCTTGTGGTTGAAGAAAAGCTGGACGGCGCCAATAGTGCCATCAGTTTCGATGAAGTTGGTGCGCTGATCCTGCAAAGCCGTGGCCATGTCTTGTCGGGCGGTCCACGAGAACGTCAATTCGATCTCTTCAAACGCTGGGCCAATCACCATCGCGCAACTCTGTGGAGTCTCCTTGGCCCCCGCTTCATCATGTATGGCGAATGGCTCTATGCGCGGCACACGATCCCCTACGATTTGTTGCCGCACTTTTTCCTGGAGTTCGATCTGCTCGATCGCGGTTCTGGTGACTTTCTCAGCACGGATCGTCGCAGGAAAGTTCTGGCGGGTGGTCCGGTAGTCTCCGTACCTGTTCTTGCCAGTGGGGTGCTCGGCAAGTTTGAATCGCTGATTGGGCTGTCGCAATGCGCCTCAAATGAGCTGATGGAGGGCCTTTACATCAAATGGGAGGAAGATGGCAGAGTCCTCGGGCGCTATAAATACGTCCGAAGCGGCTTCCTGCAGGCGGTTGAAGAGGAAGGGATGCACTGGATGGACCGGCCGATTGAACCCAACCAGCTTCGACCGGATGTCGATCTTTTTGGCAGTTGAGTGGTACAAGCGTGTCTACCTTGGATAACCTCGGGAGCAAGCCATGAATTCAATTTCGCAATGGTGCCCGTCTGCTCCTGAATGGCGCGTGGATTGGCCTGCTCTCGATCGAGAGTTCGAGTGGATTCGAGCAATGTGCGGCTGTGCGCAGGATGCGGTCTTCCACGCGGAGGGTGATGTCTGGATCCATACGCGCATGGTCTGCGAGGCGATGGCCGCGTTGCCTCAATGGCGCGCACTCCCGGAACGAGATCGCCAGGTGGTCTTCGCCGCCGCGGTTCTGCATGACCAGGCGAAGCCATCTTGCACGCGCGAAGAGAATGGTCGCATCACGAGCCGAGGCCATTCGGTCCGAGGGGCCATCGACGCACGTCGCATCCTTTGGGAGATAGGTACCGATCTTGCATCCAGAGAACAGATCTGCGCTCTTGTGCGCCATCACCAGGCGCCCTTCCACCTGATTGATCGCGACGACGCGCAGCGCCAGGTCTTCCTCATCAGCCAGACAGCGCGATGCGACCTGCTGGCTCTCCTGGCCAGGGCTGACATTCTCGGCCGGCAATGCGGCGATCGGGAAGAACTGCTCAACAAAGTCAGCCTTTTTGAGGAATTCTGCCGCGAACTGAATTGCTTCGACCAGCCGCGCAAATTCGCCTCCCCGCACAGCCGGTTCGAGTTCTTCCGAGCAGAACACCGCGACCCAGACTATTTGGCGCACGAAGACTTTCGATGTGACGTGGCGATGATGTCCGGACTGCCTGGAGCGGGCAAGGACACCTGGATTCGACGTTGGCTTCCAGGATGCCCAGTCATCAGTCTGGACGCTATCCGCGAAGAGCTGGATGAAGCACCAACCGGGAATCAAGGCAAGGTCATACACCAGGCCCGCGAGCGCGCGCGGGAGTTTTTGCGGGCGCGGCAAGATTTCGTCTGGAATGCGACGAATCTGAGCCGTGAGATTCGCGGCCAGCTCGTCAATCTATTCACCGACTATCACGCGCACGTACGCATCATCTATGTGGAAGCTTCCGTGTCAAAATTGCATTGCCAGAATAAGGACCGGGCCGAAGCAGTGCCGGGAGCTGCGATCTCAAGAATGATGGATCGTTGGGAAGTGCCAACGGTGATCGAGGCGGATGCAGTGGAGTGGTGGATCGATGGGGAACAGTCGGTAACCAATACGCATCAGGTGCGATAGATTCAAAGTGCCACAGATGAACAGGGAATTCGAAACACGGAGCTACGCAGTACGAACGAGCTCCGCATCACGTATGTGCCCATCGAATCGTGATAGGTTTCTTCACTTGTGTTTTGCGGCAATTCGCTTCGCCTGGTCGATGACTTGTTGTTCGTTTTGGAGCGTAAGCGTCCTCCGACCGCAATTGGCGCGATAGACAACAAGATTGTCGTCACCACCCACGACGCTCGGGAAAAGGAGCCCCTGAATGCCCTCCGCTTCGAGTTCGCGGGACAATTCCATGGAAGGGGTCAGATCGGCCTTGTTGAGACATGCCAATCTCACCGCTTCGCCGGCCTGGGACGATCCGAGAGCGGACAGGTCCAACGCACGCTTCAGGTTTACAGCCACGGCATACACGACGCGAGGATACTTGTCGGTGCTGATCTGAGCCGCTCCGCCGAGTCGCGCCTTCCGTGCCGTTATCTCTTTGCTCGCTCCTGAGTCGGTTGCTGAAAGGTAAACCGCTCGGATACCGACAGCCGCAAAGCGTCCCCCGTGAGCCCGAGTTCCGGCGCCACTCAGCACATCGGACGGGTCCATATAGCGATATTCGACGCTGCGGAAATAGACCCCTTTCAAGGGAACGGCTTGGCCCATCCAGCGCTTGATCGCCGCGCGCTGTCTGGCATTGAAGGTCAAACCGGCTGACCGTCGCGCAACCGGTCGAATTCGATAACCAGATCACGGATGCGGCCGTCCGCGATCAACTCCTGTGGAGTCCTTCCGGCAAAAGCCTCAAGCGGCGTACTGAGCCAATGCTTCTCCTCGGGGGCGACCACATAGTCGTCCATGCGAGAGAGCAATTCGCGGAGATCACGCGACTTCTTGTTCATTTGGCTGGTCCCCCTGCCGGCCTCCCAATTCTGCACGGTCCGGGCAGTTACGTTCAGAGCATTCGCCAACTGCTCCTGGCTCAATCCCAGCCTTTGCCTGGCATCGAGGACGCCGAAGGAAGTTTCCTCGTCGATGTTGTGCCGGGGTTGGGTCCGGATGTTGCGTGCCTTCAAGAGTTGTCTCAGGTGCGGCCAGTTGAAGGCCAACTGAGCCTCGGTAAATTTCTGCCGCCCAACCATCGTTCCCACGCGAAATGCGAAGTCCGCCGAACGATGAGGCGTGTAAACAAGCAAGTTCGATACCTTGCAACTGCGAAGTGTCGCAAGGGTACTCTCGACGGCTGAATCTTGCTCGGGACTGGAAAGATAAAGGACGCTTACCCAAGCCTTCCCCAGGGTGGCTCTGACGCTGCAAGGTACAGTTTGAAACTTGGGCGAGTAGGGCGCAAAGAGAGATTTCGCTTCGGCGAGCGTTTTCGGCTGAGTCCAAACGACCAGTTCTTCGGCCTGCGTTGCAATCGGCATTCTCACCTCCGTTTTCATTATACGCATATTTTCGTGTAACACGAAAATTTGTATAGGATGCCGTTGGGCCGTGCCGAGGCGCCGCCGTTGGAGCCGGAGTTCCAGAGAGTCGCTGGAGCAGTCGGCGATCGGTTCCTGTCGAGCGGATCTGTTGCGCCGCTTCGCGTCGTACATGACCTTGATGAATCTCAGCGCCAGATTCTTCAGGCCGCCGATGGTGGCAGGGAACGCCAGTTTGCCAGAGTCTGCGTTCAGATCGATCCCCATGCGGCTGATTGAACGCTGCGCGATGAACCGCGTCATTTGAAGAAACTTGGATTGATCGATTCTCGCGGACACGGACGAGGAGCCGTGCGGCTTTTGGGCGCAACGCCGCAGTTTGGGGGTGAAACGAATAAGGCGGAATAAGGCGGTCGAATAAGGCGGAATAAGGCGAACTGAGCAGTTCCGGCAATGGTCACTCAGCCCCCTTGGGCACGGTCTGCTGCCCACGGCACGAGGCGAGCAAGAATCGACAATCGGGCTCCTTGCCTCGTTTGGTCCACGGATTTGGCCATTCGTCGACCGGATCATTCACAATCTCCAACTGTCGAGCGGCTCGCGCCAGTACATATGGTCGAGGAAACGATCCTCTTGCCGGTCGATCCACTGTTTCGCCATCCATCCTGCCGGCAGGAGTATTGAGAGCAGAAGGACTCCGCAAACGGCAGCGAGGGCCATTTCTCGAAGCGATAGCCGGGATGAAGTTAATTGTGCACCGCAGTGGGGACAAACTTCATTCGTACCGGCACCTCTCTTCTCCTGCGGGGGCACGCTATTCCGCCATCGCGACGCCATAGCGTTGATCATCGTCTTGATCGTCTTCATCGTCCTCCTCCTCCTCCTCTTCATCGCTGGACATCGCTTCCCCAACTGCAGCCGCGTATGCCGCGCGCTCGCGCTTGTCTCGCCGGACATCCAGCAGTTGTTCTCCAACCGTGTGTTTCGGGGAAAAGCAGTACTGAACGTACGCCTCGAAGAGGGCCTGATTCGGAATGCCACGCTTCAAGACATCGGCATGATGCTGCTTGTAAAGGCTCATCAGTGCTTCGGGCGTGATGGTGTAGGATCTCCGCTTGCCGCGGCAGGCGATGGATGCCTGGAGCCATCCCTGTTCAATCCAGAAGACGATCTCCGCTTTTCGAACGCGGAGGGCGATTGCAAGGCTCTCCACCGAAAACAGGTCGCACCGGATCTCGCGCAAGCTGAGTTGATTTCTATTCAGCATGTTGCGGATCGCCTTCGGTGTCCGATTGACCTTCCTCGCGACCTCTTCGATCGATCGCTTCACAAGTTCCTCGCGAACGATCTCAAAATCGGTCTCGGTCCATCGTCGATGGTCTTGCTGCCCTTTGATTCCGTGCTGGATGATGAACCGCCAGCACGCTTCCTTTGGACGCCCGCTGTGGCGCTGCAGACGGACCACAAGTTGCTCAAGTTTGGATCCAGAAAGCACTTTGGCCTGAGCAGCCATGGCCATGGCTTCCGCACTCCACTCTGGGGAGCGCTCCGGCAATTTGGGGAGAGTTGCCATACGCGCCTCGATAGGGATCTTCCCAAGGCCAAGAAGTTCGTATTAAAACCCGATTGAAGGTGCGGTGCGTTCAGACCGGAGATTCCCCGCTCGTTCCGCCGACGTCTCATCCTGCTAGCGACGGCCGATACTCCCTGTGGAGCGGACGTCACTTCCGTCGCGTTGATGATCAATCCGTCCCGCCGAATCCCGGGGAATCTTGTCCTGCTCCCCTGGGACTCCGCAAAAGAGGCCCTATATCTACTAAAGGCACCCCAGATGGGGCTTTGTGGCAGGGAGCGAGATTTTTTCGCAACTTAACGCAAAAAAGGCCGTCTATACTTCGAATTAACTGGTCGTCAATCCCCCCGCGCCACACCCGCGTATGACGCCAAATGGTAATAACTGGAAAGCGCTGACCTGGAGTTGGGCCTATTCGACCGGGCACCCGGCTTCCGATCAGAAGTTGGAGGCCGCTGCTCACGCAGCATGGTCATATGCTTCGCTGTGCGCTTGGACGTACCTCAATGACCACGATGCTGCAGTCGATTTGATGGACCACGCCGTTCATAACGCGTCTCAATACATTGCCCGCCATAGCGATACTCCGGAACAAAAACTGACCGCTCGCATCAAGAGCGTTATCCGGCGCCGCGCCAGGCAGCTTGCGGCGAAGCGTAGCCGCGAATTGCCGTCTGGGTCGATGCGCGACATGGAGCAGCTTCATGTCGGTCATTCCGAGGCAGAACAAAGAACTTACGCGAATGAGTTGTTCTCGCGCCTTTCGCCAAATGCACAATCGATCTTCGACTGGCGCGCGCTCGGATATTCGTGGCGGGAGATCGGTGGAAAACTTGAGATGGACCACAGCGCCGTGCGTCGTGCATACTTTGGGGAACTGGGGTTGGTGCTCCGCAGTATTTCCCCTCCTGGAGAATCCCCAAAATGTTGAGTTGGTCTAGGCCCTCGCGCGCCGAGGACCGCATTGAATCATGGCTAGTGCAGCGCCATCAGGAGCGCG
>Ga0265339_10000275_pt1 | contig 41632 bp, 30 predicted proteins | sample 4CB219metaG_FD_202085 | JGI IMG/M metagenome (GOLD analysis project Ga0265339, IMG submission 202085) | Rhizosphere microbial communities from Carex aquatilis grown in University of Washington, Seatle, WA, United States - 4-CB2-19 metaG | ecosystem: Host-associated > Plants > Roots >... | reverse complement strand
GTTCTGCTTTCGGCCGTCATTGGAGGGCGTGCGCGGCTCGTCCTCTCGCATCCCCGCGTCGAAGAAGTGCTCACAACCGAGACCGTGTTTGCGGAGGTGGAAGAATATGCCGCCGTCCTTGGACGCATGAGAAAGATCCCCGAGGAAACACTGATGCTGGCGGTGGCATCGCTGCCGGTGTCGATCGTGGCGCGCGACGTTTATGTGCGGTCGATCGCGCAGGCGCGGAAGCGGATCGGTTGGCGCGATCCCGACGACGTGGAGCTTCTCGCCCTCACCTTGCACTTCAAAACGCCGCTCTGGTCGAACGACAACGACTTTGAAGGGTGCGGGGTGGAGCGGTATACAACCGCGGAGTTGCTGAGGAAACTGGGCGTGGAATCGAAGGACTGAGCCGACACCTGCTCTTTGCTTCAACTTCTTCCGCTGAAAACCCAACGGGCCGCTCAGAAAGCTGAGCGGCCCATTGTTTTTACGCCGAAGGCCCGATTATCTCGACGATTAGTCCCCAGCCACCGGCTCGCCTTCTTCCTGCCGTGTCCGGTTGATCGGTGATGCCGCATTGTTGCTCGCCGGCCGAATCGAGTCCAAACTCACCAGCCCGTCCACTGGTTTATCCCCAACGCCGAATTCGGATCAAAATGCCTTCGTCGCTTCGCCTCCGGATCAGTAGAATAGTTAAGAGAGGAGAGTGCCAGTGGCGAATGTCGCTCGTCGTGAGACCCGCACTCTTGATCGTTCCACTGCCGTCGCCAGCGTCCTCGCCTCCTTCCGCATGGAGAATCTGGAGCCAGACGCCGAAACGGCGGCTCTGCTGGCGCGCTACACCTCCGGCTCCATTTCGCTCGCGGAACTCGGCTCCGCAATCGAACGCCACGTCGCCCGCATGGAGAGCCAGCAGGCCGCCGAGGGCGCTGCCTGATCCTGCCACTACCCCTCCCCTCCGGGAATGCCCATGCATCGACGACCCAGGCGCCCAACGAGCGATGTTCCCGTCAACAAGTTCGGGCTCACCAGTCACGCTGACTTGCAATGGCGAGAAACTCCGCTGGCTCTGCGGCGCTTGCTCGAATTGCAACTGAATCCCATCGCCGGGGAATTCGACACAAAACACCTGCGGGCTATCCATCGCTACATCTTTCAAGACGTCTACGATTGGGCCGGCGAGCTTCGCACAGTCAGCATTTCAAAGCTCGGAGCCGCCTTTCCACCTCCGGATTATCTCCAGGCCAACCTCGATGCTCTCTTTGCCGGCCTGGCGCGGGAAAACTGGCTGAAGAATCTGTCCGCTCCCACCTGGGCTCAACGCGCGGCGTACTTCCTCGGAGAGATCAACGCCATCCATCCCTTTCGCGAGGGCAACGGCCGGACCCAGCGCGAGTTTATCCGCGAACTTGCGCACGCGGGCGGCCACCTCCTCTTATGGCCGGGCGTATCGCAACAGGAAATGATCCTCGCCTCGCAACTCAGCTTCCTGCGTCAGGACTATTCGGCCTTGGAACGCATTCTCATCGCGGCTCTGGACGCAAGCGGCTAAACCCATCCACGGAGTCAACTCAGGAGCCCCAAGAAAACGGGCCGCTCTGCATCAACTGAGCGGCCCGCCTGTTTTCACAAGTGAGATGGATTAGTCCCCAGCCACCGGCTCGCCTTCTTCCTGCCGTGTCCGGTTGATCGGGCTAGCCGCATTGTTGCTCGCCGGCCGGATCGAGTCCAGACTCACCAGCCCATCCACCGGCTTCTCGCCCAGCACATGCTCGCGATAAAGCTTCGCCATCTTCGCGTTCTCCGCGTCGGCCTTCACCTTGTCCGCCACGGTCTGGTTGCGAGCACGCAGCCGCTCCTCGCGCGCGTTCTTGGCAATGCCCAGGTTGTCCAGCGTGTGGTTGGCCTCGGAGTTCACGTGTTCCATGTTCAGCACCAACTCATGGCCCACCTGCGTCATGCCCACCTTCTTGCCGCCCGCAAAAATCTCATGCCGCCCATGCTCCTCATACCACTTGGTCAGCGTGGCCGTCATGTGCATCTTCTCAATAATGTTCCGCCAGCCCACTCCCGTGTTGTACGCGCAAAAGCTGATCTCGCCCTCCTGCGTCGCATACGGAATAATGCACTGCTCCGTCCGCCTGAAGTCGTAGTTGAACAAGTCCTGGAACCACATCCCCGCGATGAACAGGAAGTTCCACCGGTCCTGCCGCCGCAGCTTGATATCCTCAAGCGTCCGGTCCCCCTTCACGCTGCCGTAGTTCTTGCCCGTCGCGTTAAAGGTCTTGTCCATCTTCTTCATCATGTCCGTGATCTTGAAGTGCGTCGGCGCCTGGAACGGATCGTAATTCCTGAGCAGCGCCAGCCCCAGCCCGATAATCGAAAGCCACTTCCCGCGCGCCGCGTCATTCACCTTGGCCAGGTCCTTCGCCACCTGGTCCATGTGCAGAAACGCCGTTACCGGGGCCGCTTCCTTCGTCTCCTTGTCAATCATCAGCGCCATGCCGATCCCGCAGTTCGGATGGCATCCGCAGCTCAGCTGTCCCCACTCCGTGCTCGGCCCGTGAATCAAATCCGCCCAGTCGCTGAACGTCGACATAAAGCTGATCGGGAACCAGTCCCGCTCCGGCACGCCCAGTCCCACCTGATTCCTCACGTCGTGCGCCATATGGCTCAGCGTGTACCGCTGCGCAAACCGCCGCTCGTCGCTGATGTCCTCATCGCGCCCCGTAAAGCTCACCGGCTGGAAGCTCAGGAAGCTGATCTTCTTCGGATTGTCCAGCGCAAACTCGATAATCCGTCCCACCTGCTCGTTGTTGATCCCGTTAATGATCGTCGTCACCGGCACAATCTCCACGCCGGCTTCGTGCAGATTGTTAATCGCCTGCAGCTTCACGTCGAACAGGTTGCCCACCTTGCGGTGGCTGTTCGCCGCGTTGCCAATCCCGTCAAACTGCAGATACACATACCGCAGTCCCGCCTCGGCCGCCGCACGGCAAAGCTCCTTGCTCTTCGCAAACTCAATTCCGTTCGACGCCGCCTGCACGCTGTTGTACCCAACCTTGCGGCTGTACGCCACCGCATCCAAAAAGTAAGGGCTAAGCGTCGGCTCGCCGCCACTGAACTGCACGCTCATCTGACGCCGCGGCTTCATGTTCACCGCGTTGTCCAGCATCGTCTTGATCTCGTCCCAGGTCAGCTCATGCACAAACCCCACCTGGTTCGCGTCCATAAAGCACGGGTCGCACATCATGTTGCAGCGGTTCGTCAGGTCAATCGTCAACACCGAGCCGCGCCCGTGCGTCACCGTCGACGTCCCATGATTGTGCAGCTTCTTGTCGGCCTCGCCGTGCGCGCGAATGTCCCGCCCCGGGAAGCTCTCTTCCAGGTGCTTGAAGAACGCGGGATCAATCGACATCACGTCTTCAAAGTGCCCGTGCTTGGGGCAATCCTTCACCATCAAAATCTTGCCGTCGCGCTCGATAATCTGCGCCTTGATCTCGCCCACCTTCTCGTTCAGCAGAACTTCATGCGGCAGCTTCCCGTCCAGAATCTGCTTGCGGATCTCCGGTACGCACTTCGGGCACAGCGAGTCGGTCGTACGCGGCCACCCCAGCGGCGGCTTCTCTTTCTCATACGACTTCAGGAGCGGCTTCTCGCTCCACTTCGGCGTAAAGCTCGGGTTCGGGCTGATCCGGTTGAACCGCTCAAATACGGCCCATGCACCCTTCGCCCCGTAAACCGCCACCTGCTCAACGTACTTGATCGCTTTTGCCATAGTTGCGACTCTCCTCAAATAGAATCTGTTCGTTCACCAAATAGAACCTGTTCATTCACCAAATAGAATCTGTTCGTTCACCCAACTTGTACCGCACCCAACTTGTACCGCACCCAACTTGTAGCGCCGACCTCCCGGTCGGCTGTCGCGCGGACATCCTTGTCCGCGCCCGTTATCTCTCCGCCGCACTCAACTCCGCGTCGTCCACTCCGCCGTCATCCCAAAAACCACGCCGTCATCCTGAGCGGAGCGGCGCGCACTTTGCGCCGCGGGGTCTTTGCCTTTGCTCTTGCTTTTCTTGCTGTCATTCCCGCAGGGAATCTGCTTTTCTCCGTGTTCGGAACCCTGGGAATCCCCGGTTCTCAGTCTTTTGAGGAACCCGGCGGAGAAATGCAACTTCAGCCTAGCCGCCCACCCCCGTCAATCCAACCCCCGTGCAGCGAACGGCGATATACGCCAGCGAACGGCGCCAGACAGCGGATTAACGGCGAACCAACCACCCTACGCGATCCCCTAACCACCATGCTTTTCAACGCATTCTCACTGCCCACCCCACTTTCCAGAAAAGCCACATAGCACAGCAGGTGACCGCCATCACCGCCCCGTGCAGGAGTTGGTACGAGAATCTCTCCAAAAGACCGACAACTTCGGGACCGATTTTCGCTCCAGTGCGCGCTTGCGAGAACCCGGGCCAGAGTATTTTGCGCACAGAGGATGTCCATGAAGCCCAATTCGTACCCCTCACTCCTTTGCTCCCTCGTCGCCACTGCGCTAGTCTCTATGTTCCTGCAGCCGCCGCACATCGCGGCGCAAGCCGTTACGGCTCCGAACCAATGGACTTGGGTCGGAGGAGATAGCAGCGCTGCCTCCAATTGCCAGGGTCAATGCGGCCGCGCCGGCGTATATGGGAACTTGGGCACGCCTGCGCCGCAAAACTTGCCAGGGAGCCGCAAGTATGGCGCATCGTGGACCGATGACAACGGAAACTTGTGGCTCTTCGGAGGGCATGGCTACGACATCCACGACCAGATCGGAGACCTGAACGACGTTTGGGAATACTCGCCCGCGACCACACAGTGGACTTGGATGGGGGGAAGCAGCTCAGTCACGTGTGGAACCAATGCCTGCAGTCAGCCCGGAACCTACGGGACCAAAGGCACGCCGGATAAGTCGAACATTCCTCCTGGCCGCAATTCCGCCACGGCATGGGCGGACTCGAAAGGCCATCTATGGTTGTTTGGAGGCCAATTCAGTAATTCCTCAAACGGCCAGACCGACTCCTTCAATGATCTTTGGGAATTCGACCCGGCTTCCAACATTTGGACATGGATCGCGGGAGACGACACCGTTCCCAACTCTCCTTCAGAGGCAGGCCAACCCGGCGTGTACGGGCAGCAGGGAACACCGTCCGCAAGCAATACACCCGGAGCGAGGATCGGGCCATTTGCCTGGCAAGACAGCAGCGGCAACTTCTGGCTGGCGCGGGGCTGGGGCTACGACGTCAATGACAACCTCGAGCAGCTCACCGACGTTTGGGAATTCAATCCCGCGAACGCAGAATGGACCTGGGCGGCGGGAAATCAGGGCGGCCTGGACTTGTTCAATGGGATCTACGGATCTCTCGGCATCGCTAACCCTGCTAACATGCCGGGGAGCCGAACCGGTCAGGCTGCATGGATGGATCGCTCTGGAAATCTCTGGCTTTTCGGCGGTGGCGGAACCGATTCCGTCGGCAAGGGCGGGGCACTGAATGACGTTTGGATGCTCAACACGACCACCTCTTATTGGACATGGATAGGAGGCAGCAGCACCATTACATGCTCTCAATATGGTCAATTGAGCTGCGGCCGCCCCGGGGTATACGGCACAGAAGGAGTGCCGGATCCCTTGAACATCCCTGGCGCTCGCGGTGCTTCAGCTGTCTGGATCGACTCCGGCGGCAATGTTTGGGTCTTTGGTGGTGGAGGCTTCGACCTGATCGGCTTGAATCCGGGGGAACTTAACGACCTGTGGGAATTCGACATCTCTAGCAATAAATGGACGTGGATGGGCGGCGGAGAAGTCATGACATGCTTCGGAGTTAGCTGTGGAAACTCCGGCATCTACGGGACCTTGGGAACTCCCTCCTCTGGCAACGCTCCCGGCGGACGTTACGGGGCAATGGACTGGACAGATGCCAAGGGCAACCTGTGGCTTTTCGGCGGCTACGGATACGACGGAAAAGGCAGTATCGATTACCTCAACGACCTCTGGGTCTACCAACCGGTCGAACCACTCCCTGCCACGGCCACACCAACATTCAGCATTGCTACCGGCACCTACCCCACAGCGCAAACCGTTTCAATCTCTGACAGCACTCCGAACGCGACGATCTACTACACGACGGATGGCAGCACGCCCAATACTTACTCGGCAAAGTACAGCGCACCGATCACCGTTTCATCGACAGAGGTCATCGAAGCGATCGCGATTGCACCCAACTACTCCGCCAGTGCTATCGCGAAAGCCACTTACGACATTCTGGTACCTGTTGCGACACCCGTTTTCTCCGTGCCTTCCGGCACCTACACCTCAGCACAGTCAGTAACAATTTCTGTTGTCACCCCCGCCGCTGCCATCTTCTACACCACGGACGGGAGCACCCCCACCTCCTCGTCAACCCCCTACATCGGTGCAATTACCGTCTCGAAGACTGAGACAATCCAGGCCATTGCCACAAAACAGGGCTATGACCCGAGCGCAGTTGCATCCGTCTCTTACACCATCAACATTCCACAGCCAATGTTCTCGCTAACCTCCAGCGCCTCCACTCTCACTATCAACCACGGCACTCAGGGCACTCTCACCCTCACCGTAACCCCCCAGAACGGCTTCAACTCCGCCGTCACCTTCGCCTGCTCCGGCCTGCCCACTGGCGCCACCTGCTCCTTCTCGCCATCGAGCGTCACGCCCTCCGGTAGCGCCATCAACACGACTCTCACCATCGCCGCCAGCGCCTCGGCCTCCGCCGCGCACCCAACCCGCAATCCATTCCTGCCCGCCGCCGGCCTCACCCTCGCCGGCTGCCTCCTCGCCTTCACCCGCCGCCGCGCCCCGCGCCTCTGGCTCGTCCCCCTCGCCGCTCTCGTCTTCTTCGGTGCGCTCTCTGCCTGCGGCGGCGGCGGCAATCCCGGCGGAGGTGGCGGTGGTGGCGGCGGCGGCGGCCCTCAGAACTACACCATCACCGTAAACGCCACCTCCGGCAGCATCCACCAGTCCACCCAGATCACCCTCACGATCAACTGACCAGCGGGTACCGCCGGTCTCCAGACCGGCTGTAGCGGGGGCCTCCCGGCCCCCGTCACAGCTCTTCCCCGGCGGCAGGTGGCCCTGATCTCAATGACCCCCAAAGCAAGCTGAGGGCGCCTCCGGTCCCTCGCTTTTGGGACCGGGGACGCTGCGGTCGGTGGGCGCGCTCCCGCTGGGCCGCCATCGACAATAATCGCACCTCTGCACACTCTATCTCGTTTTGATAGAACAATTTAACATTCATTCTGGCTAGCACGCCAGAATTCACCCCAAAGTGCACCGCTTATTGTGCAGAATCGGGCTGGAAATCAGGCTGGGAATTCTCCGGTCAGGGGTCCACCGGCAACAATATTCGCCCTCTATTCGCCATCGGCGCAACAATCCAGCCTCCGCTGGCCTCCCAGCCCCCGTCATGGCTCTTCCCCGGGCCGGAAGCAGAAATCCGTGGTCCCCTAACGAAAATCTGGCTCCAACTGAAGTTTTTGATTGACAAACTAATATTATCTGATAATGTTGAACTAAACATTACAGACTCAAGGCCGCTGCTTACCATCCCAGTCATGCCCCTGGCCAGAGATCAGGATCGGAGGACACATTCCGTGCGAATCACCCAACGCAGGAAACTCTCCGCCCAAGGCCGGCCCCAGGCCGCACCCCCCCTCCCTCCCAAAGGTAACCACCCTCACGCGGCCAATCCCGCCAGCCGGCAAAGAAACAGCGAATCAACCACTGCAGAAACAGCTCGCATCTAACTGATTCCGCATCACATCGCCGTTTTTTTATTCGCGCGCCCCACCCCGCCCCCCGCCCTCCTTCTATAATCGGAGGCTGCGGCGCCGGCTGCGGCTGCGCGCATTAGCATCGACCCCGCACCAAGTGACCTGAGGTTCCCTGGGAGGAGAAAAGATATCTATGGCGAGCGTTGCGCAGGACCTGCCGTTCGAGCAGAAGCTGGATCAGTTGGCCCGCGTGGCCATTGAAGTCGGGCTGGGCCTCCAGCGCGGTCAGGAAGTGCTGATGACGGCTTCGCTCGATGCGGTTCCGCTGGCGCGCCGCATCACGGAGCATGCTTACCGCGCCGGCGCATCCCTGGTCACCACGCTCTACTCTGACGACGAGACGGCGCTGATGCGCTTCCGCTACGCGCCGGACGAAGCCTTCGATCACGCGGCAGGCTGGCTCTACGACGGCATGGGCGCTGCCTTCCGCTCGGGGGCGGCGCGCCTGGCCATCACTGGGGGAAACCCGCTGCTGCTCTCAAACGAAGATCCGGGGAAGGTGGGCCGCGCCAACGCGGCGGTCTCAAAGGCGTACCGCCCGGCGCTGGAGCAGATCACGCGGCACGCCATCAACTGGACCATCGTGGCCGCCGCCACGCCAGCATGGGCCCAGGCCATGTTCCCGGACGACGATCCCGCTGTGGCGCTCAAGAAGCTGTGGGACGCCATCTTCAGCACCACACGGGTGACCGGCGATGATCCGGTGGCGGCATGGAAGGCGCACGACGCGGAGTTGCAGCGGCGCGCGGCGATGATGAACGAGAAGCGGTATTACGCCCTGCACTACCTGGGCCCGGGAACGGATTTCCGGCTGGGCCTGTCCGACGGCCACGTATGGATGGGCGGCGGAACCACGGCCGGCAACGGCATCTATTGCATTCCCAATCTGCCCACCGAGGAGATTTTCACAACGCCGCACAAGGATCGCGCCGAGGGCACACTGCGCGCCAGCAAACCGCTCTCCTACCAGGGAACCATGATCGAGGGGATCGAGGTGCGATTCGCGGAAGGGCGCATTGTAGAGGCGAAGGCCACCCGCGGGCAGGAGGTGCTGGAGAAGCTGATCTCCACGGACGATGGCGCGCGGCGGCTGGGCGAAGTGGCGCTGGTGCCGCAATCGTCGCCCATTGCGGCCAGCGGGCTGCTTTATCTGAATACACTCTTCGACGAGAACGCGGCCAGCCACATCGCGCTGGGCCAGGCCTATTCGTCGTGCATTGAGGGTGGCGAAAAAATGACGGCCGAAGAGCTGGCGGCACGCGGCGCCAACGAGAGCATGATCCACGTGGACTGGATGATCGGTTCGGCCGAGCTGGATATCGACGGGATTACGGCGACGGGCACGGCTGAGCCGGTGATGCGCCGCGGGGAATGGATCTAGGCTGGATGGCTTTTCGCCGGAGACTCCGGCGTGCTTCTCTTTGGTTGCCTCAGGCCAACCTGTTCCAGCATCCAAATGGTGTGCGGTAGATTGCGCCTCATACCTGGATTCATGGCGAATGCCCACGAAGAGAACAAGCTCATGCTGATTCGCAATGTGGTTTTGTTTCTGGCCCTGGCCGCAATGGCCGCCGCTTTAACGGGACAACAGCCCGCAACTCCGGCCGGCGCGCAGGCGCCCGCAAGCACAACTGCAGCGCCGGCCCAGGCGAGCGCGCCGGAACCGCAGGCCACAGGCCCGGCAACCGCAGCCGATCTGCTGCAGCCGGCACTCTCCAATGCGCGGGCCACGCTCGCGGCCCTCAATCTGGAGAAATGGAAGAAGGGATCGGTGCGCGAAGAGGCCGAGGCGAATGTGAGCGCGCTTCTCAAAGACCTGGACAATAGCATCCAGCCACTGATCACGGCGGCGGACGCCGCGCCGGGCCAGCTCAGCAAGGCCATTCCGCTGCTCAAGCACCTGGACGCTTTCTACGATGTGCTGCTGCGGGTGGAAGAGGCTTCGCGCGTGGTGGCGCCCACGGAGCAGGTGGACGCGTTGCAACAGGCGCTCTTGCGTGTGAGCCAGGCGCGCATCGCTTATGACGATGCGCTCGAGACGCAGGCCGCCGACGCAGAGAAGCAGTTTGCCGACATGCATACCGCGGTGCGCACCCAGCAGCAGAGTTTGCAGGACGCGCAGCACCAGGTGGAGCTGGCCAAGACTGCGGCGAAGAACGAAGCCTGCAAACCGGCGACGCCTGCACGCAAGAAACGGAGCACGGCTGCCGCGACGAAGCCCGCGCAATCGCAGTCCCCGGCGCAGAAGCCACAGTAAGTTCGCGGCTTTGTTGCGCGGAGGGGAGCCTGAGAACCTGCGTGAACTGTCGCTGCCGCTCAGAGTCGCCCAAAGGAGCCTGTTTAGGGGACAAAGGCAGCGAGTTGGCGTCGCTTCGCGACATGGCAAGTTAGCAAGTTCGCTGGTTTATCGAGCTCTCTCCCAGACACTCGGGCCCGGGGAGTCGTTTTCAGCGGTGTAGCCGCACTTAGGCGACAACATCTTCGAAACACGCCAACGGAGAAGTTTCGTGCTTGATTTGAGCATTGAACGGCAACCGCAGATCCTTCACTGCGTTCAGGATGACACTTCAATTGTGGGGGCCCAAATTGTCATGTTCTACGCAATCTGGCTGAACTTGACGTTAAGCTTGTCGAACTCCGGCGTGCCCAGCCCGCGATTGGCCGCCATTTGAAGATAGGGCAGGTGCTCGGGGTCGAGATTCCAATACGCCTTGGCGACATACGCGTCCAGCGCGACGGGATCGGTGGATGCGACGACCGTCTTCTTCAGTAGAACGTCTTCAAGATTGCCGCCGGTGGGCCCGTTGCGCAGCAGGATGCGGTAGCAATCCATGATGGTGAGCGTGGGCAGCATGAACGCGGCCAGGTCGGCCAGGCTCTGGTGGATCTGCTGATGCAGCCGGTTGCGCTGGCCGCCGAGAATGCCGTACCAGTTCTTCATGCCCAGGGTGGCGCCGGTGAGGTTGTGGTGCTTGGCGATGGGCAGGTTGATGATTTTGTCCGCCTCAAGAAACGGCGTGAACACGGGCCAGCTATTCAGCACCACGCCTCCCAGGTCCACCTCGCGGAACAGGTCGGCGTCGGGCAGAATCACCTCAGCTCCCGCGGCGCGCGCGGCGGCCTCAATGCCCGAGCGATGGAAGCAGCGGCGCGGCTCATTGCAACTTACGTCGGTGACGATGACCCTTTTTGCTCCGGCGCTCCAGCACTGGCGCACCACCTCGGCAACCAGATCGGGGTTGGTGTTCGCTGCCTGCTCGGGGATTCGGTCCCAGGCGATGTTCGGCTTGAGCGCGACCACATCCCCACGCGCGATGAAGTGGCTGATGCCGCCGAGATTGGCGAGCGCCTGACGCACAAGCTGCGCAGGCTCGCCGTTCCGGACCACCGTGATGACGGGCAGCCCGGCGCCGGCCTGAATGCGATGGTCGCGGTGCGCCTCTTCAGCCGCGGCCGCGCGCGGGCGCTGACTGCGGCCGTTGAGCCACCAGCCCGCGCCGCTTGCCGCCGCGGCCACGCCGCCCACGCGCAGCAGTTGCAGCATTGCGTCGCGGCGCGTGATCCCCGGCGTTCCCGATTTCTCATTCGCGCTCATGGCCGCGCCTCGCTTCAGATGTTCACCACGTGGATGCGCGCCGGATCGTTTGTTCCCAGCGCATGCTGCGCGTCTGCGGCGACGGCGATGTAATCCGGGGCGCGGCCGACGGCTGCAAATGTGGGAAGACCCGCCTGCGCCCGCTGCTGCTCCAGCATCTGCCAGGCGATGGTATCGAGCGCCACTCGATCCTGGCCCACGATGAGGGCGTTGGGATACCAAAGCCGTTCAGGGTGAAAAGCCGGGCCGCCATCGTACACCGACGAGATGGCATCGCCGATGGTAAAGCGCACCTTATCGCGTATCACGGGGATGCAGTTCAGGTCGGCCACCGCCGGATTGCAGTGGTTGCCGTGCAGGGAGTACGGCTTATCGACGACGCCGTACATGTTCTTCATGGCGAAGGTGACACCCGCCATCTGGTGATCCTTGAGGATGGGCATGTTGATGACCAAGCCGCACTCGCGGGTGAGGATCTTGGTGAGGCGAATGCGCGCCACGCCCCACGACGACTCTTCATCTTCAAAGCCGGCGGCATCGGATGGATAACAGCGCATGCGGCTGGGATCGCGGTTGACGGTCATGCCGCAGGCCGCGAGGAACATGCCGTTCTGATCGAAGACGAGGATGTTGCCGGGCTTGACGCCGGCCTGCTGCAGCCGCTCGGCTACCGCGTTGATCAGCGCGGGGTGGGTGGCGATTCCTTTGCTGCCGAGCCCGTTGACCTTGAGGCCGATGACCTGGTCCATGGGCACGAGGGATTTCCACGCCTCCATGGGCTTGGCATGGCCGGTGTACGACGTGATGGCGCGGTCGAGCAGAGTGAGGACCTTTTGCTCGTCGGGCTGCGTGTTGTCCGCGCCGTGCAGCGAGGGATCGCGCGCGATGACTACTTTCGACTTGTCCTCATGCGCGCTTTTGCCAAGCATGGCGGCCATGCCGAGCTTGCCGCTGGAACTCATCAGCACTGCGCTTGTTGCTGCATCTTTCAGGAACTGCCTGCGGTCTTTCATCGACTTCCCTCACTCTTAATTTGTGCGGCCGGTTGAGCCGCGCGCTTTAGAATTTCGCCTCAACGCCATGGGCCAGCGCAAGGAGCGCTTGCGGCGTTTGCGGAGTGGATTGATACGCAACGATGCGGACGAATGAGTGGCCCTTGCGGAACACGATGCTCTGCGCGTACGCATAACCCGCATCGCCCAGCGATACGGACTTTGCATCCGGACCGCGGCCGCTGTCCATGATGCGCTGCGCGCCGGCAGCGTCCTTCATGCTGTGCACGTCTACCACGGCCTCGATCTGGTCACCGTATTTGTAGTCCGACGTGGAGGTGGAGATGACCCCCGCCTTGATGTACTGCTCGGCATCACCGTCGATGTATTGCCAGAGGTCGCTGGCCGCAAACACGCGCGTCTCGTCGGATTTTGTCCAGCCGCTGATTTCGCCGGAGGCCGGGAACGGATCGCGATGTGAGGATTTGCAACCTGAAACGACGGAGGCAGCGGCGGCGGCAGCAAGGATGCAGCTAAGGATGCGATACACGGAGCGGGTTCTCATCTATAAGTCTCCTTGGTCAACTCCGGTTGAGCAGAATCTGGCTGGAGGGTGAGCGGCTTTCGCCGATGCTGGTGATGGAAACGGCCGGGTGCTCCTGGAGCGGGCATGCGTACTCGCACGCGCCGCAGCCCACGCACCGGCTGGGATCCACGCGCGGCTGCTTGAGGCGCTTCACCGCGCCGGACGAATCGACCACGTCGGCTTCTTCCAGGTAGATGGCCTTGGGTGAAACCGGACACCACTCTTCGCACACGATGCATTCAGTGGCCTCGGCCCAGGGCAGGCAGCGGCCGCGATCGTAGAATGCGGTGCCGATGCGGATGGGCTGGCTCTGCGGCGCGCCCGCGCCGACCACCCAGCCTTTCTCACGCGGGGTTATCTGCCAGATGGCGCCGGTGGGGCACACTTCAGAACACAGCACGCAGCTCGGTTCGCAGTAACCGATGCGCGGCACCAGCATCGGCGTCCACAGACCTTCCAGCCCGGCCTCAGTCAGCGTGGGCTGAATGGAGTTATTGGGGCAGACCTTCATGCATTCGCCGCAGCGGATGCAGCGGGCCAGGAAGTCGGGTTCATCGAGCGCGCCGGGCGGGCGGAGCAGGCGGTCGTGCCGGCCTTTGGCCAGGCCCACGTTGGCGCGCATCAGCGGGACAGCGGCCACGCCGGCGACGAGCCCGGTGAGCGTCTTGCGGCGGGACAAATCCGGCGAGGAGACTTCCCGGGAGCGGTCGAACGCGGGCCGGAAGAAGCGGAAGCTGAGGGCGTGGTCGGGGCACGCGGCCACGCAGTTCATGCACAGGTGGCACTCGGACTTGTGCCACGGCGCGCCGCCCACGGGATCGTCGCCGCCCTGGCAGTGAAGCAGGCAGCGATTGCAGCGGTTGCAGGCTGAGTCTTCCTTGTGCAGGCCGAGGATGGAGAAGCGCGAGCATGCTCCGAGCAGCGCGCCCAGCGGGCAGATGGCGCGGCACCACAGGCGCGTAACGCGCAGGCTGGCGGCGAGGATGACGAGGAAGAGGATTCCGAGGACCACGCTCTGGGTAAAGTGCGCCTGGCGGAAGTCGAGGACGACCGCCTGAAAGGCGGTGTGCAGCGCGCCGCCGGAGCTGCGGACGGCGGCAATATGGCTGTGTTCCATGGGCGAGAGCACGGCGCGCGTGGCGACGTTGAATGCGGGCAGCAGGGCCAGCCCGATGGAGCGCACCAGCAGGCTGAACGGATCAAGCACGCCCAGGATCATGGAGCCGAAGCACGCGGCTACCAGACCGGCGAGCAACACTACGTATTTGGTTCTCTGCCAGGGCTTGTAGCGGTTTGCCTCGATGCGTTGCTTGCCGCGCTTGGCTTCGCTGGGCATGTTGCCGATCCAGTGCTGCAGCGTGCCCATGGGGCATATCCAGCCACAGAAGAACCGGCCCAGGAACAGCGTGGGAATGAGAATGATGAGGCTGAAGACCAGCCCGCGATAGAGCGCGTGGCCGGCCAGCGCGTTGGAGACGGCGACCAGCGGATCAAGCAGAAAGAAGAGCCGCACGGGGCCGCGCAGATGAATGTCCGCGGTTCCGCTTGTGGTTGGACGCAGCGAAGTGAACGCGAGGAGAAAGAGGAAGAGCAGCAGAAACGCGATCTGCGAAATCCGGCGAAAAAGCGGCAATCGCGAACTGGCCACGCGCATCCTCCGCGCGGGGCGGGGAAGGCAATCCGCGCAGTTTGGATGATCTATCGCGGGGTGCACTGGCGACGGTGATGGGCATCACGAACTGCGCGGGAGGCTTGCCAATTTGTAACATGTCATGTTACAAACAGGCAGTGATCAAGACGTTCCGGCATCGCGGAATCGAGAAATTCTTCAGGTCCGGTTCAAGGTCGGGCATTCAGGCCAAACACGAAGCGCGGCTGCGAATCCTGCTGACAACATTGAATCTGGCTTCAACGCCGCTGGATATGAACCGGCCAGGGTGGGGCTGGCACCCGCTAAAAGGAGACCTCAAAGGGCATTGGTCGGTAAGCGTAAGCGGCAACTGGCGCCTGACATTCAGCTTTGAAGGCGAGGACGCGATCCTAGTGGACTACCTGGATTATCACTAAGAAGGATGATGGATATGGCGACGATGTACAACCCGGCAAGCCCTGGAGAGCTGCTGAAAGAGTTCATGGGGGACCTGACCGCAACGCGGCTTGCAGAGCACATCGGCGTGGCACGCGCCACAATCTCACGTATTTTGAACGGCCGGACTGCCATCACAACGGACCTGAGCATCCGTCTTGGCGAAGCGCTCTCGCTTTCGCCTGATTTCTTGGTGAAGGCGCAGATTCAATACGATCTGTGGATCGAATCGCAGAAGAAGCGTCCGAAGATCAAGCCGCTGGCGGCCTGAAGCGAGACGGCAAAATCCATGCCGGTCACGCTGCGCGCCTGGCGGCAAAGCCATACCACACCAGCCACAGCGGCGCCGCGAGCAGCGTCGCCCAGTAAAACGGCGCGGGAGACCACTTATTGACCAGAAACGCTACTTCAAGAACAGCGCTGGCGAGCGCAATTACCGCGAGGAAAGTGCGCGACGCAGTGCGGGAGGCGGCGTACATGATGGCGGGCAGCGCGATTAAATGATCGTTGAGGTAAGCGTACGGCGATGCCACCAGGGAGACGAGCAGCAGCAGATTCCCGTCGCGCGGCCACTCCCAGGTGCGGCGGCGGCGCCAGAAGTAAACGATGGCCCAGACCGTGGCAACGGCCACAGGCACGAACTGTAGCGGCATAAAATTCGGCGTGAGCCGCGTGCGCAGCAAAACGCTTATCGCCGGGATGGGATCGCGCTCGTACCCTGAAGAGCTCATCATCTGCGCGTATTGCGTAAATGCCTGCGGATCGAGCAAAAGCGTAAGGGCAGCGGACGCAATCAATGCAGCCGCTGCGCCGGCAAGGATTCGATAGTTCCGCGTAATCACGATCCACGCAAGCAGCACGACAGCCAGCGGCAGCAGCAGATGCGGCTTGAGCATGCAGAGCCACAGCGCCGCGCCGGCAACAAACGGCCGCTCCGTATGAAAGCGCAGAAACAGCGCCAGCCCCAGCAGGACCAGCAGCGACGTCTGACCCCAGACGAGACAAATCAGCGCGGGCGCAAAGAGATACGCAAGGGCCTGGACGATCACGTTGCCGACGCCATAAATCCTGAGCAGAATGCGCACCGAAGCAACCAGCGCGGCAATCAGCACCAGGGAGGCTAGAATCGCGGCGGCGCGCAGGCTGAGGAACCCAAGCGGATACACCAGCGGCAGCGCCCACGGCGGATTCCGCGTATAGCCAACCGAGTATTTCTGGGGCAGGCCCGCGGCGTGCTCAAGCAGCGCCAACGCCACGCGATCGTACGGATTGTGGTGCTGGACGAGCTGCCTGCCCGTGGCCCAGTACACCACAAAGTCGCGGTTTCCCCCCATCTGGCTGCTCACATGCACCATCAGGAAAAGGACGAGCGTTGCCGCGCTGGAAAGCCAGAACGCGCTTACCAGAATGGCTCCCGCAAGTGCCCGGGAGTGGGATTGGATGCTGGCGCGAGTGGGAGAACTGAGCATCGGCAGCGGCCTCACACCCGGTTGATCAGCGTGGCAATGACCGCCGCGCCAAAACCGTTATCTATATTGACCACGCACACATTCGGCGAGCAGGTGTTCAGCATGCCCAGCAGCGCGGCCACGCCGCCGAAACTGGCGCCATAGCCCACGCTTGTCGGCACCGCGATCACCGGCGCATTCACCAGCCCTCCGACGACCGTAGGCAGCGCGCCTTCCATTCCGGCGCAAACAATGAGCACGCGCGCAGACTGAAGCGACGTGCGCTGCGCCAGCAGCCGGTGAATGCCGGCCACGCCCACGTCCGCAATCACTTCGACCGTGTTGCCCATCAGCCGCGCGGTCACGGCGGCTTCTTCCGCAATGGGCAGATCGCTGGTTCCGGCGCAAACCACGGCCACCGTTCCCTTGGCCGGCGGCGCGGGCGCCTGCTCCAGCGTCAGGCAGCGGGCAGTTTCATGAAACGTAGCGCGGGGTTCAGCCGCCAGCACGGCTTTCATGCATTCGCCGTTCACGCGCGTGGCCAGCACGTTGCCGCCCGCCGCGGCCATGCGTGCAAAAATCTGCGCCACCTGCCCCGGCGTTTTGCCGGAGGAGAAGATGACCTCCGGCATGCCTGTGCGCAGAGGCCGATGATGGTCGAGCTTGGCGAATCCCAGGTCCTCAAACGGCATGCCGCGCAGACGCTCCAGCGCTGCGGACACGTCGGTGCGGCCCTCGCGAACCTCCTCTAATAGCGCTTCGATCTTCTGGGGATCCATCCCTTGCCTACCTTTGCCTCGGATTTGTTTCCGCGTGCAGCCGCGACGCCTCCATCATTACCTGCTTCAGCGGAATTCCATGTTCCGTCGCGATGCGCCGGCAATCTTCGTACTCGGGAGACGCGTTCAAAACTTCGCCGGAGGCAGCGCGCGCAATCTTCATCTTCACCGCGCCCCATTCCGTCTGCACCTCGGCGAACTCGCGCCGCAACGCGATCTTGCTCTCGATTCGCCAGTGGGCGCCGATGGTCGTGGTCTCGCGAAAGAGTATCTCGCGCAAAGCGGGAAGCTTTTCCGGCGCGCACAGAATCGTCACCTGGATGCCGGTTCTTCCCTTCTTCATCTGCACCGGGATGCGATAAACGTCCCACGCGCCCGCGGTCAGCAGCAGTTCGCTGGCATACGCAAGCAGTTGCGGCGTGGAGTCGTCGATGACCGCTTCAAGCACCGCAATCGGCTCCGTGGCCTCGACGCCGCTCTCCGCTTCTCCCACAATCAGCCGCAGCAGGTTGGGGCCACCGGGAGTCTCGCGTCCGCCGGCGCCGTATCCAGCCGCATGCGTGCGCATCGCGGGCAGCGCTGCGTACTTCACATTCAGCATGCGCAGGATGGCCGCGCCTGTCGGCGTTACGCGTTCCATCGGCGGCCCCGCGCTGTAAATGGGCGCGTCGCCAAGCAGAGCCAGCGTGGCCGGCGCGGGCACCGGCAGCGTGCCATGCGCGCATTCAACGGTTCCGCTGCCCACGTTCAGCGGCGTGGCAATCCAGCGGTCCACTTTGAGCGCCGCCGCGCCCGCCGCCGCGCAAACAATGTCCACAATGGTGTCCACCGCGCCCACTTCATGAAAGTGCACGCGCTCCACCGGAATGGAATGGATGGCCGCCTCGGCCTCGCCCAGCAACTGAAACGCGCGCGAGGCTCGCGCCTTCACATCCGCATCCAGCGCGGCTCCGCCGATGATGGTCAGGATCTGAGAGAGCGGCCGATGATGCGCATGCGAGTGCGGCTCGTGCTCATGCGCATGATCGTGCGCGTGCGCGTGATCGTGCCCATGCGAGTGGGAATGCGTGTGATCGTGATCCTGGTGTGCGGGCGTAGCATCGCTCTCCGCCGAAATCACGTCCACCTTGGTTCCGGAGATGCCGCCGCGCGAGACCTTGCGCGCCTCAAGCCGTGCGCCGATATTCAGCGCGGCGGCAGTTTCCCGCAACGTCTCCAGCGGCACGCCGGCATCCACCAGCGCGCCCAGGAACATGTCCCCGCTGATTCCGGAAAAGCACTCCAGGTAGCCAATTCGCATCGAGTCTGATTGTACGGGTTCAAGCTTGCCGAGCGGTGGGCCGGCATCTATGCTCCGCGGCGCAGCAGCACGTCAGCCGGCAGCAGCGCGTTCAGCGATCCGGAGCGGAAGCCCGCGGTATCGAGGGTGACATATTGAAAGCCGGCCTCGCGCACCGCGGCGGTGATCGCGTCCAGCATCTCCATCGCCAGCGCCCGCGGCATCTCCGCGCGCGCAATCTCCACCCGCGCCAGCTCGCCATGGTGGCGCACGCGGAACTCGCGAAAGCCCAGCCGCCGCACAGCGTCCTCCGCGCGCTCCACCTGGCTCAGGACCTCGCGCGTAACCTCGCGCCCGTACTCCACGCGCGACGAAAGACACGGCGCCGCCGGCCGGTCCCACAGCGTGTAGCCCGCCGCCCGCGCCAGTGTGCGCACGTCTTCCTTGGTCATGCCCACTTCCGCCAGCGGCGCCAGCACTTCGTGCTCTTCGGCCGCGCGCTGGCCGGGCCGGAAATCCTTGCGGTCATCGGCGTTCATGCCGTAAGCGATGCGCGTGAAGCCCAGCTCCGTGCCCAGCAACTCCATGGCGGTAAACAGCTCGGTCTTGCAGTGGAAACAGCGGCTGCCGTCGTTGCGGCGATACTCCGGCCGGTCGAGCTCTTCAGTTTGCACCACGCGCAGCGGAATGCCCTGCGCTTCCGCGAAGGCTCGCGCCTGTTCCATATCGCGGCGGGCCAGCGACGCCGAATCGGCCAGCACCGCGAGCATGCGGTCGCCGAGGACGCGATGCGCCGTGGCCGCCAGGAACGCAGAATCCACGCCGCCCGAGTAGGCCACCATCAGGCTGCCCAACTCGTGCAGGCGTAACTCCAGCGCGCGCAGCTTTGCCGCGATCTCCGCCGGTAGCTCGCTTACTGTGCTTTGGGCAATCGCCGCCATGGACCGATTATAGAGCTTGCAGAAAAACCTAATTCGGTCGCGGTCTTGAAGGGGCACGACTTCAGTCGTGCCGATGAACGCCGCAGAAGGAACATGGCTTTAGCCACCGAGGAATGTTTTTCGATCGAAACGGGCATCTTTCTCGAGTCTTACCGCGGCCTGTGTAGCTCCCGGCTTCGCACGCGCGCCTGCCTCGCTCCCCTATTCCCTTACTCCCCTATTCCCCTGCTTCAGTGGCCTCGGCGGATCGCGGGGTTGTAGACCGTCTTGCCCGCCTCGCGCTCCACGCGCTTCTGGCCGCGCCGTCCCATCTGGAACATGACCAGGCCGAAGACCAGCATCACAATACCCCACCACAGGTTCACGTCGATGCCCAGGCTTTTGGCATACAGCTCCGAATTGTCATGGGTGGCCCAACCGAAGGCGGTCATGATCACGCCTACAAACGAGAACAGCAGCCCCATCGGAATGCGCAGGTCCAGGCTCATCGTCGCTCCAGATCCCATTCTATGATGCTCCCTCCGGCAGTCCGCAAAACTTTCGCAACACCCGGCCCCTATAATGAGGATTCCGCCGTGAGTGAACCGGTTTCCATCTGCGTGGTCGGGTCGGGCTATGTGGGCCTGGTGGCCGCGGTGTGCTTTGCGGAGATGGGCCATCGCGTCACCTGCGTGGACAAGGACGAGGCCAAGATTGCCCTGCTGCGCGCGGGCGGCGTGCCCATCTTTGAGCCGTACCTGCCCGAGCTCCTGAAGAAGCACCTGGACCGCGGGGTCAGCTTCACCACCGATCTGGCCGGGGCGGTCCTGCGCAGCGAGGCGATATTCATTGCCGTGGGCACGCCGCAGGGCGACACCGGCGCCGCCGACCTCTCTTACGTGGAGGCCGTTGTCTCGGAGATCGCCCGCGATCTCTCCGGCTACAAGGTCATCGTGGAAAAGAGCACCGTTCCGGTTTACACCAATGAGTGGATCCAGCGCGTGCTCAATCGTCACGGCGTCCATCCCGCCCATTTCGACGTGGCCTCCAATCCCGAGTTCCTGCGCGAAGGCAGCGCGGTCATGGACTTTCTCCATCCGGACCGGATCGTGGTGGGCGTGGGCGCAGAACGCGCGGGCCATCTGCTGCGGCGCATCTACGCGCCGCTCACTGAAGGCTCCTATTACAATCAGCCGGACGCGCTCGCCGGACCGCGCAGCGCCGACTGCCCCGCGCCGCTGCTGGTTACCTCGGCGCAGAGCGCGGAGATTCTCAAGCACGCCTCCAACGCCTTCCTCGCGCTCAAAATCTCATTCATCAACGCCGTGGCCAACCTGGCTGAAAGCGTGGACGCAGACATTGAGGACATTGCCGCGGGCATGGGGATGGACAGCCGCATCGGCCCCAGCTTTCTGCGCGCCGGGCTTGGCTACGGCGGCTCCTGCTTCCCCAAGGACGTGGCCGCGTTTCACTATGTAGCCCAGCAGCACGGGCTCGATTTCGAGCTCCTGGAGCAGGTGCGCCGCATCAACGACGGCCAGCGCGAGGTGTTCTTCAACAAGGTGCGCTCGGCGCTGTGGACTCTGCGCGGCAAGCGCCTGGCGGCCTTCGGCCTCGCCTTCAAGGGTGGCACCGACGATATCCGCGAGTCGCCGGCCGTCGATATTATTCGGCGCCTGCTGGACGCCGGCGCGCATGTTTGCGCGTGCGATCCCGCGGCCATGGAGCGCGCCCGCGAGGCCATGCCGCCAACAGACCAGCTGACCTACGCAACCGACCTGTACGAAGCGGCACAGGACGCGGATGCGGCGCTCATCCTCACTGAGTGGCCGGAATACGCGCACATCGATCTGCCGCGGCTGAAGCGCGCACTCAGGTTTCCCATCGTGATTGACGGCCGCAACCTATACCGGCCTGAGACCATGGTCGAGCACGGCTTTACCTATGTCAGCATCGGCCGGCCGGGCAATAGCAGTTCGCAGGTGGACAAGCCGAAGAAGCCGCTGCTCTGAGCACGGGCGCTCTCTCTACTTCATTCTGAGCAATCGCGCCCCGCGTGCGGATTTCAGTCCCGCATCTACACCTTCAGCACATCGCCCTTGCGCGCCACCATCAGGTAAAGCACCGGATTCACAAAGAACCCCAGGAACAAGCGCGACACCAGCCCGGCCACAATCACAATGGCAAACGGCTTCTGCGTGTCTGATCCGATTCCGGTGGAGAGCGCCGCCGGCAGCAGGCCCAGGCAGGCCACCAGCGCCGTCATCATAATGGGCCGCAGCCGCAGCAGCGAGGCCTCGCGCGTCGCCGTGCGGATGTCCATGTTCTGCTCCAGCCGCAGTTTGTTGATGTAAGACACAAGAATCACCGCCGTCTCTACCGACACTCCGATGAGCGCCAGCATGCCCAGCCCCGACGACGCGCTGAATGGCGTGCCTGTGAGTTTCAGCGCCAGCAGCGCGCCAACCGGCACCGTAAGCACCACGCCCACGACGATAACGATGGGAAACTTGAAGTTGTCATAGAGCGCGAACAGGATCATGAAGATGATCATCACGGCCGCCGGCCCGATGATATACAACTGCTGCTTGGCGGCAAGGAACTCATCGTATTCGCCGCCCCACGTCAACCGGTACCCCGGGGGCAGCGTCTTCTCAATGTCCGCAATCGCCTTCTGCCCATCCAGCACCGTGCTCTCCAGGTCGCGCCCTTCCACGCTGTACTGCACGCCGATATAGCGCGAGTTGTTCTCGCGATAGATGAACGATGCCCCGCCCTCTTCTCGAATGTCGGCCAGCGCGCTCAAGGGAACCTGCTGTCCGGTGGGCGTGCCCACCAGCAGGCCGCCAATCTGTTGCGCGCTCTGGCGAAACTGCGGCTGCATGCGTACCACCAGGTCAAAGAGCTTTTCGCCCTGCACCACCTGTGTCGCCGCCTGCCCGCCCACCGCCGCCTGCACAATCGCTTCCACGTCGGCCACGTTGATGCCGTAGCGCGCAATCTTGCCGCGATCCACGTTGATCATCAGGCTGGGCTGGCCCAACTCGCGCACCGCGGTCAGCTCAGTGAATCCAGGTACCTGGCTCAGGCGCCGCTTGATTTCGAGCGCCGTGTTCTGCAGCACACTCAGGTCCGGACCGTATACCTTCACCGCCAGCGCGCTCTTCAGTCCGGTCAGCGCCTCATCCACGGCGTCTTCAGCCGGCTGCGTGTAGTTGAAAATCACGCCGGGAAATGCCTTGAGGTGATCTTCAACATCGGCCTGCAACTCCGCCTTGTTATGAATCGGCCCTGTCTTCCATGACTTGTCGCCATAAGGCCGCAGCCCAACATAGAACTCGTCGTTGAAGAATCCCGTGGGATCGGTGCCGTCATCGGGCCGCCCCAGCTCCGATCCAACATCGGTCACCATCGGATACTTCAGCAGTATGTTGCGCACCTGCGGCGAGAATGTGCTCGCCGTCTCAAATGAAACCGTGTACGGCATCGTCGCGCGTATCCACATCGCGCCCTCATCCAGATGCGGCATGAATTCACCGCCGATAAACGGCACCAGCAACAGCGTCACCGCAAACACCAGCGTGGAAAGAATCACGGTGGTCTTCGGCCGATCGAGGCACCAGTCAAGCCACACCGCATACTGCTTCAGTACCCACTTGAACGGCTTGTTTTCCCTTTCGTGCACGCCCTTCTTGAACCACAGGGCGCACATCGCCGGCACAACCGTCAGGGTCAGAATCAGCGCTCCAACCAGCGCGATCGCCACCGTGTCTGCCATCGGCTTGAACAGCTTGCCTGAGGGGCCGGTCAGCGCATAAATCGGAAGATAACCCGCAATGATCACCGCCACCGAATAGAAAATCGGCCGGTCCACATCCTTCGCGGCGTTCTTGATCACCTCTTCCAGGTCGTACTGCTGGCCCTCGCGCGCCCCCAGCTCCCTGAAGATGTTCTCCACCATCACCAGCGTGCCGTCGATCAAAATCCCAAAGTCGATGGCCCCGATGGAAAGCAGGTTTGCCGCAATCCCTTCCGCATGCAGAAAAATGAATGAGAACAGGAGCGACAACGGGATGGTAAGCGCCACAATCACCGCCGCGCGCACGCTTACCAGGAAGATCATGAGCACAACCAGCACCAGGATCATGCCCATCACCAGGTTGTGCTCCACCGTATCGATGGTCAGTTGCACCAGGTCGCTGCGATCGTAGTAAGGCAGCACCTTCACGTCGCGCGGCAGAATTCGCTCGTTGAGTTCCTGCGTCTTCTCTTCTACTGCCTTGAGGACGTTCTGCGTCTGCTCGCCGCGGCGCATCATGATGACGCCTTCCACAGCGTCATCGGTCTTGTTAAAGCCGAATTCACCCAGCCGCGGCGCGTGCCCGATTTCCACCTGCCCAATGTCGCCGATGCGCGTCGGCACCCCGTTCTGCGAGCCCACAACAATGTTGGCAATGTCTGACGTATCGCGCACCAGTCCCACGCCCGTCACGTAAGAAAACTGCTGCCCCTGTTCGTAAAATCCGCCGCCCGCATTCGAATTATTCAGCGAGAGCTGCTGCACCACGGTCGGCACCGTGATGTGATAGGCGTACAGCTTGGCCGGATCAAGCAGCACCTGGTACTGCATCACGGTGCCGCCAAAGCCCGAGTCGTCCGCCACCCCCGGCACCTGCTTGTACTCCCGCTGCAGCACCCAGTCTTCAATGGTCTTCAGGTCCTGCGGCGAGCGGTCCGGACTCTGGATCACGTAGCGGTAGACAAGGCCGGAGGGGCTTGCCAGCGGCGACAGCGCCGGGGTCACGCCTTGCGGATATGTCACTTCGCTCAACCGCTGGAACACCACCTCGCGCGCAAAGTAATCTTCGGTTCCGTCGTGGAACGTCATGATGACATCCGACAGGCCGTACAGCGAGATCGAGCGCATCACGGCCAGATTCGGAACGCCGTTCATCTCCACTTCAGTGGGCACGGTCACCAGGCGTTCCACTTCTTCCGCGGCGTGGCCCGGCCACTGCGTAATCACCTCAACCATCGGCGGCGACAAGTCGGGATACGCATCCACCGGCATGTTGTGGAACGCCACCGCTCCACCCACCGCCATAAACGCCGCCAGGAACAGCACAATCGGCTTCTGCCGCAACGCGAATTGGACAATGCGATGAATCATCGGGGGAGTCTCCTCAGCGTTGCAGTGAAGTGGCAAACTGCAGAAACAGGCTGCCGTTGCCCACAACCGTTTCGCCCGGCGATATGCCCTTCACAATCTGCGTCTGGTTGTTTTGCGCCTCGCCCAGATCCACGTTGCGCCGCGAAAACTGCGTTTGCCCCGTCAGCACATAAACAAACGGCTGATTATTCTCATCGCGCAACACCGCGGCGTTGGGTACTGACAGCACATCCTTCAAAACTCCGGCCGTCACCGTCACCGTGCAGTACATATCGCGCTTCAGCTTTTCGCCGGGATTGTCCACCACGATGCGCGCCTGCAGCGTGCGCGTAGCCGGATCAAGGGCCGGCGACACGTACGAAATTTTGCCGTGAAAGCTCTGCGGAAATGCATCCGTCTGCACCACCACGTCCTCGCCCTGCTTCACATTCGCCAGATCTGCCTGGAATACGTTGGCCATCACCCACACCGTGCTCAGGTCGGAGATGGTGAACGCCTGCGTCTGCCCCGCCTGCACCACTTGCCCCGGCGAAACCAGCCTGTCCACCACTTCGCCCGCAATCGGCGCCAGCACCGGAATCTGCGCCGACGACGGCGCCTTCGCCAGGTCCGCAGGATTCTTGATGCCAAGAATCCGCATGCCCTGCTCGGCTGCATCCAGGTCCGCCTTCGCCTGCGTGCGATTGCTCTCCGCCATCTCCAGATCCTGTTGCGCAATCGCGTTGTGCGCATACAAATCCTGCGCCCGCTGGTAGAGCCGGTCGGCCAGCCGGTAGGAATCCGCGGCCTTCAGATATCCGTCCAGCAACTGCGCGTAGTCCGGGCTGCTCACTTCCAGCATCGGCTGGTGCATCCTCACGTGATCGCCCGGAACCGCCAGGATCTTGCTCACCGGGCCGCCTACCTGCGTAATCACCGGCGTGGTGTTGAACGCGTTGTAGGCCACCGTTCCGGTCAGTCGCAGCGTGTGGGTCATGGTGGCCGGATTCACCGTCACCGTTTGCACATGGCTCAGCTGGTCCGCGGGAATGGTAAACAGCTCTGGCGTGGTAGAGGAATTTGCCCGCGCGGAAAACGACGTCATGCCGCTCGCGTTGTCTTTTGAGTGGCAGCCGGCCAGCACCAGCATGGCGGCAAGAGGAACCACCAGCCACGCGCGCCCCATTGCCGCAGCTGAGAACGCGCAAGGGCATGACTTGACAGCTTGCTGAAAAACTCGATTACGAAGCAGAAGACGCGTAAGGGCGGGACTTCCAGTCCCGCCGCAATGCTCCAAATAAGGGATCTGGGCTTGAGCCCCTGAGGCTTTTCGCATTGAGCTGATCGACTTCTCGCCTTTTGTCAGCAAGCTGTTCAGTCGTGCCGATACGCGACGAAGAAAGGAGCTGGGCTTGAGCCCCTGCGGGACTCCCTCGCTTGTCCCAAAATCACTTCCGCAACTTCCCCCGCTCCCGTCGATGATCCGTCTCATGGTAAGCTCCTTGTTCCCACCGCCTGGCGAAGCTGCTCCAGCGACAGAAGGTACGACGCCAGCGCCTGCCGGTACCCCAGTTCCGTCGACCTGTAACTGCGTTCCGCGTCCAGAAAATCCAGCAGGCTGGCTGCGCCGTGCCGGTACGCGTATTCCGTGATGTCCCGCGACTGCTGCGCCGCGTCCAGATAACCTGTGCGGTACAACCCCACCACCTCATCGTTCGCGCGCAGCCCTTCAAAGGCGTCGCGCACATCCGTCAGCACTTGGCCCTGGGCGTAAATCTTCTGCTCCTGCGCCTGCGTGATTGCGAATCCCGCCTTCTTGATCTCGCCCTGGTTGCGATCGAAGATGGGCAACTGCATTGACCCGAATAGCGATATGTCGTTCAGATAGCCGATGTGCGTGTAGTTCATCTGCCCGGTCACGTCCCGCTTCCCGATTGCCTTCTGCAGTTGGAACTGGCTGTTGGCAGCCGCTACGCCCAGTTGCGCCGCCGCAAAATCCGGCCGGCTCTTCAGCGCCATGGCCTGCAGATCCTCCACGCCGCTCGTCATCGGCTGGTATTCAAACGAGCTCGCCACATCGTAGTCCTCACCCACTGACTCGTACCCCAGCAATTGCCGCAGGTCTGAGAGTCCCTGCGTCCGCGCCAGCTTCGCCTGCGAAACGTCCATCTGGAACTGCAGCATCTGCAGCTTCACCTTCAGGAAATCGTCCAGCCCGATCTCACCCGCCTTGTACCGCGCCTGAGTGATATCGAGCGAGTTCTGGAAGCTCTTCAGGTCCTGGTTTGCCAGCTCCAGCGTTGACTCGGCCAGTTCCACGTTGATGAAGCCGGTGGCCACGTTGTACTTAAGCGTGCGCTCGTTGTCTGAAACCTGCGCCCGCGTCACGGCGGTCGTATCCCGCGCCGCCTGCAGGCGGTGCTGCCGCTTCTTGCCGCGCTCAAACAGGTAGCTCACGCCCACGTCGAATTGCGCTATGTTGTCGATGTAGTCTGAGCTGAAGTTGCCGGGCTGAAAAATGGGCAGGAACTGCGAGTCCCCCAGCAGCACCGGATCGGGCCGCAGATTCGCCGTGATCTCTGCCGCCTCGTTCTGCTGCACTGTGGTCCGCGCTGCCAGCAGGTTATGGTTGTGGTCCAGCGCCATCTGGATGGCCTGGTCCAGGGTAATCAACTGCGATCCGGGCTTTTGCGCCAACTGGCTGGCCGGCGGCGCCGGCGCTTGCGGGGTCGCCTGCATGCCCTGCCCCTGCGCGGGCTGTGTCTGCGCCCCCGCAGCCTCAACCCCATACACCAGGATCAGGACAATAGAAAAACGTAGTAAACACGAACGCATAAGCGCTCCAACTTCAGAAACGGGACAATCACGAAGGGCCGCGCACCGGAGGCACGGCAAGGGAGGCGACAGCTATTGAGGAGGAGCGCGGGCGGGGATCTGGGGGATGGTCCAGCGGGAGATAAACGACTCGCTCTGCACCACGTATTCCGCGGACGCTGAGGCGAGTTGGCACACTTCCGGCGCTGCCGCTGTAGGCGCAACCACCAGGTGGCACAGAGTGCACTGGTCCGCCGAATAGCGGTCATGATGACAGTGGCAGACCATCCCCATCGTGCTCGCAAGTACCGCTGCGATCAACACAACGAGAACGAGAACTCGCCAGATTCGGTGCCTGTCGGTCATTTAGGGAACGCACTCTGCAAGCTGCTGCGCATTATTGTAGACGAAAAAATTCTCTCCTATGCATACAACTACCTGGGTGGCGCCCGGAATTGGCATTTATTTTCAATGCCTTACTCAGATTTAACCGGCGATTTCATCGCGCTTTCCCGGCAGCCATAGCCGCCGCCGCCGGCTGACTTGCCGGCTCGCTGAACCGCTGATTTGCCACGCTCCGCCCCGTGACGGCGGTCACTGCGCACCCTTCCTTCAAAGGCCGACGATACTCCGGGCTCAGAGGACGGCCGCAAACCACCGCGGGCGCTCTCGAAGACACGATTTCGGCGAGCCGGCGGCCTGTCAGCCGCCGGTTTTCTGCGCGGAGAAGCCACTACGGTCTTCTCCGCGTTCGCGCGAGTGAGCACTTCAAGAGGTGCGAAACATGCAGATGGACGCGGATCCCAACCTGATTGTCTACTTCAACGGTCAATACATCCCCCTCCGCGAGGCGCACGTCGGCATCCTCACCCACGCCCTCCACTACGGCACCGGAGTATTTGAAGGCATCCGCGCCCACTGGAACGAGTCGCAGCAGGAGCTCTTCGTCCTCCGCCCACTGGAGCACTACGATCGCTGGTCGCGCAACTGCGGCATCCTGCGCATTGAAGTGCCGCTCACCCCGCGGCAATTGACTGACATCACGCTGGAGCTGATGCGCCGCAACAACTTGCGCACCAACGTCTACGTCCGCCCGCTGGCCTTCAAGTGCGCGGAGCGCGTGGGCGTAATGCCCGACAACCAGGACGCCTTCGCCATCGTGGTCCTGCCCTTCGGCGAATACCTCCACTCCGAAAACGGCCTGCACGCCGGCGTCAGCGCATGGCGCCGCATTGAGGATCACGCCATCCCCGCCCGCGGCAAAATCTGTGGGGCATACGTCAACAGCGTTCTCGCCACGGACGACGCCCGCCGCAGCGGCTTTGACGAGGCCATCCTGCTCAACGAAAACGGCCACGTGGCCGAGGGCGCCACCTGCAACCTGTTCCTGGTGCGCCACGGCAAGCTCCTCACCCCGGCCGTCTATGACAACGTGCTGGAAGGCATCACCCGCGACTGCGTCATGCAGCTCGCACGCAGGGAGATGCGCCTCGAAGTCATCGAGCGCTCCATCGACCTCAGTGAACTGCTGGTCGCCGACGAAGTCTTCTTTACCGGAACCGCGGTGGGCATCGCGCCCATCGTCCGCATCAACCACCACCCGGTCGGTGACGGCGCCATCGGCCCCGTAGCCCGGGGCATCCAGCAGCTTTACAACGACGCCGCGCTGGGTCGGCTGCGCGAATACCATAACTGGCTCGTGCCCACCTACCAATTGCCGGTCCAAACGGAGAAGGAGTATGCTTCGCTGGCCGGTTTGAGGGCATGATTGCAAACCCTGCCGCCCGGAAGATGTCCGGGTGAGAGGACCGAGGAGGAAATACATGCTGATGACCAAGGTGACTGAAAACGCCTATGACCTCGCAATGGAAAACTTTGACTCCGCTGCCGACGCTCTGGGCCTGGACAATGACACAAGGGAGATGATCAAGTTCCCAGAACGCATCCTTTCGGTGAGCGTTCCCGTGCGCATGGATAACGGCCGCATCCACCGCTTTGAGGCCTATCGCGTGCAGCACTCCACCGCGCGTGGCCCCGCCAAGGGCGGCATCCGCTACCACCCGCAAGTCACGCTCGACGAAGTAAAAGCTCTCGCTACCTGGATGACCTGGAAATGCGCCGTCGTGAACATCCCCTTTGGCGGCGGCAAGGGCGGTATCACCTGCGACCCCAAGCACATGTCCCAGGGCGAGCTCGAGCGTATGACCCGCCGCTACACCAGCGCCATCCTGCCCATCATCGGACCGGAAAAGGACATCCCCGCCCCCGATGTCTATACCAATTCGCAGACCATGGCCTGGATCATGGATACCTTCTCCATGATCAAGGGCTATGCCGTCCCCGGCGTAGTCACCGGCAAGCCCCTAAGCCTGGGCGGTTCGCTCGGCCGCAATGAAGCCACCGGCCGCGGTGTTTATTACACCATCCAGTGCGCAGGCGAGCACCTCGGCATTCCCATCAAAAAATCCACCGTCGTCGTGCAGGGCTTCGGCAATGCCGGCTCCATCGCCGCGCAGCTCCTCCATGAGGCCGGCGCCCTCGTCATCGCGGTCAGCGACTCCACCGGCTGCGTCTACAACCGCAAGGGTCTCAACATTCCCGAACTGATCCACATGAAGGCGCTCACCGGCAAGGTTGAAGGTTTCCCGGAGAGCGAGCCCATCTCGCCGGAGGACCTGCTGTCCCTCGACTGCGACGTGCTCATCCCCGCGGCCCTTGAAAACGTGGTGCGCGCCGACAACGCGCCCACCCTGCACGCGCGCATCGTTGCTGAAGCGGCCAACGGCCCCCTCACTCCCGCCGCCGACCGCATCCTCGAGAGCGCCGGCACCTTCATCATCCCTGACATTCTGTGCAACGCAGGCGGCGTCACCGTCTCTTACTTCGAATGGGTGCAGGACGAGCAGCACCTGTTCTGGGAAGCGCAGGACGTCTACAACCGTCTCGAGCGGGTCATGAAGACCTCGTTCCACGATGTCCTCAAGATCAACCGCGAGCACAGGGTGTCGATGCGCATCGCCGCCAACATGCTAGGCATCGGCCGCGTAGCTGAAGCAGTAAAAATCCGTGGCATATACCCGTAAAGCAGGGAGTAGGGAATAGGGAGTAGGGAGTAGAAAAGCAAGGGCGGGATGCGGAGCACCACCTCCGCATCCCGCCTTTGTCTTTGCTCTTGCCTTTGTCTTTGCTCTTGCTTTTGTCTTTGCTCTTGCCTTTGCTTTTGCTCTTGCTTTTCTTGTTGTCATTCCCGCAGGGAATCTGCTTTCGATCCCCTGATCCCTGTTCCCTGATCCCTGTTCCCTGTTCCCTGACCCCTGACCCCTGCTCCCTGCCTCTCAAAAATGCCTCAGCTCCCCCTTCCCTCCCGGCCGCTGCGCCTGCGCCACTCCCGGCTTTTCGCCGGAACGCTCAAACTGGTTCTCCAGTGACCGGCTCACCACATCCCGCGAGCCAAGCCCGACCGCCAGCGACAGCGTCAATACGATCCCGCCGAAGAGGATCCCGAATGCCAGCGCCACAACCGCTCCGCCAATCTCCAGGTGATCCAGTACCATGGCCGCGGTCAGCACCAGCACCAGCCACTTTACTCCCAGTGAAAGGATGCGGGCATACTGGAGCTGTGCATTCACCGCGCTGATCAGCACGGAACGCGCCAGGAAGCGGGCGATGATTGTCCCCGCTACAAGGAGCACGATGGCGCCCACTCCCCGCGCGACATACGGCAACAGAAAATTCGGCACGTTGCTGGCTGAAGCATAGGAAGCGTCGAATGCCGACACTCCGATGATGAGCCCCAGCAGCACGCACGCCCAGAACGAAACCCGCGCCACAAGCTCGGTGGGGGAGTTCGTCGGCGTCCACTCGGTCCGGTTGCGCACCAGCCGCTCGTCAAACCGCACCCACTTCAGGCCTCGTCGCAGAAGTGCGGAAATGCCCATGCCCAAAAACGTGAACAGGAATACCGCCACAAAAAACGCCAGTATGCCCGGCAGCAGGCCTGTCAGCAGCCCCAGCACGCGGTACACCGAGTCCTGCAGGGCCGTGGACATGTGCCGCCACACCGTGATGTTATCGGCATAAAGCGGCGCGGCCATACCCGCATTCGCCGCCTGCCCCAGCGCCAAATGTGAATCCGGAAGAGTGTACATCGTTCCTCCTGGTACTTCTAAGTACCTCCGGTCTCCAGACCGGATCAAGTGCAAGCCCCCAGGCCCGCATTCTGACTTACTAACTATCTAACTTCCCAACTTACAAACCAACTGACTCTCAAAACCCGCTGTCATCCTGAGCGGAGCGGCGCGCTTTTTGCGCCGCGCAGTCGAAGGACCTGCATCTCGGGACGCCGCGAACCCACCACCAAGCCAGCGGGTTCCCCAGTCCCTAGTCCCTAATCCCTAATCCCTAATCCCTGGTCCCTAGTCCCTGTCTTACGGATTAAACCTGTCCGGCCACCGCCACCGCGAAACCAGGTACGGCTTGTCGGCATCGAACGCCGCCGCCACCGCTTCCACGTGCCGCTCCGGGTCCATGCCGCTGTTGGTCACGTTGATATGGCTGGCCACCCAGGCCAGGTACAACGGGATCAGCGTCCCCATCAGGTGTCCCCGGTTAATCGTGCGCATGCGGAACGCAATCAGAAAATCGTAGACAATCCGCGCCCACAGGTTTTCCGGCATCCTGAAGGCGTTCGGCTCCTGCACCGTCAGGCGCTTCAGTCCCAGCAGTGAAGCCGGCGGCAGCACCAGGCTCCAGATCTCCAGCAGATTGGTGTAAGCCAGGCGGAAGCCGTCCACCATTGAGGCAACTTCGGAACTGCGGTCCACCGGCGCGGCGCGCCGCGGCGCAATCGGCCGCGGCGGAGGCAGCCGCCGCGGACGCTGCCAGAAGGCCGCCTTCGCTTCAACTTCCGAAAAAAGCGAGCTGGTCACATGCGCCAGGATCGTCCTGATATCGGGGTCCGGCGGCTGCGGCAGCGCACGGGGCCCCACGTCGTACTCGCCCAGGCTGAACCCGGCCGCCACAGCTTCGGGCGTGGGCCAAATGATCGCGTCGTCCTGTCCCAGCCCGCACAACCTCTGCCCCGCAGCGCCCAGCCGCTCCGCCATGCGCGGAGAAAGCCCCATGTCGATCGAAAGCGGAAAACGCGCTCGCGTGGCAAACAGCGCCCGTGTCACCGGATACAGAATGGCGGAGTTCATCAGCCCCGCGCCCGGCGGAACGTCGTAATACGGCAGCGCCAGATCCACGCTGCCGCTGGCCGCCGGCCACGCCAGCGCCCGCAGCGCATCCGCGCTCAGCCCTCCGCCCTCCGGACCCACCATGAGCACGCTCCGCGCTTCGTGCTTGCGCGCCAGCTCCGCAGCGTTGGCGTAGTCCCCTGCCGTCAGCGTCCATCCCACTCGCGTCGGCGGAACCTCCACCATACGCAACGGCGCAAATGCCCCCGCCTGAACTCCGTTCTGCGTCGCCACCAGCAGCTCATCGGCAGGAAAAATCGAGGTAAGCCTGTCCGCCATGCCCTCAAGCTGCTCATCCGCCAGCGGCGGCAGCACCACAAGCATGGCGAACCCGGACCGCACCGGAGAAGCACCGCCCAAATCGGAAATAGATTCTGTCGTCGCCATCTGCTTTTGTCGTTGCTTTTGCTCTTGCCTTTGCTCTTGTTCTTGCATTTGCTCTTGCTGTTGCTCTTGCTTTTCTTTCTGTCATTCCCGCAGGGAATCTGCTTTTGCCCTTCACCCTCTGATGGAACCGCTCACAAACTTAGGATGCCGGCCAGCGGAATCCGCAGCCACTGAGGCCGGTTATTCAGCTCGTAAAGCAACTCGTACAACGACTTTTCCAGCACATACGCAGAAAGCTGCGCCTCCGCCTGCGCGCGCGCTGGAAGCAGATCGCCGCGCGCCCCCATCGCCTCCCAATAGGCGCTCAGGAACGCGTCCCTCGCCGCCTTCTCCCACTCGCGCGCCCGGCACACAAGCGTCTCCTCGCTCTCATCCTTGTTGAGAACCCGGTAGCGGTCCATCCCGAACCACGCCGCATAAGAGAACGACCGGATCATCCCGGCAACATCCTTCAGCGGTGACTGCTTGCGCCGGCGCTCGGCCAGCGGCCGCGCTGGTTCGCCTTCAAAATCCAGAATGACGAAATCGCCGCCGTCGTTCGAAGCGATGCGCAGGGTCTGCCCCAGGTGGTAGTCGCCGTGGATGCGGATGCGCGCGCCCGCCGGTTGGCTCGCGCCGATACTACGCGCCCGGCCCAGCAGTTCCCTCCGCCGCGCCAGCACCGCGGCCGCATCATCCGCGGTGTCTTCAGGCAGCATAGCCAGCCGGGCGCGCAGCGCGCTGAAAGCCGAAACAGCCTGCTCTTCCAGGCGCAACACATCCCGGGTAAGGTCCTCGGCGGTAAAGGGCTCCGCGCGGAAAGCAGGATCGGAAGTCGGCGTGGCCAGCGCCAGGTGCATCTCGGCCGTCCTCTTACCCAGCAACCCCGCCGCCAAAATCGACTCCTCCGGCCCAGGTCTTTCTGTCCCCTGATCCCTGATCCCTGATCCCTGTCTTTGCAGTCCCTGCCCCCTGTTCCCTGATCCCTGGGCCTCGAAGAGGCCCTCAATCCGCCCCAGCATCCACTCCCATCCGTCCCCCTCGTTCTTCACCAGCCCCTGGAGCAGGCCCACCGTCGTCTTTTCGCCGCTCGCGGGAGAAAGGGAGATATCGCCAAGGAAGGTCGCAATGTGCTGAAACCCCGCCACATCCGTCAGAAACCGCCCAATCTCCACATCCGGGTTAATGCCCGTCTGCAGCCGCCGGAACAGCTTCAGAATCAGCGCATCGCCGTACAGGATGGACGTGTTCGATTGCTCCGCCGAGCCGGTGCGCGCCGGCAGCCGATGCGTCCCCCGGGCCGCGGCAAATGCGGTTGAAGCACGTGCCTCCAGCACTCCCGTCTTCGTCTCCGGGTCCCCCGCCGAGGGCGACTCCCGCGGCTGCAGCCGGTTTGAAGGCACTCCCTGCGCCGTGGGCGCCTCCTCTCGAGGCGGCGCCGCTGCCTCCCCGGGCTGCGCCGTCAGCGGCAATGGTTCCACCGGATGAGCACCAAGAGGATGAGATAAAAGTGCATCATCCTCTGCCTCTGTCTGCGCAGCCTGCGCCGTGTGCCCTTCGCCACTGGGAAACACCTCGTGCGGGCGCAAATGAACTTCGCCCGGCCCCGCTGGGCCGTGCGTGGCCCGTTCCGGATGCGCCAGCACCTCCGCAGCTTCTCCCCGCTCCCTGGCCTCCCGCGCCGGCATGCCCGTCGCTGCTGCAGCCAGCGATGCCGCCACCTGCTCCGCCGCCGTCCGCAGGGTGCCCAGCTCCAGCACCGCATCATGTTCAATCAGCCGCAACAATCCCAGGCGCATGTCCTCGCGAACCGTGGCATCGTGCAGCACCCCGGACCCCGCCGCCGGAGCGCGCAGCCGCGCCAGCACGCTCACCGGCCGGTCCGCCTCAATCCGTCCTGCTCCCGCTCCGGTGGTAAACGCCAGCGGAACCTGGTAGACATCGCACTGGCTGTCTCCGTAGTCAATTTCAAAGTAGAAAAGAGCCGCTGGAATCGAGCTGTCCTCCGGCAAATCGGCGCCGGCCACAATCTCCGAGTTGGCCGCCACCGCCGCGGGAAGCTCCACCCAATCCAGCAGCCTGGTCTTCACAATGGTGCGCGTCTTTGCCCCAAACCAGCGCTGCCGCCCCAGCCACTCCGGAAGCACCCGCTCCAGCAGCTTCAGCCCGTGCCCGGCCAGGAACCCCGCCCATCCTTTGGTCAGCAGGTCCAGGACCGCCGGCTCGTCTTCCTCCGTCGCTGTCTCTATTCCGGAAAGCTCAGGCAGAGCCTCAGGCTTGGGAGCAGGTTGCTGAAGCTCCAGCCACAAAAACGAGTACGGCGCCACCGCCAGCGAGTACGGCACCGTTCCAATCGCCGGAAACGGCACGTAGCCCAGCATCTCCACCGGCTCCAGGCCGGCGTAGCCTGAGAGGTCCAGTTCCACCGGCTGCGCAAACCGGCTCAGGTTGGCCACGCACAGCACCGTCTCATGCGTCCCATCGCCCCGGTCCATGTCTCGCAGGTACGCCAGAATCTTCCGGTTCGTCGGATTCAGAAACGTCAGGCTGCCCCGCCCGAAAACCTGGAACAGCTTCCGCAGCGCGATCATGTTCCGCGTCCAATGCAGCAGGCTCGACTGGTCGCTCTGCTGCGCCTCAACGTTAACTACCTGGTAACCATAGATGGGGTCCATGATCACGGGAAAATACAGCCGCGCCGGGTCGCATTTTGAGAATCCCGCGTTCCGGTCGCTGGTCCACTGCATCGGCGTCCGCACCCCGTTCCGGTCACCCAGGTAGATGTTGTCCCCCATCCCGATCTCGTCCCCGTAGTACAAAATCGGCGTCCCCGGAAAACTGAACAAAATCGAATTCAGCAGCTCAATCCGCCTCCGGTTGTTATCGACGAGCGGAGCGAGTCTTCTCCGTATCCCCACATTCACCCGCATCCGAGGATCCGCCGAGTACGCAAAGTACATGTAATCGCGCTCGTCGTCGGTTACCATTTCTAGCGTTAGTTCGTCGTGGTTGCGGAGGAAGAGCCCCCACTGGCAGTTGTCTGGGATGGAGGGGGTCTGGGCCATGATGTCCGTAATCGGCAGCCGATCTTCCTGACGCAAAGCCATATAAATACGGGGCATCAGGGGGAAATGGAACGCCATGTGGCACTCGTCCCCATCGCCAAAGTAAGGGCGGACGTCGGCCGGCCACTGGTTGGCCTCGGCCAGGATCAGGCGGTTGGAGTAGCCCTGATCGATGGCCGCGCGGAGCTTCTTGACCGCAGCGTGAGTTTCGGGCAGGTTTTCGCAGTTGGTGCCGTCGCGCTCAACCAGGTAGGGGATAGCGTCGAGGCGGATGCCGTCCACACCCATGTCGAGCCAAAAGCGCATCGCCTTCAGCACCTCTTCCATCACCAGCGGGCTGTCAAAGTTCAAATCCGGCTGGTGGCTGAAGAAGCGGTGCCAGTAAAAGGCCTTGGCCGTATCGTCCCAGGTCCAGTTGGATTTCTCCGTGTCGGTAAAAATGATGCGGGCGTCCTTGAACTTCTGGTCTGTGGCCGACCAGACGTACATGTCGCGCTGTGGCGAGCCGGGGGGAGCCAGGCGGGCCGCCTTGAACCAGGGGTGCTGGTCGCTGGTGTGGTTGATCACCAGCTCGATCATCACCTGAATACCGCGTTTGTGGGCCGCCTCAAGAAACGCCCGAAAGTCGGAAAGGGTTCCGTAGGAAGGGTTTACGTCGTTGTAGCTGGCAATGTCGTAGCCGTCGTCGCGCAGCGGCGAGGGGAAGAACGGCAGGATCCAGAGGCAGGTGACGCCCAGGTCCTGGAGGTAGTCGAGGCGCGACATGAGGCCCGGAAAGTCGCCGATGCCGTCGTTGTTCGAGTCGGCAAAGGCGCGCACGTGCAACTCGTAGATAATGGCGTCCTTGTACCAGAGAGGATCGGACGCGCTGGCGAGCTTCTTCAAGTGGCCGTCTCCGTGGAAGTCAAGGGTACGTCTTTTGAGTAGAAATGTCCCCGCAAGCAGATTGGATGCTTGGGAGACGGAAGAGCGAGGGAGCAAGGGAATTGCGCCGGTGGCTGCTATTCCCTTATTCCCCCATTCCCTCACTCCCTTACTCCCTTATTCCCCTACTCCCCTACTCCCCTACTCCCCTATTCCCTTATTCCCTTATTCCCCTATCCCGCTTGCATCCTGTGCCTGCACCGCCTACACTAAACGCATGCAGTACACCATTCGCAATGTGCCGGAGCATCTCGATGCCGCCCTTCGCGCCGCCGCTCGCGACCAGGGAAAGAGCCTCAACGAGGTGGCCGTCCAGGCGCTGACAAGGGGTGCGGGTCTCGAACACCAGCTCCGCCCCAGGCGAGACCTGACCGACGTCGCATCGACCTGGCACGAGGACGCTGCCTTTGACAGCGCGCTGGCGGCGCAGGACACCATTGACGAGGAGTTGTGGCCGTCGCCATCCGAGCGCAAACAGCCTATGACGCGTACCGCGGACCGCCAGGCAGACGAAGGGACCGCCGCTTGAAGCTGGCGCTGGACACCAATCGCTATACCGATCTCTGCCGGGGCGAGGCGTCCGTGATCGAAACCGCGGAACAGGCCGACGAAGTCTGGTTGCCCTTTATCGTGATTGGCGAGTTACGAGCCGGGTTTGCCGTGGGCAGCCAGGGGCCGCACAATGAAGCCGTCCTGCGCCGTTTCCTGCTCAAACCAGGCGTCGCCATCCTTTACGCAGACGACCAGACCACCCACCATTACGCCAACGTCTACCGGCAGCTCCGCAGGCAGGGAACTCCCATTCCCACCAACGACATGTGGATCGCGGCGCTGGTGTTGCAGCATTCGCTGGTGCTCTGCGCCCGGGACGCGCACTTTGACGCGCTCCCGCAAATCGCGCTCATCTGAGGGAAGAAACGCTATATATAGGATTTTGGTCCGCTAATTGCGCTGGTACACCACAAGATGTAGTGGTCGGGCTTGGGGTGTTGCTGCGGAAATGGTGCAAATTCGAGGAGCGGGGTTTTGAGTTCGGGAATTCATTGTTGCAACAGGTTTATATTGCTTGTTGCAACAGGTATCGCGGGAAAACGGGGTCCGTTTGTCGCTTCCGGGTTGGGGATCGCGAGGTCCGGAGGGGGCGCGCCGGCTTCCTGGGTTGGCGGTTCAGATTGCGGAGTGGGGCGCCGGGGGGCGGCGTGATCGGGCCACGTCCGGGCGGTCGCCGCTCGGGACCCGAAGTGCGAAAGAGGCTGGGCGATGTGTTTACTAGTTGTGTAACTTTCCAAGACTGGATTTTGGGCTCAGTTTTTGGGCTGGGCGGCGGCGCGCTCGTGATTGAGGGCGAGGAGGCGGCCGAGGATCTCGTCGCGAGTGAGGTTGGAGGGCCAGCCGTAGGCGGCGAAGACGGCTTCGTCAAGGGCGCGATGGGCGTTGGAGAGCCATTCGGGGCGCTGGTTGTAGAGGTTGGTGAGAGTGCGCTTGGGCAGCCCGGCCGGATCGATGTCGGGCGGGTTGAGCCAGTTGTCGCGGAGGCGGACGAGCTCACGGGCGGCGTGGGCGATGGCTTTGACGCGGAGGTCTTCGGATTCTGAGGGCTCTTTGCCAGGCGGCCAGGGGAACGGGAAGGTGTCAAAGGTGGTTGAGAGCGAGTAGCGAAATCCGCTCTCTACCTCTCGGAGTTGTGTTCCCTGCGCGCGCGCCCATACCTCGTGGACGGTTGAATGCAGCACCCCAAAGAAGTAGTCGTCCTCTCTTGCGAAAGCAATCACTTGGTCGGTGCAGAAGAATTCCGGTTTAATCCATGCGAAAACTCGGTGTTTGGCAATCCGCGGTGTCGCGATGAATCGAGAAAGGGGTGATACCGCCTTTCTTAGGCCCGAAGCGACTTCCCCGTGCAGCCACCACCATTCGCGGCGGGTTGCTCTTCGATTGTACTGTCGCTCGGGGTACACGACTCTCTTTACATACTCGAATGGGGCCTCGTAGAAGGCCGCTTGCTCCATCTTCATGTCAGTGCCGAAATCTATCGTCCACATATCGCGTGAGCGGCGGACGATGTCCACGCCGCTTGCGACGGGGCGGATGACGTCGGAGTTTGGACGACCATTCACGTTCAGCGGCAGGCTACGCATTCTCCGAGCGTCATCGTGTGTAATATCGAACGATCCGTGCGCGGCCGCTCCTACAAAACAGATGTTTGCGTTTTCTGGAAGGCTCGCAGCGGTTGTCGTATCTGCGTCGCTCGTCAAATTAGAATTGATTTGGGTGACCGATAGGCCGTCTAAGAAACGATCCTTCTCGGAGCCGCCGTCGAAGCACACAATTGAGACGCGGACGTTTGCTCCTTCCAGAATCCAATCGCGATCGCTCCAGGCCATGAAGATGCGGCCAGTTTCGAGGATTTTGTCCAGCACCACGCGATTTGCACCGCCGCGAATCCCCTGAGTTGCTAACAGGCCGGCGCGCTTCGCATCTTCGGCCCCAATTCTCCGGCGCGCGCGTTCGAACCAGTAGGTGACCAAATCTGCCCCGCCGGGAACCTGGCCATCATAGAGTGCTCGCAAATCGTTGACGTAGGCGTCGCCGAGTTCGGCACGCATCTTCTTGTCGCCCAGAAACGGCGGGTTGCCGATGATGAAGTCAGCTTTGGGCCATTCGGGTTCGTAGGGCTTGTCTCCGGCATCGTACCGCATGATGGCGTCGCCGTGCTCGATATTGGTGAGCTTCTGCAAGACGGGTTCGCGATCTTCTTCCACGTGGTATTCGTGCTTCCACTGGAGGAAGCCGATCCAGACGACGACCGAGGCGAGCTGGTGGGCATAGAACTCGATCTCAATGCCGTAAAGCTGGGTGGGCGAGACCATTTTGGGGAGCGCAAGGGCGATGCCCTGCTCGACTGCGAAGTTGCGAGCCTCAAGCCAGAGGTCCAGCATGCGACGGAGGGCGACATAGAGGAAGTTTCCGGAGCCGCAGGCGGGGTCGAGGACGCGAATCTGGGTTAGCTCTTCGATCCATGCGCCGAGGATTTTCTCCGACTCGCGATCGACGCGCAAGCGCGCCTGCTTTGAGTCGCGGGCCGCCTCCTCGGCTCTCTCGGTTTCGAGCGCGGCGAGGATGCGCTGCTTGTATTCTTCCCAGCGGCGTTGAAGCGGGCGCATGACGACGGGCTCGATGAGAGTGAGGATGTCGTCCTGGGACGTGTAGTGAGCGCCGATGAGGGAGCGGCGTTTGGGGTCAAGAGAGCGCTCAAAGAGGGTGCCGAAGATGGCGGGGGCGACGTGGGACCAGTCGTAGTTTTTGGAGACATCGTAGAGGATGCCGAGGTCGGCCTGGTCGAGCTGCATGACGGCATCGGAGTTGAAGAGGTCGCCGTTGAACCAGCGGATGGTGTGCTCGCCGAAGGTACCTTCGTCGCGATCCGAGTCCGACATGGCATGGAATAGGACGGTTAGTTTGCGGATGAATTTCTTGGGGCTGAACCTGTCATTCTGGACCATCCGGCGAAAGAGATGATCGGGAAGCAAGCCGATGGAGTCAGCAAAGAGGCAGAAGAGCAGGCGCATGAGGAAGTGCGCCACCTGTTCGCGGGTGGCGCCGCCGGTGCGGCCTTCGAGTTCAAGCCGTTCAGCGAGCTGGGCGAACTTTTTGGCGACTTCCTGCGTGACCTGGGCGTCAGTGCGCTCGGGGCGAAGGACGTCGTAATCACCGAACAGGGCGTTGAGAACCGCAAGGGGCGGGAGCGGGCAGGAGGCGGTGGTCCTGTTGTGGAGGAGGTCGTCGAGGTCGAACCTGTAGACGCGTTCCGATGTGTTTGTGAAGTTGGTATGGACTTCGAAGACTTCGAGGTCACAGACAACGAGGAGGGGTGGGTTGCCGAGTTCAATCCGATAGTCGTTTAGCTGGTTGAAGGCCTTTTTGAGGTCCTTGCCGGGACTCTTATATTCCCAGGCGAAGTGGTCGCGATACCAGACGTCTGCGAAGCCTTCGGCGCCGCTGGTCTTTCGGACGCGCTTCTCGAAGGCGTAATTCTCACCGGCTGAATCGACGTCGGCGGGGCGCGGTTGGCCGAGCATGTCGCAGAGATCGTTGAAGTGAGACTGCGAGCCGGCGTTCTCAGTCTGCGAGAAGATTTTCCAGCGACGGACGAATTCCGCGACGGTGAGGGGCATGGGTCAGGGGTAGTGTAACGCGGGCCGACGGGTCGCGGGAGGCGGAGTAGCTGAACGGTAAGCGGGCGGGGAAGCCTGGGGGTGGAAAAGGCAGGTGGCCCACTCATCGATTCCAAAGTCGGCACTCACGTATCAGGGCTGTGCCGTTCATCGCAGCTTTTCGCGATGAGCGGGCGTTCGCCTGAGGCCGGTGGCCCAGGTCTAGGAATGCTTATTCCTCCACTGATACTGGGTGCCCCTGTACCCTTGAAACCATCTGTTGGGATCTGATCCAGCAGCGACTCGACCGCCCGCCGGGAGTGCCGACGTGCCCCAGCGCCAGCCAGCGCCGGACCCGGACATGCGCCCCGGCGCGGCGGTCCGTGCCGAAAATCCCATGGGAAGTCCGCG
>Ga0265339_10000273_pt1 | contig 41794 bp, 28 predicted proteins | sample 4CB219metaG_FD_202085 | JGI IMG/M metagenome (GOLD analysis project Ga0265339, IMG submission 202085) | Rhizosphere microbial communities from Carex aquatilis grown in University of Washington, Seatle, WA, United States - 4-CB2-19 metaG | ecosystem: Host-associated > Plants > Roots >... | reverse complement strand
ACTGACTTTTTTGCACGGTGTTGCGCTCCGATCGTGTTCTCGGGTCCGGAGCGCTACTGGGGAGGGTGGAGCAGCGGGCTGAGGTATATTGAGTCTTATGTTGGCAGATAATATTAGTTTTGTCAAGAGAAATCTTTGAAGGCAGCTTCTAGCTGCCAGCCTCTAGCACGTAAATCGCTGGATAAGTTCCTTGCGAGTGGGCTATATTTGGGCGGCGAAATGTCCTGTGCCGTGAAACTTCCTCCCTGGCTCATCTGCTTAAATAGCTGCATCGCCCCGAGGTCCTGAATGTTCTGGTTCTATCAAGCTTTCTTTCCGGTGCTCTGGATTGTCTTCTTTCTCTACTGGCAGATCAAAGCCATCGACACCAAGACCACCCAGCGGCTGGAGCCGGCTGCCTCGCGCATCCTGCGAGTCTTCACCTTTCTGATCGCCATCGTCATTCTCTCGACAACTCGCATCCCGGTGCGATGGCTTTACTTCCAGTTCTGGCCGCAAGGCCTTTGGCCGTTTTGGGGGGGAGTCGCCGTCACGGTTGCCGGTCTGCTATTTGCCGTGTGGGCGCGCGAGCACCTGGGCAGAAACTGGAGCCGCTCCGTCACCATCAAGCAGGGTCACGAGTTGATCACCACCGGGCCCTATGCCGTGGTGCGTCATCCCATTTACACCGGCATTCTGACCGGTTTCCTCGGCATGGCGATTGCGATCTCCCAAGTGCGCGGGTTCCTCGCTTTTGCTCTCATCTTCCTGGCGCTCTGGCTCAAGCTCCGAATGGAGGAACAGTTCATGCGTTCGCAGTTTGGCGAGACGTATGCAAACTATGCTCGCCAGACCGCTGCGCTGGTGCCTTACCTGTTTTGAGATTGGCAGCGCGAGCTTGCGGCCGGATTTTGTCTGGGCTACATTCAGCGGCCCATCCGGGGCTGGGGGTGCCTGGGGTGCGGGCGGTGGTGTTTTCCCATGTCCCAAAACCGGGGATATGGGGCACCCTTGTGTAGTTCAGGTATGGGCATTTCCAGACCCGGGCCACCCCGCCAGGAGCGTCCCTCCCCGGTCGCCAAATGCTAGGAACCCTTCGGCAGGCTCAGGGCATGTTCGGGGCACCCATTCATCCGCAGTGCAATTTGCATTCCGGGGAGCCGGGGCCCCCCTCGTTTCTTGTGGACGGCATGGGATGGGGGACCTAAAAGCAGAACGTCGCGGACTCCTTCATCCTCCTTCGAAGTCACCAGTTAGAATTGGGGCGTTGCAAGCGCGCCAAATTGCCAATAGGGAATCAGGCCTTTCGGCCAACATGAGATCATGAATCAATGGGCGGGATAATTGACAAAATATCGGTCCAGGGCTACAAATCCATTCGGGATTTGCCGGCTTTCGAACTCGGCTACACCAATGTACTGATAGGCCCCAACGGGGCCGGCAAGAGCAACTTCGTCAGTTTGTTTCGTCTGCTACACGACCTCATAGACGAGAAGCTTCAACTCGCACTCGCCACCGAGGGAGGAGCGGATGCTTTCCTCTATTTGGGCCCCAAGGTTACGAAGGAGCTGCGGGTTAAACTTCTATTCGGACAAAACGGATATGAGTTCACCCTCATGCCGACTGTGGACAATCGCCTGGTCTTTTCCAGTGAGTTCTCAATCTATACCGGACCCTACGTCCAAGGCACGGAGTCGAAAACGTCATTTGGATCAGGGCATTTTGAAGCACGTCTGAACGCCGGCAAGGATGATTCTGGAGCCTTCTCTAAAAAGGGACCGCCGCACTACGTTTATGAAGCTCTTTCGAACTGGGTCGTTTATCACTTCCACGACACGAGTCTTGCCTCTGGAGTGCGCCGGCAGGGCGCAATTAACGACAACATTTCACTTCGGTGGAACGCCGAGAATCTTGCAGCGTTCTTGTATAGGTTGCAGTCCACACACTTGTCCAGCTACGAAAAGATCCGCGATGTCGTGAGACTGGCTGCGCCGTTTTTCGACGACTTTCAGCTTCGGCCCGTCCCCTCAAATCCGGAGAAGATCCAACTGGAATGGCGGCAGCGCGGTTCGGACTACCCGTTGCTAGCAAGTCAGTTGTCAGACGGCACCCTTCGCTTCATCTGCCTGGCAACGGCTCTGCTGCAGCCATCTCCGCCAAGCACTATGCTCTTCGATGAACCCGAACTCGGACTTCACCCGTATGCCCTTTCCCTGCTTGGAGGATTGATTCAGAAATCTGTCACACCTTGGGGCACTCCGTACAGGCAGATCATCGTTTCTACTCAATCGGCTCTATTGCTCAACGAATTTACCCCGGAAGATATCGTTGTTGTTCAGCGTGTGGAAGATCAATCGGAATTCACCAGGCTGGACCGAGAACAGCTCTCTGGTTGGCTCGCTGATTACACCCTTGGCGAGCTCTGGCAGAAGAATCTCCTCGGTGGGAGACCGCAGGTCGATGTGGCTCACGCTATCCCGACCTCTGGAGAATCTTCGTAATGGCCCGGGTGAACGTCGTCTGCGAAGGGCCTACGGAAGCGCGGTTTATCAGCGATGTGTTGGCGCCACACTTTTGGAGCCGCCGGATCTACCTGACACCAACCATTCTTGGGGTGCCCGGACACAAAGGCGGGAGGGTGAATTACGCAAGGGTGCGGAAGGACATCCTGCTCCAACTTAAGCAAGATGCCAACGTCTACTGCTCCACGATGTTCGATCTTTACTGGCTCGGAGCGGGCTTTCCCGGAACAGCGCTCCAGTCCACCCTCGTCGCGGAACAAAAGGCCGTTCAAATCGAGAACGCAGTCCTCCAGGAAATAGCTTCGATTTTCCCAGATCTTCGAGCGGATATACGTTTAATTCCGTATCTACAGGTGCATGAATACGAGGCCCTGCTCTTCAGCGACACCACGGCCTTGGCGGTCGCGCTCGGACAGACGAATCTGGCCACACAGTTGGCTCAGATTCGTAATCGATTCGAAACGCCGGAAGACATCAACGACGATCCAAATACTGCCCCCTCCAAACGGGTCGCCGGAATCTACCCCCAGTACAACAAAGTGATCGAAGGAACGCTCGCAGCTCAGAGGATCGGTATCGACCGAATTCTCGCCGAATGCCCTCACTTTCGTAGTTGGGTCGAACGACTCGCCGCACTCCCTGCCGAATAGTATGGCCCAAGCACGGCCCAGGAGATGTCTCATGCTTCGAGTTACCAGATCTCGGTACCCTTTCCAAAAACATGGATGCGATGTGAGATCTACTGCAGCCTGCGATGCAGGGGAAAAGATGGCGTGCCTGGAGCTCGCTATGCTCTTGGAGAAAGGAATGGGCGGGGAACGGGATGGAGCAAAGGCACGCGCTCTGAAGAAGAAGGCCTGCGAGGGTGTCGACAAAAGAAGCTGTGACAGCATGATTCTGTCCCAGGAAAATCGTTATAAATGGACGGTTGACAAACCGTTGTAGCGACCACTCCGCTCGCGGCTGTCCCCGTATTCTGCTGGCTTGCGATGGCGCCGGCCGAAAGCATCACGACCGCAGCAAGACACAATGCTTCGATCCGCCCAGTTCGCATCTCGCACTCTCTTTCCGGCCACGATGGCCGCGAGACTTCGACGAAGGCAGACGCCTCCGCACCGTGAAGAAACAATTGGCCCGATGGGAATCGATGGCTTGGCAGCCAGCATATCATCGTCCATCCGGCGCAGTGACTGTAACTGGCACTTACGTATCTCGGCTCGCGCGCTTCGACACCCCACTTACATCACTTGTGGCTGCATGCTTCCGTGCGGCAATCTTGCCCGAGAAGATTCCCTGGCGGGAATGACGGAAAGAAAAGCAAGAACAAAAGTGCCTAGAAGCTGACGTCGTAGCGGGCGAGGACGCTGCGGGCGGGGGCTATGGCGTTGCCGGAGAAGAGGCCGCCGAAATCTAACACATTCAGGCGGTTGTTCAGGTTTTCGCCGTCTATGCGGAGAGTCATGGTGACTTGCTCGTGACGGTAGAGGTCGACGGCGAGGGTGGAGTTGACGGCCAGCGTGGGGCGGATGCGGCCGCGGGCGAAGTTCAGGCGGCTGACTACTTCGGGGCCGTAGATGGAGAGGGCGTGGGCGGGGGTGCCGCCGTAGTCGAAGGGGAGGCCGGAGCCGTAGGCTGCGCCCGCCGCTACGCTGGCGCGCGGCGCGAACTTCCACTGCCAGCGCGTGGAGAGCGTGTTGCGCTGGTCCTGCGAGTTGGGGAAATGTCCGTTGAGCTGGGAGAGCGCCTGGGTGACGTTGTCTCCCAGGAAGAGGCCGCCGGTGACGGGAAACCAGACGTTGCCCACCATCCAGGAGTAGCTGGCGTAGCCGGTGAAGGGACCGCTGCCGACTAGCTGGAGCTTGGATTCCGCGCCGTAGATGATGGCTTTGCGGAAGGCGATGGGGTAGCTGACGCCGGTGTTCAAGAGCTGATTGTCGTCAGCGAAGTTGGAGGACTGGCGGCGATAGACATTGAGGTCAAAGCGGGCGCGGCCGGCGATGGATTTGGCCACGCCGCCCTCAAAGTAGTTGCCGCGGGAGGGCTGGACCGGCAGGCGAAGGAATTGCGGACTGAGGGCCTGCACCTGGACCCAGCTGGAGATGAGGATGTTCTGAAACGCGGGCGTCTGGAAGATGCGGTCATACGACGCGTGGAGGACGAGGCCGGCGGAGGGGATGTAGCGGGAGACGGCGAGGCGCGGGCTGAAGGCGTTCTGGTTGAGGAGGAGCTGGTAGTGGTCCCAGCGGATGCCGGCGCTGACGGTCCAGCGGCCGAGGTGCATCACGTTCTGGACGAAGGCGGCCTGTTCGAGATCGGGGCGCGAGTTGTTGAAGGCGAGCGAGGGAGGCGTGCCGGGATCGAACTGGCTCGGGTCAGTGATGGTGTAGTTGAAGCGCTCGTGGAGGAAGGTGGAGTCGGCTTCGACGCCGGTTTTGAAGTTGTGAGGGCCGTGGTTGAGCGCCCAGGTGGCTTTGACGTAGCCCTCGTTGAAGGAGTTGTACTGGAAGGCGGCGATGGGCGTGGGGTTGGTGTTGGAGGTGAGGCTGCTCCCGTTGCCCCGGAGCATGCCGGAGACGTTGAGGACGCTGGCCGGCGAGAGGATGCGCTGCCAGGCGGCGATGCCGAGGGTTTCAGAGTTGCCGCCGTCCTGGCGCTGGCCGGCTTGCTGCTGGAGCTGTTCGTTGGGGATGAGGTAGCGGGAGAGCTGGTGGCGGAGGTTGATGTCGATGCGGTTGTTCGCGTCGAGGTCGCGCTCAAATCGGGCGGAGAAGTCGCCGGAGGTGCCGGTGTTGGTGTAGTTCTGCGGGACGACGGGGTTGAGGAAATGGTCGCTGTGGGCGCCTGAGGCGGAGGCTTGGATGGTGGAGTTGCGAGTGGTTTTCTGGAGGCTGCCGTAGCCCTGGGCCGTGGAGAAGCTGCCGCCGGAGAGGACGAGATTGCCGTGGAGGCCGGGATCGGTTTGGCGGCGGGTATTGAGCTCGACCACACCGCCGAGCTTGCGGCCGTATTCGGCGGGGTAGCCGGCGGTGTAGATGCTGACGGAGTCGAGGTCGTCGGCTTCGATCTGAGTGCCTTGTCCGGGGGAGCGATTGTCAGTGAGGGGGATGCCATCGACGACGAACTGGGTCTGGTACTCGGATCCGCGCGGGTGGAGGACGGCGTTGCCTTCGTAGAGCCATCCGGGCTGGGAGACGATGAGGTCCTGGACGGAGCGGCCGGGGAGCGAGGAGAGGCGCTGGCCGATCTGGCGGGCGCCGATCTGGATGGGGGAGGAGGGGGAGTCGGGATCGAGGAGGGTGGCGGCGGCGTTGACGGTAATGTTGGTGCGGACGGCGGCGAGCGCTAGGCGGACGTGCTGGACTTCAGGGACGGTGGAGCGGATCTGGATGAGGCTGTCGAACGGGCTGAAGCCGGGCTGGCGGACGTGGAGCTGGTAAGCGCCGAAGGGAAGTAGCTGGACAGCGAGGCGGCCGTTGGGATCGCAGAGGAAGGAGCGGTCGTAGCCGTTGGCGGCGGAAGCCACTTCGACCGTGGCGGGGAGGGCAGCGCCGGTGGGGTCGGAGACGAGGATGCGGAGCTCACCGCGGTTGGCCTGGGCGAAGGCGCAGGCCGGCACCAGGAGTGAGGCGAGGAACGCGCGGGCAATGAGCCGGATCATCAGAGGGATTGGGGGAGACCAGAGAAGTCCCACTGATTGGATGGTAAAAGAGGCGGATGGGAGTGGCGGGATGGGGGCGGGGGCGGGATGGGCTGCGGAAGAAGTCTGATTAGGATCACTCAGACGGTGGAGGGCTTGCGGCGGCGGCGGTCGCGCCAGGAGAGGATGGGGCGCGCGAGGAGAAGCGCTGCAACTGCGATGGTGAATGGGAGCGGGAGCAGGACGCCGGTTTTGACTTGCCACCAGTAATGAATGACTCCGCAGATGGCGGCGACGTAAATGAGGCTGTGCAGGCGATTCCACTGCTTGCCGCCGAGCTTGCGGATGGCCCACGCGGTGGACGTGAGCGCAAGGAGGACGAGCAGCAGATACGCGGCGACACCCATGGTGATGAAGCGGCGTTTGGCGATGTCGTCGAACATGGCCTGAACGCTGAACCCGGCATAGAGGCCGATGTAAGTGAGCATATGCACGGTGGCGTAGAAGAAGGCGAAGAGCCCGAGGAGGCGGCGGAAGCGGATGAGCCAGCCGAGGCCGGGGACGATGCGGCGGACGGGCGAGATGGCCAGCGTGATGGTGAGCAGCATCAGCGTGGTGTAGCCGGTGGTGAAGGCGATGTGCGCGGTGGGATCGGGGCCGAGGCCGCGGGGTCCGAGATCGTCGGCGATGAGGATGGTCAGGGGCGCGAGGCAGGCGATCCAGGTGAGGACTTTGAGAACAATCAGGACCGAACGTTTCATCCGCGCGCGCCCGGCCTTTTGCGGGTTGGGGACTTGGGCTTTGCCGATGTGCTCTTCTTTTGCGCGGCGGGGCGGCGCGGGCGCTGCTTTGCTGAGACTGCTTTGATGATGAGCCGGTGCTTGCCTTTCAGAGGGAACGCGACTTTGGCGCGGGCTGTGGCTTCTGCCATGAGTGCTCGCAGCGCGGGGTGGTCGAGCGCTTCATCCGACGGGAGCACCACATGCTTGGCCACGTTGCCGCTGCCTTTGAGCAGCTTGTCGGGATCGGGGAGTCCGGCGCCCTGAAGAAAGAAGAGGCTGACCCAGCGCGGAAAGAGCGCGATGGAGAAGATGGCTTCCGATGTCTTCTCGGCGGGCGAGTAGCCGATGGCGAGCGCGTTGTAGTTGTCGTAGACCAGCTCAAGCGCGGTGGGATAGAGCGATCGCATTCGGGCGCGAATGGCGCGCGCCAGCTTGCCGATTTCGGGAGTGAACTTGCCAATGAACGACGCGAGTTGTGATTCAGCGTCCGACACGCGGCCTCTCTTCAAAAAAACCTGCGGATCAGCAATCAATACTCATCCACCAGATTCATTCCTTTATACAGCGAGGCCACCTGCTCGCCGTAGCCGTTGAACATGAGCGTGGTGCGGCGCTGCTCATAGAACGGCAGTCCGATGCGCCGTTCGGTTTTCTGGCTCCAGCGCGGATGATCGCGGTTGGGATTCACGTTGGAGTAGAAGCCGTACTCGCTGGGCGCCTGGTCGTACCAAGTGGTGTGCGGCTGCTTATCGACGAAGCGGACGGTGACGATGGACTTGGCGGATTTGAATCCATACTTCCAGGGCACCACGATGCGAATGGGCGCGCCGTCCTGGTTGGGCAGCTCCTGGCCGTAGAGGCCGAAGGTGAGCAGGGTGAGCGGATGCATGGCTTCATCCATGCGCAGGCCCTCAGAATACGGCCAGAAGATGGTGGTCTGATCGGCCCATCTTGCCTCAACGCGCTTGTCGTAATAGGAGAGGAACTGGACGTACTTTGCCTTGCCTAGCGGCTCGCACTGGTTGATGAACTCGGAGAGCGAGTAGCCGACCCAGGGAATGACCATGCTCCAGGCTTCAACGCAGCGATGGCGGTAGACGCGCTCTTCAAGCGGGCGCAGCTTAAGCAGGGCGTCGATGTCGAAGGTCTTTTCCTTCTTGACCAGACCCTCCACTTTCACGGTCCAGGGACGCGTGGGCAACGCGCCGGCATTCTTTGCCGGCTGGTCTTTGTCCACGCCGAACTCGTAGTAGTTGTTGTAGTGCGTGACGTCGTCGAGGCTGGTGAGCTGTTCGCCTGTGGTGGTGAGCGGGCTCTTGACGGTCTGGAGCTTGGCGCTGTCAGCGAGCGCGCGGGTGCGGGGACTGATGAGGCCGGCGATGCGATTGACGCCGAGGGCTGCGCCGCCGACGATGAGCGATCCGGCCGCTGCTCCGCGAAGAAAGCGCCGGCGGTTCAGGTATTGCGTTTCGGGCGTGATTAATGAAGAGGGGAGATCAGATGGTTTGCGAATCAGCATTGGCGACCTCAGGGAAGGCTCAGCAACTATTAGACACGAAAAGCGGGGAGGCGTTTCAGGATTTCGGTTTTATGGCATGGAAAGCGGGTCGGCGGCCTTGTGGAACGGCCATTGATGGAGCTTCCATGCACGGATGCCATAGATGAGCGTGCCGGAAAAGCCGATGGCGGCGGCGACCAGGAAGCCTTTTAACGCGTGTTGGCGATAGATGAGGAGAAAGAGGAAGCCGGCCATTGCGGCCAGCGGCGGCAGCGGATAAAGCGGCATGCGGAAGGGGCGGTCGAGCTCCGGGCGCTGTACGCGCAGGACCATGACGCCGATTTGCTGGAAGAGAAACTGCAACAGGATGCGCGTGATGACCAGCATGGTGATTACATCAGCAAGCGAGAAGAAGCAGAAGCAGCAGGCGACGAGCCCGAGTGCAACCAGGGAGCGGTGTGGAATGTGGTGGCGGGGATGGATGGCGGCGAGGAAGCGGAAGTAGTTGCCGTCGCGCGCGGCGGCGTAGGGAACGCGCGAGTAGCCGAGCAGGAGCGAGAAGACGGAGGCGAATGCGGTCCAGACGACGAGGGCGGCCATGATGCGCCCGGCCCATGCGCCGAACGCGGAGCGCGCGATTTCCGCGACGAGCTGTAGGTGCTCAGCGGCGGTTGTTGCGGTTTGTGCGGCGCGCGTGGCGATGGCGTTTGCGGCGGGCAGCGCGGCCATGTTCATGGCCACGTACATGGCGGAGACAAAAAGAACGGAGAGCAGAATGGCGCGGGGAATGGTTTTTTCCGGACTGCGAACCTCGCTGCCGAGGAAGGTGATGTTGTAGTAGCCCCAGTAGTCGTAAGTGGTGATGAGCGTGGCCTGGGCCAGGCCTGCTGCGGCCAGGGCCGCGGAATACGCCGGGGCCGCGGGCATGTGCCATCCGCCGCGCGCAAAACCGGAGACGATGACGCCGACAATAGCCGTCAACACGCCGGCAAAGAGAATCCACGCGAGACGGGTTACCGCGCTCAGGTTGCGATAGAGAAGCGCCATGACCAGCAGGCAGGTTGCCGCCGCGGCAAAATTTGCGTAGTGCAATGCGGGCAGCGATGCGAATGGCGCAGCTTCAAGCCCGGGCCAGAACCAGGCCAGGAAGCTGGAAAGGCCGATGCAGCCCGATGCGATGGAGAGTGGCGCGGAGAAGCTGAGCTGCCAGACGTAGAGAAAGCTGATCCAGTTGCCGGCGCGATCGGGGCCGTAGATTTCGCGCAGAAACGCATAGGAGCCTCCAGCGCGCGGGAAGGCCGCGCCCAGCTCCGCCCACACCAGGCCGTCGGCCACGGCGATGGCCGCGCCCAGCAGCCACGCCCACACGGACAGACGGACGCCCGCCGCGGCGATGACCAGGGGCAGCGTAATGAACGGCCCCACGCCGATCATCTCAAGCATGTTGAACAGCACGGCGGAGCGCAACCCGAGGCGGCGCTCCAGGTTTGCGGTGCTTCCGGATGCGGAAGATGCAGTCATGGGAGGATAGTGCGCTTTGGAGAGCACTCTGGCGGATTGTACACTGACGGCAACCATGTTCACGGGCGCAAAGACCTCTTCCCAGTCCTCGACGTTCACCGCTTTCCTCGCCTTCGCAGCGATGATTGCCGCCGGCGTCGCACCGTTCTCGCTTCGCGCGCAGGCTCCCGATCCCTCCACGGTCTCTTTCGACGAGCCAACTTCAATTGCGCTGGGGCTCCCGGAAGACCGCGGCAACGACGCGCTGGAGCAGTCGCTCAAAAAGCTGCACACCATCGCCAGCGTGATGATGATCGTGGCCCATCCCGACGATGAGGACAGCCCGCTGCTGACCTACCTGAGCCGCGGCCTGGGCGCGCGCGCCACGCTCTACACGCTTACCCGGGGTGAGGGCGGCCAGAACGTGATGAATGGCGATGCGTACGATGCGCTCGGCCTGATCCGGACCAACGAGCTGCTCAAGTCCAACGAGTACTCGGGCGCCAGTGAACTCTGGGGCACGCAGGTGGATTTTGGTTTCTCCAAGACAATGGAAGAGGCGTTTTCGCAGTGGGGACACGAGCGCGTGCTCTATGACGCGGTTCTGGCGGTGCGCCGCGCGCGGCCCCAGGTGATTGTGGCCACGTTTGTGGGCGCGGTCAGCGACGGTCATGGACAGCACCAGGTTTCCGGAGAGATTGCGCAGGAGGTTTTCAAGGCGGCGGGCGACCCTAAGATTTTTCCCGACCAGCTAAAGAACGGCCTGGCTCCCTGGCAGCCGCTGGCTGTTTACAGCATGGCGCCGTTTGCGCCGGTTACGCCGCGCGGAATGTTGGACTACGCCACGGGCAAGTGGGCTCCGGCAGAGTTTCATAACTACGTCACCGGCGAATTGATTCACGGCGAAATTTCCACCGACGCGACGATCCCCACCGGCGAGCGCGATGCGCAGCTCGGCCTGAGTTACACGCAGATTGCCCGCGAAGGATGGGGCGAGCAGAAGTCGCAGAACGGCGGAGCGAATCCTGTTCTCAGCGGCCCCTCTGAAGCGCGTTACCATCTGTGGGCGGTGGCGGACAGCGCAAGGCAGAAGCCGGGCGAAGGATCGGTATCTGGCGGGCTGTTCGACAATCAAAAAGCTGACATTGATACTTCTCTTGCCGCTCTGGCGCGGCTTGCCGGCGACAAGCCTCCCGCGTGGCTGAGCGAAAATCTCGGAACGATTGAGCAGCGGCTGGCGCAGTTTGACGCCGGTCGCCGCGGGCAAACGCCGATCCAGTCGGCGCACGCACTGGCTGCCGTCTACGGCCTCACTCTCGATCTTCGCGAGCAGGTGGACGTGAACGCGAGCCTCACGCGTGCCGCAAAATCCAGCCTCCTGTTCGAGTTGGACGCCAAGATTTCGGAGTTCCAATCGGCGTTGCGGGAACTGCTGGGGCTTGACCTCATCGCCTTCCGCACCAGTGAGTCCGGCATCTCCAGCGGAGGCTTTCGCGGCAACTCCGCTGACGAAACTTCCGCCAGTGTTTCGCCAGGCGAAACGTTTAAAGTTCGCATTCACGTCTCCGGCACCAGCTCCGAAGTACATTTGGCAAGGACGTGGTTTGAGAGTCCATTCGGCGGTGAATGGCAGCAGGGCAAGGCCATCAGCACCGGCGGCGAACCGCCTGTGTCCGATGCCATCTACAGCCTCAAAGTCCCCGAAGACGCGGAGCCAACGCGCCCCTATTTCACCCGGCCGGATATCAAGCAGCCGTTTTACGACGTCTCCCATCCCGCATGGCGCGGGCGTTCGTTTGCTCCGTGGCCCATCAGCGCGTGGGTCGAATTCACCTTTGACGGCCGGCCCATCCACATTGGCGAAGTAGTACAGACCCTGCAGCGGGTATCCGGGCCGGGCGGTTTTTATGAGCCGCTCGCCGTCACTCCCGCCATCGGCGTCAGCGTCTCGCCTGAAGCGCGCATTCTTCCGCTGGACGGCAGCTCACTGCCGGTGCGCGTTACCGTGCAAACGCTGGGCCCTGCGGATGGAACCGTTACCCTGAAGCTGCCTGAGGGCTGGCGCTCCGACCCCGCTGAAGCTCGATTCCACCGCACGCAGGCGGGCAACACTGAGCCCATGTACTTTTCTGTAAGTCCGGCCGACCACAAAGACGGCGAGTTCGGGATAGAAGCTATGGTTCAGTCAGGAGGCAAGGCGTACTCAAGCGGGTGGCGCAGCGTGGGCTACACCGGCCTGCGGCCCTACAACATGTATAAGGATGCGGCGCTGAAAACGCGACGCGTCGATGTCAAGCTGGCGCCCGGACTGCGCATCGCCTATGTTATGGGTCCCGGTGACCTTGTGCCCGAAGCGATTGAGGCCATGGGCGCCACGCCGCATCTGCTGTCCGACCAGGAGCTCACTTCAGCCGATCTCTCCGCATGGAACGTTATTGTCATCGGCATCCGCGCATACTCCACCCGCAAAGCACTTGCCGACGCGGAGCCGCGACTCACTGAGTTTGTCCGCCAGGGCGGCACGCTGATTGTTCAGTATCAGAGCGCGAACTTCCCTGCTCCGCTGTCGCTCAGCCTGTCGCGGTTTCCTGAGCGCGTGGTGGATGAGCAGGCGCAGGTGAAGCTGTTGGCTCCGGACAATCCACTGCTCACGTGGCCCAACCGCATCACGCCTGCCGATTTTGACGGCTGGGTGGAAGAGCGCGGCCATTCCTTCATATCCACGTGGGACGCCGGCTACACGGCCCTGACTGAAACGGCCGATTCCGGCCAGGATCCGCAGCGCGGCGGGCTGTTGGTGGCCCATCCCGGCAAGGGCACTTATATTTATGTGGCGTATGCGCTCTATCGCCAGCTTCCGGAGTTAGTGCCGGGAGCGTATCGCATCCTGGCCAACTTACTCAGCGCCGGTGTTACGCCGTCCGCGCCTGAAGCGGCGAAATAGACCGCGGCTCGAGATGGGCCGTGTAATCCACAGACGCGATTGTTAACATACAATGAAATTCGGCTATTCAATCCTTTTAGTTAGCCATAAGTGCTCTAATTAGTTCTTCTTAGCGATTCTTTAAAAGCCTGTGAATTCGTCAAATTTTCATCAAGTTCTGCGAGTCTTTGACTTGGAACCATACTAAGGATTGCCCCGCGTCTGCGGCATTGCTGTCAAGGGCTCCAGGTGTCATCGTCTCTGGGGAACATTGCAACATCCATGTGCAGTTCTGAAGGTTCAGTTGACATCGGTACTCGCGTCAAGCGAGCGCAAACATAACCAGCACGATTCGCTTTGAGGGAGAAGAGAGGCCCATGAACTCACGAATGAAGGCGGCTGCCGCGATTATCCTGGCAGCTAGTGTCGTTAGCTCGTATGCATACGCGGGCGAAGGTGCACCGGCCGCGAAGAAGCACACGGTTCACAAGAAGGTTGCGGCCCCAAAAGGGCCGACGGTGGAAGAACAGATCGAAACCCTGCGGCAGCAGCTCCAGGGACAGCAGGGCCAGATTGACGCCCTGAAGTCCGACCTGGCTACCAAGGACGAGCAGTTGAGGCAGTCGCAGCAGCAGGCCGCCGATGCGCAAGCCGCTGCCACCAAGGCGCAGCAGGATGCCGCAGCCCAGGAACAGGCGACGTCACAGAACATGGCTGCAGTTACCGCGTTGCAGTCCACGGTGACTGACCTGAAGGCCAACCAGGCGACAGTGGTATCGAATCTCTCCGACGAAACCTCCGCCATCAAGAAGCAGATCAATAATCCCGACGCCATCCACTTCAAGGGAACGACCATTTCGTTCAGCGGCAGCTTCCTGGCCGCTGAAACAGTGTGGCGCCAGGGGGCCACCGGCGGCGATATCAACACCGCGTTCACCGGAGTGCCGCTACAGTATTCCGATGCCGCACAGCTATCTGAATTCTACGGATCGGGCCGTCAGTCCCGCCTGGCCATCAAGGCAGTTGGCAAGGTGCCTCACTTTACAATGACCGGTTACTACGAAGCTGACTGGCTGAGCGCCGGAGTTACTTCCAACAACAACCAGAGCAATAGTTACACCATGCGCCAGCGCAATTTGTGGGCCGACGCGAGGATGGACACCGGATGGGATTTCTCAGGCGGCACGGGCTGGTCACTGGTTACCGAAACGACGAGCGGCCTGCAACGCGGAACCGAGATTCTGCCGGGAACAATCGACGCACAATACACCGCCGGCTTTGTCTGGAACCGCCAGTACAGCTTCCGCATTACCAAGGACGTGGCCAAGAAGTTTTTCTACGGCGCCTCGGTTGAGAACGCGGAGACCCTGAATCCGGCCGGCTCTGGACTGCCGACAAACCTGCTCCTCGGTTCGGCCGGAACGGGCGGCGGTTTGTACAACCTGAACGCCAATTACTCCTTCAACAAGACCCCCGATTTTGTTGCCAAACTGGCGCTGGAGCCCGGATGGGGACATTGGGAGCTCTTCGGCATCGAGCGTAACTTCCGCGACCGTATCTATCCCGCAAGCGGCGCGCCGTACGACGACAGTATCCCCGGCTACGGCCTCGGCGGCGGTTTCCGCGTTCCCATGGCCAGCAAGAAAGTCGCCTTCGGCCTCAAGGGCCTGTACGGCAAGGGCGTGGGCCGTTACGGATCGTCCACCATCGCCGACATCACTCTTCGCGACTGGGGTGGGATTGAGCCGCTCAAGGGCTTCTCTGCGCTTAGCACCCTGGAGTTGAATCCGAACAGCCGTCTCAATGTCTATGTGAACTACGGCGAGGACTACATCTACCGCGATTACAACGGCAAGTTAGGCTACGGCAGCCCACTTACCGACATGTCCGGTTGTAACACCGAAGTTGCTGCAGGCGGGTCATTCAGCCCCACCAACCCTGCCCATTGCGGCAGCCAGAACAAGGATGTGCAGGAGTTCACCATCGGGGAATGGTACAACATGTACGCCGGACCCCAGGGCAGACTGCGCTTCGGCCTGCAGTATGCGCGGTTCCAACGCGATCTCTGGTCTGGCACGGGCGGACCGCTTAATCCCAACGGCGTCGCCAAGGGCGTGGACAACATGTTCTGGACGTCGTTCCGCTACTACCTGCCGTAACCCACTTGCTTCAGATTGAAAGTCAAAAAGGGCAGCCCTTGCGGGTTGCCCTTTTTGACTTTCGGTTGAGCGAGGACTCATCCAACTCGATCGGATTGAGACGCGCTCATTGAACGCGCGGTTCGCCGGTGGAAAGAAATGTTGCACCGACAAACGTCTGACCCGACGCCAGGGCGTCACGCAGCCGCCCAGGGTTGGGACCGCTAGCAGCTTCCGCCGCGCGCAGGATTGCAAATGCCGAGGCCGCATCGGTTGCGGCCGGCAATCGGAAGATCCAGGGAATGTTGGTGGACGTCAGCGCCTTGTCGCCGCTCAAGGCGATGACAGGCACAAATGTTTTGAGGGCAAGCTGCTCCGCGAGATGCGCGGAGTCGCGGTCCAGCGCCACAACGGCGATTGCATGCCCATCCATGAGAGCGTGAACCAGTTGAGTGGATGCAGCGCCCCAATTCTGGTTGCTGTTTACAGGCAGTAGTTCCCAGCCTTGCGTTGCGCTTCCGTCATGTATCGCGGCGCGAGCCGTGGCCGAGTTCGCCACCTCGCTGGCTTGCGGCCCGAACAACACCACCTTCAGCGTTCCCGCTGGAACGTCGGGCAGAGGCGGACCTGCATAGTGGACCCCCTCCTCGCCCACGCGCGCGTACGGCACCACTGGCGCGACGATGGTGGCACCCTGCTGCGGCGTTTTTTCCATCGTCGCAACTCGATAATTGATGGTCCCGTCGTGGACGGTGCCGAGGTACATGGGGCTGACATTCTTGTTATTGGGGTCGAAGATCATGGGTCCGGTGACGCCATCGTACTGGTACACCTGGTCGAGCGCGTCCTGAATGCGTGCGCGGTTCAGGCCGGCGCGGCAAATCGAGTCCAACAGCACATTCATCGCGTCGTACGCCAGCGCCGCAAACTGCCCCGGTTTCTCTCCAAAGCGCGTTTCATACCTCTGCTGAAATGCGAGCCAGCGTGAATCGCGCCGCGAAGGATCGTACGGGAACACAGCTTCAAATCCCTCCGCGGACGGCCCCGCCTGCACAAGCAGATCGTCGCCCAGCGTGCGATAACTTCCGAACACTCGCTGCTTCATTCCCATGGCGCGCATTTGCTTGAGGATTCCTGCGGCCTCCGGCTCGTCGCCCCAGAGCACGATTGCGTCTACGCGTGAATCGCGAATAATGCGCAACTGCCTGCGATAATCCGCATCTCCGGGCAGGTATTTCTGCTCGATAACCACGGGCCGCCCGAGGCGGATGGCTGCGTCGCGGAACTTCTCCGCTGCCATGCGGCCATAGCGATTATTCACGCGCAGCAGCGCCGCGCGCTTCATTCCCAGCTCAGTGAAAACGCGGCGAGCAAGCGAGTAGGCCTGCACCCGATCATCCTGAATATCAGTGAAGTACCAGGGGATGTACGTTTCCGGCACGGTTGGATCAGTGGAAGCCGAGTTGACGATAGGGAACTCCGCCTTGAGCGCCAGGCGGAGCACCATGTGGGTGGATTCAGAGCTGATGGAGCCAAAGAGGGCCCAGACTTTTTCGTCGTACACCATCTTCACGGCTTCATCGAGAGGCGCGCCCCATATGGCCGAGTCCGTGGGCCGTTGTTCGCCGCCTTCCGCGCCGAATTGCCAGTTCGTATAGTCGTCGTGCACCATCAGCCGGAAAGGCTTGCCGCCGTAGCCGCCGCGCGCATTGGCTTCGTCGATGGCCATCTGCGCGCCGTTGAGCATACGCAACCCATACGCCTGATCCGCCTGTTTGGCGATGGGGCCGAGGAAACCGATCCGCACTTGCTTCACATCCGTTGGATCGGGTATATCCCGCGCCGCGCCGGAGTAGAGGTTGGGATGCGTATAGTTCTGGAAATACGGCTTGGCGAAATGCTCGAAGGGCTTCAGATCCTGCGGGGTTCCCGCATACGGGGCCACCTCGCGATCCGGCTGCGGGCCCGGCGGATGCGCGCCGCACGCGCACGGATGCGCAGCCTGCGCGCGAACCAATGCGCCGCCCACGATTGCAGCGGCGCAACCCACTGCCAACCACGCCTTGCGATTCACGGATTTACTCCTTGCCGCTGTCGGCCTTTTTCGTCAGGAACATGGCGATGGCTTCGATTTCGATCAGCAGTTCCGGCCGGCACAAATGCGCCTGGATTCCCGTCGATGCGGGGAGAGGATCGAGTCCCTGCTCCATGAAGAACTTGGTGCGCTCCTCGTTGAATACCTCGTAATCGCGATCGATGTCGCGCAGGTAGCACGTGGTGCGCACGATGTTGTGCCAGGTGCAACCCTCGCTCTCCAACAGTCCCGTGATGTTGTCGTAGGTTCGCCGCAACTGGGCGCGAAAATCGCCGATGTGCACGCTCTTGCCTTCTTCGTCAATCGATGCAGTTCCGGAAATCAGCAGGATGGTGAGCCCGTTGAGGTCGATCCGCATGCCGCGCGAAAACGAGCTCGGCTTGGCGTACGCGTAGGCCTCGTTCAGCACGCCAAGATTGGTCATGGCGCGCATCGCAATGGGCGCGTGGGCAATGGTTTCAAGTACTTCAGCAAATGAACTCATGTTTGGCTGCTCCATATTGTCCTTATTGTCCTTTTGGGTTCTCGAGTATTCCATGGCTTAGTCCTTTGGCTGTGGCCACCCAGATGTCTTTCCCCTGGAAATCAATGTTAATCACATAGTTATGCGCCGGCGCCGTGCTTACCGGCACTGTGCTCTCGTTTCCTTGTGCGTCGCGAACCAGCATCTCTGGCTTGCCATTTGAAAGCGCGGGCCGATACACGGCCCAGTTTATCCCATCGTAATATGCCAGTCCTTTGTCCGTGCAAAACCATGCGTGGTTCGCGTCCACGCCCTTGACGAAGTTAGTAAAGTTCGAAGGCAGCCCGCTGTCTTTCGTCATGAAGTTATGCCAGTAACGGCCGTCATAGCGGCTGTCGCCGAAGTAAGTCGACACCCACACAATGCCATCCACATAGCTTACCGAACTGGTGATTTCGTGAATCAGTCCCTGGTCCTTCATCACCACCACTTCGGTTTCGCCGTCGGGGTCGTGGTAAACGTCCCAGGCGCCGGTCTTCTGCGTGTACTCTAGCAGCCCGCTGCCCCATACCGCGAAGTACACCTTGTCAGCTGCGGCGGAGACGCCGTAGACCCAGATCTCCCGCATGGGTGTATTGCGCTCGTTCCAAAGCGACCACTGTCCGGAGCGGGTGTTCAGGCGGCAGGCTCCGGCCGCCGTCGCCACCCACACGTTGTCGCCCTCCACCGCCACTCCGTAGACAACGTTGTTGCTGAGCCCTGAGTTTAGCTGCGTGAAGGTGTCAATGCGCCCGGCAGAGATACGGCTCAGCCCGCCCATGGTCCCGGCCCACACTGAGTCCGTGCGCTTGTCCAACGCCAATGAAAGGACCGCCTGCTGGGCAAGGCCATCCGCCACTGTGTACACCTTCCAGCGGCCATTTTCGTACTCCGCCAGCCCATCGTCGGTGCCGGCCCAGATGCGGTCGCCATCCACCAGAACCGAGTATACGTGGTCGTTGGGAAGCCCGTTGGCCGTGGTGAAATTCTCAAACCGGTATCTCGGCGCCGCAGCCAACGCCTTCTGCATGGCCGCATCGGTTGCCGCCGCAGCATGCGCATTGCGCGCACGCGCAAGCGAGTTCGCGGCAGCATGCCTGGGGGGCGCGCCCGCCGCGCAGGTGCACGCGGCAACCAGTAACAATGCGGCAATCAAGAGCCTCTTCATCGCGTCCTCAAGTACTCAATCAGATCGTTGAGCTCGTCCTTGGTCAGGTCGTTGGTACGCCCATGTTTGTCGTTGGGATTGAACACAGTCCAGATTTCTTCCAGTGTCTTCGCCGACCCGTCGTGCAGGTATGGGCCTGTCAGTGCGATGTTGGTGAGCTGCGGCGTGTCCAGAAGGCCCGAGTTGTCGGTGGTCTTCCCGGTTCCCACGTCAAAGGACTTCTGGCTCGTTCCCTTGGGGCCGCTGTGGCAGTAAGAGCAGCGGTTCTCCACTGGAATGGGAAGGCGAAGTTTGTCGGTGGCACGCTCGAAGAGTTCTTTGCCGCGCTGCTGCGCCGGAGTCTGTTGCCCATTGGGCAGGCGCCAGCGGTTGGGCCGCAGGGGAATACTGCGGATGTAGGTAACCAGGTCAGTCAGCGTCAGGTCGTCGTAATTCTCCGCGCGCCAGAAGTACATCTCGGTCCGCGGCCCGCACTCCGTGGGCAGGTTGGGATTCTTGCCGTTCCACTTGAACGGCTCAGTTCCGCGCAGATCCTCGATCAGCCTGTTGTCGACGATGTCGCGTCCGAACCCATCCGGCTCCAAGTCCCAGGTAAGCCCGTCGAAGGTCGAGTCGATATGGCAGTTGGCGCATCCGATCTGTCCCTGGAACGAGTAGTGCGATGTATAGAAGGTCTGTTCGCCGTGACGCAGAACGGAGATCTTGTCCGGCGTGGCCAGGTGAATTGTGTCCACTATGCGATTGGTCCGCGCATCGATCACACTGATGGTGTCGTCCAGCCGGTTGGCCACCATCGCCTTGCTTCCGTCCGGAGTAAAGACCACTCCGCGCGGATCGCGACCCACCGGAATGCGCGCAACAACGTAATTCGCGCTCGCGGCAAGATCCTCCGCATTGGATCCGGGATGCGCGTGCGCAAACCGGAGCAGCCGCGCCGTGTCGATCGCGAGGACCGCTTCAGATCCTTCGCAGCTCACGAATATCCTCGACATGTCCGGCGAGATGGCGACGCCGAACGGCCGCGAAGCGTAGCGCTCCAGCTCGTCCAGCGGAACTTCAACCGGTTTGCCTATGTCGGCGCCGAAGATTGTGAGCGTGTCGGCAAATGCTGCGCCGTGCTCCAGGTGCGCCAGCGGAACCAGGTTCTTGGGGTGCATTTCCGCCATTACGCCAAGCCGGCCGTCGCGCGAGATGGCCACGTGAAATTCGTGTGCCACGCCCTGTACCGGAATGCGATTGACCACAACGCCGCGTTCCGCATCGATGACCGTGATCTCCGCATGCGGCACGCCGCGGTCGCCGCCCATCGTGTCTCCAAAGTTCGCGTTGGAGTAGACATGCGTCACGTATTCGCGAGTTCCATCAGGAGACGCGGTAATGTAGCTGGCGCCCCGTCCCGCTACCAGCCGCTTCTCTTCCACGCCGGTCTTCGCATTCAGAACCGCGACGTCATCGGAAATCCGGTTGGGCACAAACAGGAATTTGCCGCTGCGGTCCTCCGCCACGCTTGACGGCTCGGCGCCCACTTTCCATGTCGCACTGACTTCAAGGCTGCGTGTCTCGATTACCGAAATCGTGTCGTCCCAGGAATTGGCAACAAAGAGCCGCGTGCCGTCTGCCGAAAGCGAAAGCCCGCGAGGCACGTGACCCACGGCAATTCTCTTGATGGTTTCGTAGCGGCGCCGCGGGTCGAGCACGCGCACTTCATCGCTTCCCTGGCACAGCACAAAAAGCCGCGCGCCATCGCGTGAAAACAGCATCTCTGTGGGAGAGGCGTAGACAAGGTGTTCTCCGGTCAGCGACGGCCGCACCGCGGACTGGCGCGACTCGCCTCCCGCCGCCGCAATCACGGCCACTGCGGCCGCGGCAGCCGAAGCAACCGCCAGCACCCGTGCGTATTGCCGCCAGGTCACTTCGGCTCCTCCATCGTCACCACACGGTCCACTGCCGGTTTCTCCAGCGTTTGCTGCCTGCCGCCGGGCCAGTGCACCACCACCTTGTCTACGGTTGCAGCCGCACCCAGCCCGAAGTGAAGCACGGCATCGTTCTGCGAGAGGTATCCGGATGCCGCCACGCGCTCCGCCATCCAGCGCCTGCCGCCCGCGTACACTTCCACACTGGCGCCAATCCCTTCACGATTGCTCTTGCCGGCGCCTGACCCAATCGCCTGGCTTCGATCTCCGGGGCGCATCGCGCCCACCAATTTGACTGCAATCCAGTGGCCGGTTGCATGGGAGACGTTGTGCACCAGCGTGCCTTTCGCCCCAAGGTTCACTGCGAAAGCATCCACTTTGCCGTCGTTGTCGTAATCGGCAAAACAAGCCCCGCGCGCCACCGTACGCTTGCTCAGCACCTCACCCGCCTCGCGGGATACATCGACGTACTTATCGTTGCCCAGCCCGCGAAACAACGAGTGTTCCTGCGGGATCATGTGAATCAGCCCGCCGTGGAAGATCAGGATGTCAAGGAAGCCGTCGTTATCGAAGTCATAAACGCCCGATCCCCAGCTCACGTATTGCGCGTTCGCCTGCGAGACGCCGTTTGACGCGCCCTCATCCTCAAAGCCATGTTTGCCCGCGTTATGCAGATAGCGGTTATAGCGCCCGTCAGATACCCAGAGGTCCAGCGTGCCGCGCCCGTTGAAGTCCGCGAATACCGGGCCCATCGACGAAGTCGATTCGCCATTCTGCCCGAATGCTGCGCCCGTCTCGCTGGCAACCTCCTCAAACGTCCCGTCGTGCTTGTTGCGGAACAGGAAGTTCTCCGTACGGTCGTTGGCCACATAAATGTCGTCCCAGCCATCGCCATCGAAGTCCGCGGCCGCCACGCCCATGGTGCGGCCCACATACGCCGCAATGCCGGAAGCCTCTGAAACATCTGTGAAGGTGCCATTGCAATTGTTGTGAAAAAGCTTGTTGGTCTCGCCCTCGTAATCCAGCGGCCCGGGATAATTGTCGGCCGCGTAATACGCGTGATATTTCGGATCGAACTTTACATACCGGCCCACAAACAGATCCACGCAACCGTCCCTGTCGTAATCGAGCCACGTGGATGAGATCGCCCAGCCGTCCACCTTGATGCCGGCCTTCGCCGTCATATCGGTAAAGTGGCCGTTTCCGTCGTTGTGATAGAGGATCGTCTTGCCGTACCCGGTCACCAGCAAGTCAACGTAACCATCGTTGTCGTAGTCCGCGGCGGTCACCGCAACCGCGTACATGTCAGGATCGAGCCCGGACTGCTCCGTAACATCGGTGAATGTGCCGTCGCCGTTGTTGCGATATAGATGATTGTGCGGGGCCGGACTCGGCTTCACCGCCAGCGGATAAGGATGCATCGAGTCATCCAGCGGCCTGCCGTTCACCACAAACAGCGAGGGCCGGCCGGAGTTGTTGTAGTCGAACCAGACGCAGCCCGCGCCGGTTCCTTCCAGCAGCGACCCGAGCTGCCGCGAACCGAAGCTGTGCACAAAATCGACTCCCGCCTTTTCGCTGGCGTCCTCAAACTGAATTGCCGGCGCATGCGCCGTTTCAGCCGGCTTCTTTGCCGCCGCAGCAGTCCCCTGTGCCGTACTCATTTGTGCCATTGCGGCAAAGACAAGCAGTCCGATTCCGGCAGAGAACTTCACTCAGTGGCCCTCCACATTCGGCGCTGTGCCGGCGCCTGTCAGGTTCGCCGGGTCAGTGCTGCGCAACAGCACCTCGGGCACGCGATTCTCCGATGCGCGCTCAGGGCCCGTATGGCAGCCCACGCAGATCCTCTGTTCGCCGCGCCGCGCCCAGAACCATCCGTGTTCCTGTCGCAACACCGTGCCGTGCGCGTCCAGCAGCGCAAATCGAATCGGCCGGTCCGCCGGCGTTCGCACGAAAAACGATCCGTCCGCCTCAACCGGCGCCGTGCCCAATTCCGTCGAGTGCCCCGCTGCGTCAAGCGCCTGCACGCGCACCGCAGCCGGCGCGGCCATCAGCCCACCTTCACGCGAGACCCGCGCGTCCAGTGCCAACAGGTTTGCGTAACCCCATTCGTGCAATGCCGAGGGATGCTTGTTGGGGCGCTGGCGGGAGGCGAGAAACTCCGGTTCCACAAGGTCCTCGCCCGGACGCGCATACATCCTGCGCAATTCCTGCGTGCCTGGCTTCCAGATCTCGAGAGCGTAATTCGCCGCCGTGCTTGTCCGCGCGCTTACCAGCCACTCTCCCGATTCTGATTCTGCGATTCCGCCGGCATATTCTGCTTGCGGCGCTGCAACGCGCACCTCGTGCGCCAGCGGTGAAGTGAATCGCGCCAGGCTCGCCCCGTGCGTGAACACCACGTCGCCCGATGCCATCTGCCGCCCGCCCCAACGCGCCGTTCCGTGATCGCAGCGGTACGACTCCAATCCCGATCCATCCGAGTACACCAGGAACATCTCCGGAGTTTTCCCTGATCCCAGCGGAAATCCTGACTCAAAAAGAATTCGACCATCAGCCAGCACATCGTCCGGCAGCGCGCTTCCCGGCGTGTAGCTGAGTGGCAGCACGTTCTTTCCATCCAGCCCAGCCGCTTCCATGCGGAAGCCATCCGGGCTCAGCCGCGCATACACCAGCCGTTCGCCAGGCAGATACATCGGCCTCACCACGTCCGTCGCGCCGGCAATCAACTTCCGCACGGAGCTGTCGCCCAGCGTCAACTCCCATATGGCCCACGGATCGCTCGCCGCCTTCTTGCCGGCAAACAGAACCCGCCCGGCATTGAACGACACGCTCGCGTCGGCAGTCGCGGCGAACCCTTCCACTAGCGGCGCCGCGGTTCCATCCTTCACAAGCAGCAACTGCGCGCCTTGGGGAAACCGCTCTCCTCCGCGCAGGCCGGCAACCGCGTCATAGCGCGGCGCCGCCGTTACAATCACCGGATTGTTCAAAGTGTGACGGACAGGCGCTCCAAACCCGCAAAGGAGCAATGCCAACAGCGGCAAGCCGGCCGAACATCTGCCGTGGGAAAGATTCATCCCACGGACTCCATTGCGCGCGCCCGGTTCAGCGCAGGAATTTGCGCTGCCCGCAGCGCAATGTACGGATCGAGGGACGCCATCATGTCGTCGAACTCGGCAAAGCTCAGCGTCTGTTCCGCATCGCTCCACGCTTTGTCCGGATTGGGATGGACTTCGACGATCAATCCGTCTGCGCCCGCCGCCACGGCAATCCTGGAAAGCGGCGGCACCATCTCGCGATGGCCGCACGCGTGGCTCGGATCGGCGATCACCGGCAGGTGCGAGATCTGCTTGAGAAGCGCGATTGCGGCTGCGTCAAACGTATTGCGCAATGCCGTATCAAATGTGCGGATGCCGCGCTCGCACAGGATGACGTTCGCATTGCCGTTATCCAGCACCACCTGCGCCGCGCGCAGAAAATCCTCAATCGTGGCCACCATGCCGCGCTTCAGCAGAATCGGCTTGCCAGTCCGCGCGGCCGCTTCCAGCAGTGAGTAGTTCTCCATGCTGCGGCTGCCGATCTGCAGAATATCCGCGTAGTCGGCCACCAACGGCACGTCGCACTCGCTCATCGCTTCAGTCACAATGGCGAGCCCGGTCTCCTGGCGCGCGTGCGCCAGCATCTTCAGCCCTTCCAGGCCCAGACCCTGAAATGAATAAGGGGAACTGCGCGGCTTGAATGCGCCTCCACGAAGGATGCGCGCGCCCGCGCGGCGCACATGATGGGCGGTCGCCATCAACTGAAACTCGGTCTCCACCGAGCACGGACCGGCCATGGTGACAAATTCGTCGCCGCCGATCTCAATGTCCAGCACCGGGACTATGGTCTGCTCGTGTCCCGGCCCCTTTAGAACATCGGGTGTCTCCGCAAAACGGTCGTGCCACTTCGATTGCACGCCATCTGCTCCATTCTCGCCTCCTGCCACAAACCGGGGAAGAATAAGGGTACCTCCGCTGCTCATTCCGCGCCTCAATCCAAAGATGGAGACGCCGAAAGCCGGCGTCACAGCACCAGCCTTTTTGGTTCTACGGGCGATTCAAATCAATTGTCTGTGACGGATGAACTTCAACTTCCGTGCTTACCTTCGCCGCACTTGCGCGTCACTTCCAAACGGCGGCGCTTGAATCCGCGTTCACGGATTCGTGTGCCATGGCCGGCGCACGGTATCCGTAGGCCGCGTCGATCACCGCCGCGACTCCCAGGACAATCTCATCCTCGAACGGCCGCGCCGCAATCTGCACACCAATCGGCAACTCCTCCGCCGACTGCCCCACCGGCACAACCGCAGCCGGCGCGCCCAGCACGTTGAACCACTGCGTGTACCGCACGCTGTCCAGGTACTCCACGCGCTGGCCGTCAATCTCCCACGCGCGCTCCCCGTGCTTCCACGCGGGCACGCTGGCTACGGGGCACAGCAGCAAAGGAAACTCGCGCATCTCCTCCAGCATCTTCGCGCGCAGCAGGTCCATCTCCGCCCACGCGTCAAGGAGTTCCACCGCCGTCAGTTCGCCGCGTGCTTCCGCAATCTCAAGAAACTCCCTGAAGATCGGGCTCAGCCGCTCGCGCTTTCCGCGAATCGCCGGCTCGTAGAACATCGCCCCGCACTGCACAAAGAATGTCCACCACAGCTTGCGCAGTTGCTCCAGCGCGCGCGGCTTGAAAGGCTCAACCCGGAATCCCGCATCACGCAGCGCCTGGGCCGCCGCCCGCACCGCCGCCCGCGTCTCCGCCGTCACCGGCGTCAGCCCATCATCCTCAAATACCCCAATGCGCCGGCTGCGCAACTCCTCCATGCTCACCTCGCACAGGTCCACCGGCGGGCTCGCCGGATCCTCCGGATCCTGCCCGCTCAGCGCGCGAAACATCAGGGCCACATCGTCCATCGTCCGCGCCATCGGCCCAATGGCGCCCAGCGTTGAGAACGGCCCCACGCACGGCGGAAGGTGCCCGCGCCCCGGTACACGTCCCGGCGTCGGCTTCAGGCTGCAGATACCGGTAAAGTGCGCCGGCACGCGCACCGAACCTCCGCTGTCTGACCCCAGCCCCGCCGCCGACATTCCCACTGCAATCGCCGCCGATTCGCCGCCGCTCGATCCGCCCGGCGTCCGCTCCACGTCCCAAGGATTCGCCGTCCGCCCATGCAGCAGATTTGCCGTCTCATACGCCATCAGAAACTCGGGACAATTCGTCGTGCCCAGGATCAGCGCGCCGGCAGCACGAAGCCGCGCCACCACCACCGCATCCTCGCGCGGAACATCGCCCTCATTCAGCAGGCTTCCAATCTCGCATTTGAATCCCGCGGTGGCAATCGAAGACTTCACCGTGACCGGCAACCCGCCCAACGCGCCCGGCGCACCAGTCTCATCCAGCTCCCGCGCCCGCGCCCGCACACGTTCCGCATCAAAATCCGCAAACACATTCAGCTTTGGATTCAGCCGGTCGATCTGCCGGATGTGCGCCTCGGCAAGCTCCGTCACGCTCACATCGCGTACCCGAAGCAATTCCAGTTGGCGCACCGCCGGCAGCAGCACCAGCTCTTCCATCTCGCTCCCCTTCGCCAGTTGGTGATTGCAGTCCGCGCCGCGTGCGCTCACGGCCGCCCCGCGCCCGGCGTCACGCTCGTGTCCTCGGCCGGCGTCGAAACCAGATCGCGGAAAACGAACCGATACGACCGCACCGGATTCCCTGACTCCCACCGCGTGTTCCAATTCAGCCTGTACGCAAGCGCGCCATTGTCGTCTGGGAACTTCTCCGTCGCCGGATAGGGATAACTCGTCATCGCATGAAACGGCAGTTGCGCCACGGTGAAAGGCGACGCGTCCCACCAGTCCATATCTTTCACGTAGCCATTGGCGTAGAAAAAGTAGTCGCGCTTCCAGCTCGCGGGCAACGCCGGCAACCTCGTCTCGTCGAACTCCGCCGCAATCTCCTCGCCGCTGCCGAAGATCACATAGCGGTCATCAACTCCCTTCACCAGCTCCGTCACGTCGCCAAACCGCGTGTACTGGCCGCGCTCGCGCTGGAATTGCCCGGTCAGGCTCATGCGATCGTAGTCGTAATCCAGATCGCCGGGACTCGCGCCCTCAATCTGTTTTGGATAACCGCGGAAGTGCAACGTCGCTGCGGCCAGCGGAACCTCGCTCGTCTGTGCCTGCGCATCTTCGCTCTGATCAATCAGCACCTGGTCCCAGAAAATCTCCAGGTTCGTCATCAGCCGGATGCGCCGCACGCCCGCCGGCACCTTGCCCGTCAGGTCCGCCACAATCGTCCGCTCCAGGCCCGCCGGGAAGCCTGCTTCGCCCGTGATCGTGCGCCAGCTCCCATCCGGCATCTGCGCCTCAACGTATGGCGCAATGGGCTTGATCCCCGCCTGCCACGCGGCGTAGAGAGAAGTCGCGCTGAAGTAGTTCACGTACCCCGTCATCAGCAGCCGCAACGGCGCGTGCGCGTCCACTTCGCCCATGTCCAGCGTCAGCGCATGCAGGTTCGCAAACCCGTCATACTGCGTCGGCGTAAATCCGCTGGCAAACTTGTGATCGCGCGCCGTCAGCTCGCCAAGCGCTTCGTGTCCCTCGCCATCCCACGCGCCCAGCGGCAACTTCGTGTGCGCTGAAGCCACCACTTTCCCTGAAGCAAATGGCGGATCATCGAGGAACTTCTCATCCGGATTCACTTCCACGTTCGCGGGATGATCCACGGCCACAAGCCGCAACTGGTCGACGTAGTTCACTTCCTCCATGGGCTCAATGAACCGGATGCTCAGCTTGCCGTTCGCCGGCTTCAGTTGTTCGCCCTCCACCTTGATCCACTCCTGCGGATGAGGAATGTTGCGCCGCTCGGGCGTGAACCAGTGCCCCACCACGGCCGCGCCAATCACGTCCGTCACCAGCCGGTACTTGTGCCCGTCCCACGCAAACAGCACCGGGCACGAGCTCCCCCGCCGGTCCGCTTCCTTCATCGCAATCGTCTCGCGCCCATCCTTCAGCGGCGGCAGATCGATCTCGTCCTGCAGAATTCCCGTCGGCCACAGAATCCTCAGCAAATCGATCCCCGGCGCATCGCCCAGGCCCACCAGGATCTCCGGCACAGCCTGCGTCTGGTATCCCACCGCGCCGGCAAGCTCCCACTTCTGCCAATAGCCGTTGGCAAAAACTTCCACCTTGGTCCCCAGCGCCGTTTTGTTATCCGCCAGTCCGGTCAGGTCAAGCCGCACAAAGTGATTCTTGTTCGCGCCCACATTGCGCAGCAGCACCGGCGCCGCGCCCTCCTGCGTCACAATCAGGTCTGCCGCGCCATCGCCGTCCACGTCAGCGGCAATCAGCCCGCGCGGATGATGCAGCTTCACCGCATCCAGCCCCAGCGCGTGGCTCACATCTTCAAAGGTTCCATCCCCGCGATTGCGCAGCACGCGTACCTTGGCTCCGGTTTTCGTCTCGATAATGACCGCGAGATCTATCCAGCCGTCGTTGTCGATATCCACCGGCGTCACGCCCCATCCGCGAAGTGCGCCTTCAATCGGCAGCGAGACGCGCTCAAATCGCCGTCCCACTCCGCCCGGCCCCGCTACGTTGCGCCACAACGTCAATCCCGGCGCACCCGCATGCGTCACCGCCATATCCATCCAGCCGTCTTTGTTGAAGTCGAGCACCTCGATGCCAGCAGTCGCGGGCAGCTTTTCGCCCTCGTACAACGCCTGCGTCGGATACTTCCCCTCGCGCGGATTAATGTAGATTGTCGGCGACGCGCCATCGCCGGTCGTCACTAGGTCCACCGCACGGTCGTTGTTGAAGTCGGTCAGTATCGCCGCCGCAGTCTTGCCTGCTCCGCCCAGCCCCGTCGGCTCCGTCCACTCCGTGAATGTCCCGTTCCCGTTGTTCCGCCACAGCACATTCGGCGCGCCGTCCGCCTTCAACGGAGCACCCGTAATGAACAAATCCAGATCGCCATCGTGGTCGTAATCCACAAACGTGATTCCCGCAGGCCGATTCATCGGCTTCAATCCGGACGCGGCAGTCACGTCCTCAAACTTCCCTTTTCCCAGATTGCGAAAGAGCAATATGCGGTCCTCGAGCGCCACGGCCAGATCGTTCAGCCCATCGCCATCAAAGTCCCCCACCGCGCACGCCACGGCACGTCCGCTCGCTTTCAATCCTGCTCCGGCAGCGTCCAGGTCCACAAAATTCCAACTGCCGTTGTCATGCAGCACCCGTATGGCTTGAGGTCCAGACTCCATGAGGACCAGATCCATCTGGCCCGAGCCCGTGACGTCGAGCATGCAGGCGCCGCCCGTTGTGGTCCACGGCCCAGGCAGTCCTGCGCTCGGTAAATTCAGCGGCGTCTCCGTCAGCTTCACCGGTATCATCGCCTTCGCCCGCGTCGCCGGCTCCTCAATCGGCGTCACCGTCGAATAGCGCCCCTGCTCCCCATACGCCAGCCCGATCGGCGCCGCGATCTTTGTGCTCGTCATATGCTGGAAGATCCTGAAGTGCTCCCGCGCGCCCTCTGTGTCTCCGCTCCGCTGCAGCGCGCGCGCCAGCGCGAACTCCGCCGAAGCATGCAGCGGATTCACCTTCAGCGCCTCGCGCAGAGTCTCAATCGCTTTGTCGTATTGCTTCAGTTCGCTGTAACAGGCGCCTTCAAAGTAATACGAGTCCGCATCGCCCGGGTCCAGCTTCACCGCGGTCTGAAAACTCTTCAGCGCCTCGTCCAATTCGTTGGTCGCATGCTGCGCCAGCCCCAGGTTGTACCACGCCTGCGCGCTTTTCGGATCGAGCGCGATCGCTTTCCCTAAAGCGGCCTTCGCGCCATCAATCTTCTCCAGCGTCAGCAGCGCAATGCCCTCGTTGACCGCTGCCTGCGCCAGCTTGGGATCTGCCGTCATCGCCGCGGCAAACGATTCGTTCGCCTTCTCCGTGAACTGCTGGCCCATCTCGGCCACGCCGCGGTTGTTCAGCTTCACCGCTTCGTTGTAGCCGGTATTCTGCGCGCTCGCCTGCCATGCCGCCATCATCAGCACCAGCCCCAACGGCACGCTGCCCCGCATAGCTCGGTTCGCCACTCGTTCTCCCATCACACCGATTCCGTGAGTTCTTTGACGGAACTATCCAGTGTATGCGAGCACAGTGTATGCGAGCACAGTGTATGCGAGCGCCATTGCTCCATCCACGCGGGCACCGCACCGCCAAACACGAGAAGAGCCGCTCCACTTGCGCGGAGCGGCCCTCATTCATTCAGGATTGTTGTATCGATTAGTGCGCCGCAACCGACGGCCGCGTGTCCAGCGTGCCGTTGGCGTAGCCCTTGATCATCTCGCTCAGTGGCAGCGCAGCGTAGTCCTTGCCGTGCCCGGCCTGGCCAAACTGCTGCATGCGCGCCGCCACAACCTTCTTCATGGCCTCGCGCGCGGGCTTCATGTAGTCGCGCGGATCGAACTTCTCCGGCGTCTCCCAAAGCACCTTGCGGATGGCGCCCGTCATGGCCAGCCGGTTGTCGGTGTCCACATTGATTTTGCGCACGCCGTTCTTGATGCCCAGCTGGATCTCTTCCACAGGCACGCCCCAGGTCTGCTTCAGCTTGCCGCCGAACTGGTTGATGATGTCCTGAAGATCCTTGGGCACCGAGCTCGACCCGTGCATCACCAGGTGCGTGTACGGCAGGCGGCGATGGATCTCAATCAGCACGTCCATCTTCAGCACCGAGCCATCCGGCTTCTTGGTGAACTTATACGCGCCGTGACTGGTGCCGATCGCCAGGGCCAGCGCGTCCACGCCGGTGCGCTCGGCAAACTCCACTGCCTGGTCCGGATCGGTGATGTGCTCCAGGCCGGTGCCGCCCGCGCCGTGTCCATCTTCCACGCCGCCCAGCACGCCAATCTCGCCCTCCACCGTAATGCCGCGCTCATGCGCGTAATCCACCACGCGCCGCGTCACTTCCACATTCTCTTCAAACGTGGTGGGCGTCTTGCCGTCTTCCTTCAGCGAGCCGTCCATCATCACCGACGTGAACCCCAGCGAGATAGCCGATTTGCATGTATCAAAGCTGTTGCCGTGGTCCTGGTGCATGGCCAGCGGGATGCCGGGATGCAACTCGGCGGCGGCCAATATAAGGTGGAAAAGATAGCGGTCTTCGGCAAACTGCCGCGCCCCGCGGCTGGCCTGGATGATTACCGGCGAGTTGGTCTCCTCGGCCGCGGCCATGATGGCCTGGATCTGTTCCATATCGTTCACGTTGAAGGCGCCCACGCCATAGCCGCCCTTGGCGGCCTCGTCGAGGAGCTGCCGCATTGATACCAGTGGCATAAAAGGTTCTCCTTTACTGCGGTTTCAGCCGCGTCAAAGGGCCCATTAGCGGCCCTGCGGCGGAACTGCGATCATCCTTATGGTAGCAGAGGTTGGCAAGCAAAAAGTGTGAGCATGGACACTCCGCCGCCAGCAGGACCGTATCGGCATTCCTTCCCAAATGCGTTATTCCGTAACGCTGTCTCCCCAGTAGTCCCCAGTCCCTGGTCCCTTAGTCCTTAGTCCCTAGTCCCTGGTCCCTGGTCCCTATGTCCCTGTCTCTCGTGGAATAATCGCCCAGTGACCCCATCCGCTCACGCGCACGACCTCTTCCTGCTTGGCTGCGTCGCCGCTACTGTTGTCGCGCTGCTGATTCTCATCACAAAGTTCCGCCTGCACGCCGCAATTGCCCTCGCCATCGCAGCCTTCGGCCTCGGCATCGGCTCCGGAATGACCCTCAAGCAGGTTCCCCTCAGCTTCACCGCCGGCGTGGGCAACATGATGGGTCACATCGCCATCATTCTCGGCCTCGGCGCCATCCTCGGCTGCCTCCTGGCCCGCTCCGGCGGCGCCCAGGCGCTGGGCAGCGCCATCGTTGACAACACCGGCCCGCGCGGCATGCCCTTCGCCCTCATGGGTCTCGGCATCGTGGTGGGCATGCCCGTCTTTTTTGAAGTTGGCCTGGTCCTCCTCATGCCCATCATCGCGGCCGCGGCAAAACGCGCGGGCAAGCCGCCCATCATCGCCGGCCTGCCGCTGCTCGCCGGCCTCTCCATCGTGCATGGCACCTTGCCCCCGCACCCCGCAGCCATGCTGGCCGCCACGCAGTATCACGCTGACCTCGGCCGCACCATCGTCCTCGGCCTCATCATCGGAATTCCTTCGGCAATCCTCGCCGGCCCCTGCGTGGAGTGGGCCATCACCTGGCTCCGCCGCCGCCGCGGAACCCTTGAAGCACTCAACAAGGAGGAGACTGTATTCAGCGGCGCAGCAGCACCTTCCGCCGAGACCCCGAAGACTCCTTCAGAAATGATCCCGCCTCCCGCAGGCCCCGTGCGCGCAGCATGCGCCGTGCTGCTGCCCATCGCGCTCATCTTCCTCGGTAGCTGGTCTGACTCGCTCTCCGCGCCCGGAAGCGCCGCCAACAACCTCATGCGCTTCATCGGCAGCCCTGACGTTGCCCTGCTCATCGCAGTCCTCGTGGCCCTGTTCACGCTCGGGCCGCGCATCCAAACCGGACGCCATCACGGCGCGGCAATGCTGCGCCAACTCACCGCGGAATCCTTTGAGCCCATCGCCAACGTCATGGTCATCCTGGCCGCGGCCGGCGGCCTCAGCGGCGTGCTGCGCGACTCCGGCGCCGCGCAGGCCACCGTGTCACTGGCCCTCGGCGCTAACATGCCCCCGCTCGTACTCGCCTGGCTGCTGGCCGCTGTGGTGCGCGTCTCCATGGGCTCGGCCACGGTCGCCATGGCCATCTCCGCCGGTGTGCTGGCGCCCATGGCGGCACACGCGGGCGTCTCGCCGGAGCTGCTCGTCATCGCCACCGGAACCGGCTCGCTCATGCTCTCCCACGTCAACGATCCCGGCTTCTGGATGATCCAATCCTTCTTCGAGCTCGAGGTAAAGGAGACGCTGGCCACCTGGTCGGTGCTGGAAACCGTGCTCAGCTCCGCGGGACTTGTGTTCACGCTAGTAGTTTCCAAATTCATTCATTGATGCGGACCCCGAAACCTGACACCTGAAACCTGAGCCCTGAAACCTGAGCCCTGAAACCTGTCACACCGTCTGCACCGGCACCAGCGTAAGGTCGTCCACCAGCCCCACTTCCTTCTGCACAAACGGCTCCCCGTACAGCACCCCGGCCAGCAGCCCATAGTGCCGCGCCTCCGCAAACGTTCGCTCGCGGATCTCCTCCTCCGGCACAAACAGCGCGCTTCCCGCCTGCTGGTTCGCGTACTGCGACCGGTATGCCATCAGCGCCGCGTGGCGCTGGTCAATGAATGGCGTGATATCGACAATGAAGCTGGGTCGCACATCTGCGTAGAGGCTGGCGTAGACAATCTTGAACGGCCGGAACGGCGCGCTCCCCGTCTCAACCCGCGCCAGCCCCGACAGAAAGCAAGCCTCGTACCCGAGCGAGGCCACAATGGCGTGGTCAGGATGCCGCGCCTGCCAATAAGGCAGAATCACCACCCGCGGGCGCAGCGCGCGCAGCACACGCACAATTTTCAGCCGGTTCTCAAGGGTATTCGCAATGGCCCCATCGGGCAGGTCGAGCGCGTCCCGCCACCCCACGCCCAGCAGCCGCGCAGCCTCTTCGGCCTCGCTCGCCCGTTCCTCGGCGGTTCCCCGCGTCCCCGCTTCGCCCCGGGTCAGGTCCAGGATGGCCGTGCGCAGTCCTCGCGCCGCAGATCGCAGCAGCGTTCCCCCGCAAGTCTGTTCCACATCGTCGCGATGCGCCGCTATAGCCAGCACATCGGCGCGAAAATCGGCAGGAGTCGTCATCTCATCAGATTAAGTCCCGGAATCCGGCGAGCTCCGACGCCTAACTCCGCTAACACCGCTAATAAACGGTGTTATTCGCGTCGCTGAGCCCATCCATGTAGGCCACGTCGTAGGCAGTGCCGTTAACCGTCACATAGAAATTGTTCAGTGACGTGCCGTCCGTAGTGGTGTAAATGTACACTTGGCCGCCCTCCGCCACGTACACCTTGTGCAGGCCGGTGCAATCGGCAATGCCGGTGGCGTCGCCCAGGTAGGGCGCAATCATGGTCACCGTGTTCTTAACGGTGTTGTACATGGTCAGGCAACCGTAAGGTTGGCCCTTGGCAAAGCGCTCGCCGTTGGTGCACTTCTGCATCCCGATCCACAGCGTATCGTCGTCGGCCTCAATGATCCGGCTCATCGTGCCCGGCTGGCCATCGCTGATTGAAACCGGCGCGCCCGCGGTGTTGTTCCCCAGGTTCACCACCGTCAGGTTGCCGGTAAACAGTCCGTCCGCCAGCAACTGCTGCCCCACCACGTACATCGTTGAGCTATCGATGAGCGCGTTGCTGGAGCCGCCCGGTATGGGGATGTTTTGAACCGTGCCCGTGACCGGAAATTTCCCCGATTGCTGATTCACCTGGAAGATCATCGGCCCGGTCGGCAGCAGCGAAATGGATGAAGCCTTTCCCCCGCATTCGGGACCGCAGTTGAGCACGTAGGCGGTGCTGCCGTCATTTGAGAACAGAGCCTTCACCGGCCGATCGAACGCAAGCGGCGCCCCGTAGTACATCCCGTACTGGTCCGTGGCATCGGGGCTCTGCACCTGGAACAGGCACCACTTGGGCGCGTTCAGCGGCTCGCAATCCACCGCGGCTTTCGGCCAGGTGGTTGGCCCTCCTGAAAACGCCAGCGTCTGGGTGCCGTTCAGCTTGAGGCCGTAGTAAGCGTAGTCGGAGTTCTGTACAAACGCCAGAAACACGCTGCCGCCGGGGTTCACGCTGATGCGATAAACACCGGGCAGGCTCAGGCTGGCGCCCACGCTCGCAGCTCGGTCAACAATCGTCACCACGTGATTGACCTGGCTGGCCGCGAAAACATAGGCCTGATTCCGCGTAACAAAGATGCTGGATGAAGCCCCGGGAAGCCCGCTCTGCCCTCCACCCGCGGTCTCCTTCTGGTAGTCCACGGTGGAAAAGCTGCCGTCGCCGGAGGCGTACACCGCCCCAATCTGCTCCTCGGGCATGCTCTGGATGGTAATGGGCAATGCGCCGCTGTAGCCGCTTATGTTGAAGATTTTGGATGGATTGTTGTACTGGAAGCGCGTGTCGTAATGCGCGTCCATGATCTCGAGCCCTCCGCGCGCCAGCGATCCCGGGTTCTGAATAGCCACCAGGACGCGATTCACCAGGCCGCTGGGCGGTAATACGCGGCCGGCAAAATAAAATGTCTTGCCACATCCCGCCACAATGATGGATACGGCCAGAGCCGCGGCGGTGCTCAACAAAAGACTGCTCTTCTTCAAAATCCCTACCCTCGTCCGGATGTGCCAAAGCGAGCCGCACAGGCGTCAGCGCGGCGGCGCGCCGTTACATCGGGGAAATTCCCTGTATCCGGCTGTACCCCCGGCGCGCATGGCCGAATCCCATCCCCGATCCCACTGCTTTTAACTACCGAAGTATAACAGGCGGGGGGCATCAACCCCTTCGCATCCAAAGCTGCTCAATGCAATCGATTACCCCAGGAAATGGACGCGCTCGACGGTCGAAAGCGAGCACGAATCTGCATTTCTCAACGCCTGCAAACCCACCAACCGCCGCCAACCAACCCACCAACCGCCGTCATCCTGAGCGAAGCGGCGCGGTTTCATGCGCCGCGCAGTCGAAGGACCTGCATTTCCGCGGGGCCTGCGCAATCAGCCCGCCAGCCAGACGCTGCTCTTGCCCTCGCACTTGGACACCAAAAACCAGCGGCCCTACCCCACCAGCGCGTCGGCAATCCCCAGGTGCCGGTCCAGCGCGTCAATCCCGATGTCCAGCTCCTCTTTGGTCACAATCAGCGGCGGCGCCACCACAAAGTGGCTCACCCACGACTGCTGCGCCACCCCGTCCGCCATCATCTTCGCCGCAATCTGGTCCACTACTAGCGGCTTGCCCTCCACCTTGTCCCGCATGGTGTTGAACGGCTCCCGCGTCGCCCGGTCCTTCACCAGTTCCACCGCAAAAAACAGCCCCATCCCGCGCACATCGCCTACAGATGGATGCTTCTCCTTCAGCGCCTCCAGCTTCTCCCGGACATAAGCCTCCAGCCCCGCAGCCCGCTCCACAAGCTTCAGCCGTTGCATCTCCTCAATGGTGGCCACCGCCGGCCCCAGCGTGATGGGGTGCGCCTCGTACGTGTGCCCGTGTGAGAAGTAGCGGTCCTCAAAGTAATCGGCAAGCTTCTTCGTCGTGGCGCAAAGCCCCAGCGGCACGTACGCAGACGTAATTCCCTTCGCCGTCGTCAGAATGTCCGGCTTCACGTCCCAGTGATCCATACAAAACCAGCGCCCGGTCCGTCCCCAGCCCGTCATCACCTCATCGGCAATCAGCAGCACCCCGTGCCGGTCGCAGATCTCCCGCAGCCTCGGCATGTACTCCGGCGGCGGAACCAGCACCCCGTTGGTCCCCACAATCGGCTCCACAATCACCGCCGCCACATCGCTCTCGTTCTCAATCATGTGCTCGATATAATCCGCGCAGGCAATGCCGCAGCCCGGATAGCTGTGCCCAATCGGACACTTGTAGCAGTTGGTCTCCGGCGCAAACACCACGTTACCAATCTTGCCCGCCGGCTCCATCGCCCACCGCCGCGGATCGCCCGTCGCCGCAATCGACCCCGCCGTCGATCCGTGATAGGACCGGTACCGCGAGATGATCTTGTTCTTCCCCGTCACCATGCGCGCAATCTTGAAAGCCGCCTCGTTCGCCTCCGTTCCGCTCGTCGCAAAAAAGAACTTCTCCAGCCCCTCGGGGAGAACCTCCAGCAGCTTCGCGCTCAGCCGCGCCCGCGCCGTGGTGGCAAACACCGGCCCCACAAACGCCAGTTCCCTTGCCTGTTCGGCAATGGCCTCCACCACGCGCTGGTTCTTGTGCCCCAGGTTCACGCACATCAGCTGCGCAGAAAAATCGAGATAGCGCTTGCCGCTGGCGTCGGTAAACCAGCAACCCTCCGCGTCCACCACGTGCAGCGGCTTCCACGATTTCTGGAAGCGCCACGTGCCGTAGTTGGTTTCGCGGGTGAACGAAGAAATCTGATCGGCAGGCGGCTGTGCACTCTGGCTCATCAAGCACCTCACTCAGAGATTAAGTTATTGCATTCCAGTGGGGCGCTGCATGCCGCCCGCAGTGCGCAGGGTGACCCAGGCCAGCAGAAGAACAATAAACAGCAGCGCGGCCCACAGCAGCAGCGGGTGTTTCTCCGTAAAGGGCCGTTCGTCGGGGCGAGGCTTGAACACCGGATTCGCCTGCTCCCCGCCGAACACCGCTGCAACCGCGTCCGCGCGCGGAGCGAACCAGCTGGCGTAATCGTAGCGCGGCGCCCACAGCGCCGGATCGCCGTAATAAAGCGCGTAGTGCGCTCCCGCCGCAGCTTCAAAACAAACCTTGCGCTCGGTCATCTGCAGCACAACTGACACCAACGCAATGGGCGCGTCGTCCCCGTTCTCAATGCTGATGGTCCACCGCGTGGGCAGGCTGTTAGCGCCATCCGGTGTGTTTATTGTGAGCTGCTCATCATCCAGGCGATGGCCGGACTGGACACGGTGAATGCGATGAATATTTCCCATCATCGTCCAGGGCCCCGCTGTCAGGACCGCCGCGTCCTTAGTGCTCGCCACGGCGGAAACAGTCACCTCCACATCGCGGCTGAAGTTGGCCGGCGTTGCCGGCGGAGCAAACACAATGCGGTCCACCGGAACATTGGCGGGCACCGCGAATTCAACGCTGGTGCGGCGTCCTTTTTGTTCCACGTGGGCGCTCTCCGCCACCGTTATATAGCGCTGCTGCGCCGCGGCCGGCCTTCCCACTGTGATTCCCTGGAACTGCCCCGCCGCCAGCGGGCCATCCACTTCAAAGTGCAGAAACGGAAAGTCGCTCTCCGGAAGATGAAGCACCGTGCTGCGCCCCAGCCTCTGCGCCGTCAGATCGAAAATGGTGTACGTCCCGATCCGCGTAGCCACGTTTTGCTTTTGCTGGCCGCCAAAAACCGTCACCGCCGCAATAAAGTCGTGCCCGGCCACTGTCAACTCCAGGTCGCGATAGGCGCCTTCCGGCATTGCCGCATCAAACACTGCCTTGCCCGCGCGCGTTCCCTGGTTCACAGCCTGCACGGAGACCGCCTGCGCCGGCGCCGGCGAATCGCTATGGACAACGTACGGCTCCTCCACGCCATCTCGATAAAGTCGGGCATCGGCAAGTCCGGCAGCCGCGTGGCCCAGCAGCGCCGGCTCAAGCACAGCGCAGCTCTGCCCGTTCGCGCCCGCAGGAACTTCAACCGGAACCTGGTACCGGAAATACTGAATCTGCGGAGCGGGAGCGGCAACCGCGGCCAAAATCAACCCGGCAATCAGTTTCACGGCTCCCGCCCTCCCTGCCGCAGATTGAACCAGTCGCGCTGGTAGATAAAGCTCACAACAAGCAGCAGCGCCCCCAGCCCCAGGAAGCTGAGAATCCGGAATCCCTGGCTGAGCTGGCTGATGTCGAAAAGAAAAACCTTGGCGATTGAAAGCGCGAGCAGAACCAGCGCCTGCCAGCGCAACAGCGGCGAGCGCCGCGAAAATCCCAAAGCCAGCAGAACTCCGCCGAACGCCATGAAAAACGCCGAGTAGTTGAACTGCGCGTACATCCGGTATCGCTCGTACAGCTCCATGTCTCCATGCCAGCGCAAATTCCACCAGTACGCGTGAATCTCCAGTGCCACCGCGGCAATAAACAGCAGGTTGATAAGCAGCCCCGCAACCAGCGCAATCACCCGCCAGTTCAGTGCTCCCTCGCGCTCCTCTTCATGCGCGGCGCGTGCCGCAATCCAGGCAACAAGGGCAAAGCAGACAATCGCGGCAAAGTAAGTCGCGAACCGCTGATTGAAAACCGGCGTCAAAGACGGCGTCGGGTTCACCGTAGCCAGCGCGCACAGAGCAAGCAGCAGGCAAATCCCGGCCAGCCCTCGCAGCAGCAGCGAGCGTGTTCTCCGCGCCACCCACATCAGCGCCGCACCCTCCGCCAGCCATCCCACGGTGATCCAGTGGCCTGAGGCCTTCAGCGGAATCGCGACAGTTAAAAACACCACCGCCGCGGCCAGGTGCAGATGCGGCAGAAGTCCGGTACCCTGGCGCCAGCGGCCCTGTGCGGGCAGCCGAAGCAGCACAAGATAAAACACCGCAAACACCACGGCCAGCCACGGCTGCGCCCACTCTTTTCCGGTTGAATCAAGCAGCGCGTAAAACGCCAGGAACCCGATCGCGGCCACCAGCACCGGCATCAAAACACCGGCCAGCACATCCCACGCCGAGCCCCGCCCAGGCACACTCTGCTCTTCCGCCCCGCCCAAAATCACCAGCCGCGGCGCCATGGCAAACAACAGAAAGAAGCAGAGAAAGAAGAACGTGGTGAGGCCGGCCTGATCCGCGGTGTAGTACTCCCCGGCCCAGGCCGCTGCGTAAAAAACGGTTCCCACAAATGCCCCAAACAGCAGCCGCGACCAGGGACGCAGCGCCACCAGCGTCATTACCGCCAAGTCAAGCAGCAGCATGTAGCCAAACAGCGCCAGCTCATGGTTCTCGCCCGTCGACACCAGCAAAGGCGTGCTGAAGCCGCCGGCAATAGCGTACAAAGCAAGCAGCTCGGAATCCTGCGCCCACGACAGATACGCGTTGAATCCGGTAACCGCAACCATGGCGGCAAATACCACCGGGCCGGGCAGCAGATGGTAGACAGAAAATGCCGCCCACAGCGAGAGATAGATAATCCCGCTGCCCAGCGCCTTGAGTGAGTAGCTGAAGGCCAGGTAGTTTCGTGCGCGGAAACGCTCTGACCAGCCAATCAGCGCGCCACCCGCCGCCAGTCCAATCAGCACGCGCCCAGCCGGGCCAATCCAGTGGTTGTCAAAAGCAAATTTCAGGAACCACGCCATCCCGATCAGCACCGCCAGAATGCCGATGCGATTGAACCACTGCGCCCCAATGCGGCTCTCGAGTGAGTGCGCCTCCGCGGCATCCCCGGCAGGGATTGAGGTGAATAGAGGCGGCGCCGGCGCCGCCGCGGGCCGGATGGGAGGCATCCACGGGGCAGGTTCCGCCACAGCCGCAGGCGCAGGAACCGCAGCAGGAGGCGCAGCCGCCACGGCCGGTCCGGCACCCGGCAACGGGGGTGCCTCTTCCTTCAAGGCGGCTTGAGACGCCGCAGGCTGCGCTTCGCCCCCCAGCCACTCGCGATCCAGGATGCCCTGGCGGGCCAGCGCTTGTTCCAGGCGCTGAATCCGCAGGCGCAGCTCAGCGATCTCGGTTTCAGGACTGCCGGATAGGTTGGAGTTCATTGCGAACACTCTACCGCAGAAGCGACCCCCGGTACAGTGGCCGCCCACGCCTTTGCCGCAAAGTCACGCCCCGGCTGACCACCGCTCCCACCCGAAACACCCGGAGTACAATCCAGAGAAAGTTTCCGCCGCGAGTCCCCGCGCCCAGACAGACCACAGGAGGCCAACTTCCCCATGAACTCCCCGAGCCCCTGGCACACCACTCCACTGCGGTCCAAAATCATCTTTCTCGCCGCCGTCTTCTTCGTCTTTGTCGGAATTTCCATCACCAACGACGTTATGAACATGGGCCGGACAATGCCGCAGCGCTTCACGGCTTCAGCCCTCATCAACGGCGTGTTTGCGGTCTGTTATGCCGCGTCGGGCATCATCCTGCGGCGCAAAGTCTGGAAACCGTTTATCCCGCTCTTCATCCTCCAGTTCACTGCCATGGGATTCCTGGGCCACTTCTTTCCTGACCGGCCCCCGGCCACCCAACTCGATGCCGCCGCCACGGCAGCGTTGAACTTCCGCATGGCGCTGGACGGCCAGGCGATCATATTGTCCGTGCTGCTCGGCTACATCGGATTCGTGTGGGTATCGGTCAGTGAAGGCCGGCGATACATCCGCACCCAGACAGAAAAAGCCCAGCTCGAAAGTGAGATGGCCGCGGCGCGCGAAGTGCAGCGCGTAATGGTGCCGGAGGAGATGCCGGCGGTCATCGGCTACGCCATCGAAAGCGTGTACCAGCCTGCCGCGGAGGTGGGCGGCGACTTCTTCCAGGTCATTCCCATGAAGAGCGGGCGCACCCTGGTTGTAATTGGCGACGTCAGCGGCAAAGGCCTCCGTGCCGCCATGATCGTGTCCATGATCGTGGGCATGCTGCGCGCCGTTTGCGACTTCACCGAGGAGCCCGCGGAGATCCTGGCCGAACTCAACCGCCGCCTGTACGGCCGCGCCCAGGGTGCGTTCGCCACCTGCCTCGCAGTCCGGCTGGAGGACAACGGACGCCTCACCCTGGCCAACGCCGGCCACCCTCCGCCCTACCTCAATGGATTGGAGTTTCCCTTTGCCGGATCAGTGCCGCTGGGCCTGGTTGAGAACTCGGAATATGAGCAGCCGGAGCTGGAGATCGAGGTAGGCGACCGCATGGTCCTGGTAACAGACGGCATTGCGGAAGCGCGCAACAAGCAGCGCGAGCTGCTGGGGTTCTCCCGCGTGGAAAGCATGCTTCAGGAAGGCGCAAGCGCCAGAAGCGTAGCCGAGCTGGCCCAGCAACACGGCCAGGAAGACGACTTAACCGTAATCGGCATCGCGCGCAGTGAATAAAGCCCGCCCAATCCATGGCTTGTAGCCGGTAGCTTCCAGCTTCTAGCTGGTGACTTGTTTGTGTGTAAGATGCTTTATTATCAATGAGATAGTTTTGTAATTGATTTGGACGGGGATGTCGCTTGGGTGGGTTTTGGGGTGGTGCTGGCGTGGCCGGAAAGTGGATTTTTGGGGCCTTGCCGCTTGGATTTTTGGCCGGAAACCTGGCTTAAGCGGCCTTTTCTGGCTGCTCTTGCTGGGCCGGGGCTGGTTCGGGGGCGTATCTGCGCATTCGCCGGATCTCGGCCATAGCCTCGGCTGTGACGATGGACTCGGCCAGGCGGCAGTATTTGACGGTGGCGATGGCGTCCCGGCTTAGGTCGGAGTTGCTGGGAATGGGAACGCCGCGCTTCCTAAGTAGCTCGAAAAACTCGTGTTGGACCTTCCTCAGGGGCATGTTGT
>Ga0265339_10000272_pt1 | contig 41823 bp, 36 predicted proteins | sample 4CB219metaG_FD_202085 | JGI IMG/M metagenome (GOLD analysis project Ga0265339, IMG submission 202085) | Rhizosphere microbial communities from Carex aquatilis grown in University of Washington, Seatle, WA, United States - 4-CB2-19 metaG | ecosystem: Host-associated > Plants > Roots >... | reverse complement strand
CGGAACACTCGCCATCGCCGATCCGCCTCTCCCCCCCGCCGCGACATCTCGCTCAACCGAGGCCCGGCAGCGTCAGGCCGCCGGTCAACTTGCTCATCTCTTCCGCCATCTGTTGCTGCGCCGCGCGGACCGCCTGATTGACCGCCGCGATGATCAGATCCTGCAGCATCTCGACATCGCCGCTCTGCAGCACCGAAGGCTCGATCTGCAGCCGCACGATTTCGAGCTTGCCGTTGACCGTCGCCTTGACCATGCCGCCGCCGGACGACGCGTCGACCGTGCGCGTCGCCGCCTCCTCCTGCACGCGCTGCAAACGCTCCTGCAGATCCTGCGCCTGCTTGAAGATATCTCCGATGCCTTTCATTCAGCCTCCCGCCGGCGTGGTCGCCGCTCGCGCACCTCGGCGACTTCGCCGCCGAGGATCGCCACCGCCGCCTTGACCGCCGGATTTTCCATCGCCGCGCTGGTCAGCGCCGCCGTCGACGGCCGCTGCGCGTCCGCCGCTGGCGGCGCGCCGCCGTCGCTCGCCGCTACCTGCACACGCACCGGACGGCCGAAGTACTCGGCCGCCAGCGCCTCGATCTCACTCAAATGATCTTTGCGCGACAGATATTCGAAGCGAAAGCCGCGCGGCGCCGCCAACGCGACCCCGTCGGCGTCGAGCGGCCGCACGCTGCACTTCGACAGATGCTCGGCCAGCGTCAGCCGCCGGGCCTGAACGAAGCTCAGGAACTCATCCCAGCCCGCCGAAACGTCGCCGCGATGTCCGCGCACCGCCGCTGGCGCCGCGGCTGGCGCAACGCCGGCGGTCGCGGATTTTGGCGGCCCCGGCGACGCCGTTGCGCGGTCAGTCCGCGCAGCGGCGGGGCGCGGGGCGCTCGCCGGACCACCGCCGCGCAAGCGCGCCTCGATGCCGTCGAGCTTCGCCAGCAACTCGTCGACCGGCACCAGCGGCGGCAGGCTGGCGAGCTTCAGCAGTGCCATCTCCAACACCAGCTTCGGATAGGACGCCCGCCCGACCTCCTCGTCGGCCGCAAGCAGAATGCGAAACGCGCGATCGCAGTCCGCTTGGCCGATCCGCGCGGCTTGATCGCGCAACGCCGTCGCCTCCGCATCGGCCATGTCCGGCAGCAACGCGCCGCCGCTCACCTTGGCGACGGCGAGATTGCGAAAGTGCTCGAGCAGATCACGCGTGAAGCGGCGCAAGTCGCAGCCGCGCTGATAGGCTTGATCGAGCGGCAGCAGCACCGCCGCGCCGTCGCGCGCGATGACGGCTTCGGCGAGCGCGGCGATCGTCGCGCGGTCGGCCAAGCCGAGCAGATCGAGCACCTGGTTGTCGCTGATGGCGCCGTCGGCGCCGGCCAGCACCTGATCGAGCAACGACTGCGCGTCGCGCATGCTGCCTTCGCCTTCGCGCGCCAGCGTGAACAAGGCCCGATCGCTTATCTCGATCTGCTCCGCGTCGGCGATCTGGCGCAGGCGGGCGACGACCGCGGCGAGCGGAATGCGACGAAAATCGTAGCGCTGGCAGCGCGACTGCACGGTCGCCGGCAACTTGTGCGGATCGGTGGTCGCGAAGATGAACTTCACGTGCGGCGGCGGCTCTTCGAGCGTCTTGAGCAGCGCGTTGAAGGCGTTGTTCGAGAGCATGTGCACTTCGTCAATGATGTAGATCTTGAAGCGGCTTTTCGCCGCTTGGTAGCGCACGTTCTCGATGATCTCTCGCACGTCGTCGACGCCCGTGTTGGAGGCACCGTCGATTTCGAGCACGTCGACCGCACCGCCGGCGGTGATCTCGACGCAGTTCGAGCACACGTTGCACGGCGTCGGCGTCGGCCCCTGCTCGCAGTTCAACGCCTTGGCCAGAATACGCGCGGCGGTCGTTTTGCCGACGCCGCGCACGCCGGTCAGGAGGAACGCGTGCGCGACACGGCCGGCGGTAATGGCGTTGGCCAGCGTGCGCGAGACGTGCTCCTGGCCGACGAGATCCGCGAAGGTCTGCGGCCGCCATCGGCGCGCCGACACCTGATACGCCATTCCCCGCCCTCGCCTCGCTGCTCGGTGTTGTGGGTGAATACCAGTGATAGCTAGGCTTCCCCACGGCACAAAGAGTGAGTCGGTACCGCTGCTTCCTTCCGGACCTGACGGGGTTCGCGACGCTCTTCTGCGCGGGACCTAGCTATCACTCGTACTCACCTTCGACGCTGTGTCCGTGTCGTAGCCGCCCTCACGCGCAGGCGCAACCGGGTCCGCGGCCTGGCGAGCGGTATCGTTCGGATCGAGCCGATCGAGAAGCAGCGCGCCGTCGAAACGGCGGCGGCATGCCACTCGCCGCGTCTCGCTCGCGCACCATCAGACCCAAACGACGGGCCGCGCCTCCCAGCGGCCAAGAACTCCGCCGGAGGCACGCGTCGACCTCTGCCAGGGCGACCGAGCGCTCGCTAGTGCGAGTCACCTCTGAACTGGCGGCCGTCGTTCTTCGTCGCATCGGCCACGCTGAAGCGGCTCGACCAGCACGCCGGCGACCCGTCGGCATGCAATTGGAGAACGACCGCGGTGTCGGGCGCGAAATATGTCTCGCTATCCGACGGCGCGGGGAGCGGCAGCGCCTGCCCCTTGCCCTGCAATTGCACACTGGGTTTGCCGGCACGCGATCCCCTGATCGAGCACGCCGAATCTATGCCGCACACGCAGCGCGAATGTCCATAGAACAGATCGCTATCGCGGTCCGAACACGCGCCGGCGCGACGCCCTACGCGCGACCTAGGCGCTCGAACTGGCGCAGGCGACTGCGCCGCTGCCGGCGCGCTCATCGCGCCAGGTTGGCCAGCCGTTGACGCGTCTGTGGCGCCAGCGGCGCTCCGGCGACGAGGCGGTAGGCGGTGGAGCCGATCGCCGCGGCCGCGAGCCAGAAGCCGAGCGCTTGACCCTCGACAGCGGTGCCACAGATGGATTCGTAGCGCGCCAGCCAGCCGGGCTGGTCAGCGTGCGGTATCGGCCAGCGCCAGAGCGTGCGCGCCAAGTCGTAGGCCGCCGGACCGACCGCCCAGGAGCCGTTGTCGATGACGCGCAGCCCGGATCGGTCCGCAATGAGGTTGTCAGGATGCAGGTCTGTGTGCACGAAGACCGCCGGCGCCGCCGCCGGCGGATCGTCGAGCAGACGGGCGAGTCGGCTGGACGAACCTCGGTCGACGACGCCAGCGACGCTCAGCCGCTCGAGCTCGTCGAGCGCACGTGCGGCGTTGACCGCAACACGCAGGCGCGGCTCGCTTGCCAGGCCCGCAGGCGAGCGCGCGTGAATCGCGGCGAGCAGGTCGGCGACAGCAGCCGCAGCCGAGGAGTCGACCGCCTGCCCCGCGAGCCAGTCGAAGACGAGCACGCGACCGTAGCGTCCGTGCAGGCGCGGCAATGCTGCGAGATCCAGCGCCGTCAGCGCGCGCTCGATGGTGGTCGCGCGCCGCTCGCTCCAGGCCAGCACCACTTTCAACGACCGCCCCTCTGCGGTCTCGACGCGAAATGACTGCGCCGACGGAGCCAGCGACGCGAGCAGGCTGACCTGACGCGGCGCGATGTCCAGGGCGCCGAGCGCCGCGGCGACCTCGGCGGACATCAGCGCGCCGCCAACTCGTCGAGCCATGTCCCGCCCGACCAGCGGATGCGCGCGTGGCCGTACGCTACGCCGGCCGCGCGGGCGCCGTTGGAAACGACGAGATAGACCGCCGCCTCCGCACCGTCGCGCTCGAACGAATGCAGAACGGAGCGCTCCGGCGGATGCATCGGTACGGTGTGATGGCGCGCGATGGCGGCGCCGACGCCGTATAGAAAACTCGAGCGCAGATCGGCGAGCGGCGAGAGGGCGGCGTGGCGGATCAAGCACTCGGGCACCGGCACGATGCGAATCCCGGCGCGCCGCACGCGGTAGTCGAGATCAGCGTCCTCCTTCCACGGCAGGCGCGCGTCGAAGAAGTGGCCGCCCAGACGCGCGCGCAAGCGGCGCGAGAAGGCGAGCGGCGGCTTGTAGGCGTTCAGCCGACCGGCCATGCGGCGCTGGCGCGAGCGCGCCACGAGCGCGCTCAGCCGCGTCGCGCCGCAATCGAAGGCGATGTCGCCCTTGAAGACCTCCGCGTCGCCATCGCCTGCCGCCAGCGCGCTATCGATCGCGGCGATCGAGCCCGGCGTAAAGACGCAGTCCGAGTCCATGAGCAGCACGGAGTCGTGCGACGCCGTGGCGATGCCGCGCTCGGCGGCGAGCGACCGGTTCGGTCGCGGCAGGAGCTCCAGGCGCACGCGATCGCCCAAGGTTCGCCGCAGCGCATCGACGAACGTCGGCGTGCTGCCGTTGAGCGCGATCACGATCTCCGCCGGCGCATCGATCGAACGCGCGCAGGCGACGACCTGCGCATCGTCGCGGCACGGAATGACGATGCTGAGCTTCACGAGGCCAGCCGCGCGCGGGCGCGGGCGATGATCGCCGCGGCGTCGGCGCCGCACATCTCGAACATCCCCGGCTGCGCGGCCGCCAGCCGTTCGAGCACGTCGATGTGATTCTGCCGATTGCGCACCTGCGAAGCTCCCGTGAGGCTCGCCGCGTGCCAGCGATACTCGGCGAGCACCTCGGGCACGCGCGCGATGGCATGGCAACGCCGCAGGCGCAGCCACAGCTCGTAGTCCGAGCCGCGCGCGAGTGACGGATCGAAGCCGCCGAGCCCGTTGAGCACTTCGCGCCGCGCCATCACCGTCAACGTCCCGATGAAGTTCCGCTCGAGCAGCCGCACGAGCGTCAGCTCGCCCTCGTGGCGACGCGTCGCGACGATCCGCCAGCCGGCGCCCTCGGCCTCGGCAAGCGCGTAGTCGGTGAACGTCAGCGCCAGCTCCGCTTGGCAGCGCATGAGCGCGAGTTGAACGGCGAGCTTGTGATCGTACCAGCGGTCGTCCGAATCGAGGAATGCGACGAAGTCTCCGCGCGCCACCGCGAGCCCGGCGTTGCGCGCCGCCGCGACGCCGGCGCCGGCGGTGCGGACGACCCGGATGTCGCGCCCGAAGCTGGCGAGCACAGCGGCGGTGTCGTCACGCGATCCGTCGTCGACGACGATCACCTCCATCGCCACCTGGTCGCCCTGCGCCAATGCGCTCGCGATCGCCTGGCCAACGAGTGCCGCACGGTCTCGCGTCGGCAACACACAGCTCACGATGATGCTCAACGCAGATATCCCGCATCGCGCAGCCGCCGGTCGACCTCCTCGCCTGAGACGATACCGTCGGCGAGCACGACATCGGGACGTGGCGCGACGAAGTAGACCAGCGAGAGGCGGCCGCCGTCCGGCCTCGCCGGCGTGACGACGCGATGCCGGACAGACGGGATGCGGCCGCCGCTCGCCGCCTGCAGGAGGTCGCCGGCGCTGACGACGAGACTACTCGCCGACGGCGTCAGCGGGTGCCAATGGCCGTCGCGCGCCTCGATCTCGAGCCCGGGCGCGCTGGCGCCGGCGAGGAAGGTGATCAGGTCGAAGTCGCAGTGCGCGGCGAAGCGCACGTCGCGCGCGCCGCCCAGCTCCGGATAGTGATTGACGCGAAAGACGGAGTCGCCGTCGCGCACCGATGCGGCGAGCGCGCTGCCGCCGAGGAACGCGTCGATGCCCGCGAGGACGCGCGTGGCGAGCCCGTCGAAGGCGTCGATCAGGGCGAGCAGCGCCGGCCCGAGATCCGGCACCTCGGCCGGGAAGAGGTTCTCGAAGCGGTGGCCCGGCCGGCGGGCATGCCAACACTCCTTGCGATCGAGCGCCGCGCGCCCGTCCCGCAGCACGGTGCGCATCTCGAGATAGCCGCGCTGCGAGCCGTCGTCCGGTCCGCGGTAGCGCGCCTTGACCTCCGCCGCGAGCCCGAACGCCGCGTGCGCAACGCTGGCGGCGCGATCCCACAGCGATGACGGGATGCCGTGGCCGTCCAGGACGGCGAATCCGCTGTCGACCAGGGCTGCGCCGCAGCGCGCATCGCCAGCGGAGGGCGGCGCCGAAAGATCGATGCGCGGGACGACCACCCTCACTCCCAGTAGCTGGCGTGCAGCGTCGTCGCCGCGTCGAGTTCGGCGCGCTTCAGCACCGCCCGCATCGGCGCCAGCTGGCCCTTGACGGTCTTGAAGAAATACTCGACGAGCCCCTCGACCGTCGGATTGAAGTCGACGCGCAGGAGCTTCTGCGCGAAGCCGCCGTCCTGCGCCAGCGCGGCGAGACGGTCGGCAAGCGGGTCGTCGGACCACACGACGAAGGCGTGGTCGAAGCGCTCCACCAACGGCTTCACGATGCGCGCCAGCTCGTTGGAATCGAAAATGGTCTTGAACGCGTCGAGATCGCGCTCGGTCTCGATCACCAGGCGCAGGCGCCAGGTGTGTCCATGCAGGGTCGACTCCTTCGCATTCTGGAAGCCGAGGCAGCGGTGACCGGCGTCGAAGCGAAAAGTCTTGGCGATGGTCACCGGCATGCGAGCGCTTCCAGGATGTGATCGGCCAGCTGCTGCGCGCGCTGCGCGCGCGGCACCCCCGCGTGCTCGACGAGGTGAGACAGCGCGCGCTCGCCGAGCTCCGCGAGCTGTGCCGGCGCCGGCACCGTCGCACACGGGAGCGCGAGTTCGGCGGTGTACGTGGGCAGCGGCTCCGGGCCCCCGCCGGGCTCGCGGCCGGTTGCCGTGCTAGCGCGGATGCGCGTGCGTAGGAGGCTGCGCAGCAGCGTAACCCCGCGATCGCTGGCGCACAGATGCTCGTCGTCGTGCACCGCGATCGCGCCCTGGCCGACCATCGCCTCCCAGTCTCCCGGATCGCGCTGGCGCGCCTCGCCGAGCTGCGCGGTCTGGCCGGCGAAGTCGAGCGACTCCACCCCGACGTGCTCCCGCCGGCCCTGCCCGTCCGGATCGATGACGCGGTCGAAATGGCGATAGCCGACGACCCATGATGAGGTGTTGTCGATCGGTGTGATCCAACGCGTCGCCCAGGCGCCGACGACCGCGCGCGACGCTTCGCTGGTCTCGAAGGCCGGCGGGTATTGCGCGACGTTCGGCAGCATCACATCGGCGCAGCGAATCCACAGCCGTCCACCCGTCCAGCGCGTCGAGGCGACGACCAGCCCGAGCGGCGTCTCACGAAACGCGAGCGCCGGCAGCTCGCTGAATCCGGGCGAGAACTGCGGCGTGCCCGACACACGCCCGTGCAGGAAAGGGATGTGGATCGGGTCGGCCGTGTTCTCGTGCACCTGCAACCAGTTGCAGGGGTAGAGCAGCTTGAACGGGGCGAGATCCGCGAGGCACTCGAGGCTGTCGTAGCGCGGCAGCGCCGGGCGCGCCTGCGGGTGGCCAAGATAGGCGAAGACGAGCCCGGCGCGCTCGACGACCGGATAGGCACCGTGGCACAGGCGCTCCCGGATGCGGCTCGTCTCCGGCTCGGCCGGTGTCTCCAGAATGGCGCCGTCGATGTCGTAGAGCCAGCCGTGATAGCAGCAGCGCAGGCCGCGCGCGGACAGAATCCCGAACTCCAGCGACGCGCCGCGATGGCTGCACTGGCGGTGCAAGAGGCCGAGCCTGCCGGCATGGTCGCGAAACAGCACCAGATCTTCGCCGAGCAGACGCACCGCACGCGGCACGTCGGTCAGCTCGCTGGCCAGCGCGAGTGGATGCCAGAAGCGTCGCAGGTACTCGCCGCCCGGGGTGCCGCGCTCGACATGCGTCAGCTCGGCGTCTGCACCGCCACCGCGCTCGCAGAGGTAGCCACCGAAGCGCGTGTTCATCCAACGCGACACTGCGCGCCGCTTAACGGTCGGCTCCAGGCAGGTCAAGCGAGACGCCCGCAGACGCGCCGGCGACGAGAAAAAACGGAGAGGGCGGGATTCGAACCCGCGATACCTTTTGGGTATACGCGCTTTCCAAGCGCGCTCCATCGGCCACTCGGACACCTCTCCGTGAGACCGCGGTACGGTGCCCGTTCGAGCCGGTGATTTCAACCGCGGCCGGCTCGACCGCGCGCCGGCGCGCTGCTACCCCGTCGCAGCGGGGCGAGGAGAGACGAATGCAGCTTGGACGACTCGGCGTATGGACTTTTCTCGACTTGATGTCGGCGGCCGACTCAGCCGCGTTCGCCCAGCGCATCGAGGCGCTCGGCTACTCCGCGCTGTGGACGCCGGAAGCGATCGGCCGCGATCCCTTTACGTTCCTCGGCTATCTCGCCGCACGCACCGACAAGATGATTCTGGCGACGGGCATCGCCAACATCTACGCGCGCGACGCGATGACGATGCGCGCCTCGCAACACACGCTCGCGGAGCTCTCCGGCGGCCGCTTTCTGCTCGGGCTCGGCGTCTCGCATAGTCACCTCGTCAGCGGCGTCCGTGGTCACGAGTATCGCAAGCCGGTCGCGGCGATGCGCGAGTACCTGGAAGCCATGCAGGGCGCGCTCTATCGCGGTCCCGAAGCGAGCGACGCACCGCCAACCGTCCTTGCCGCTTTGCGCCCGGCGATGTTGCAGGTCGCGCGCGAGCAGGCGCAAGGTGCGCATCCGTATCTCACCACGCCCGAGCACGCCAAGCGGGCGCGCGAGGCTCTCGGACCCGGCCGCTGGCTGGCGCCTGAACAGAAAGTGCTGCTCGAGACCAATGCGACCAACGCGCGCGCCGTCGCACGCGCCACTCTGCAGATCTACCTGGGCTTGCCGAACTACCAGAACAATCTGAAGTGGCTCGGCTTTACCGACGACGACATCGCCAACGGCGGCAGCGATCGACTGGTCGACGCGCTCGTCGCGTGGGGCGATGAAGAGAGTCTCGTCGCGCGCATTCGCGCCCACTACGACGCCGGCGCCGACCACGTCTGTATTCAGCCGCTGCGGGCCGACGGCGTTCCTGGCCCTTGTGTGCGCCTGCTCGAGGCCCTGGCTCCCGCACGCCGCTGAGCGCGAGAATTGGCAGTGCGCCCGCACCCGATGATGCTAGTATGGGGCACGGAGGATGCTGCTTATGGGCTCGCTTATTCGCGTTGCCGCGCTGGCTCGCGTTGCCGCCGTGCTGCTGACGCTCGGCGCTCCGGTGACGATCGCCGCGCGCGTCTGGGCCAGTAATGTCGACACCGATGTCGACGAGGACGACGGCCTCGACGCGCCGAACACCAAGAAGATCGGCGATCCGGACGAGATCACGGGCACCGACGTGAAGCCGCGGGCACACGACGAAATCCCCTTCCCCGACGCACAGCCGCGCGCCCACGATGAGATTCCGTTCCCGGACGCGAAACCGCCCGATTGAACGCGCCGTGCGCGCGCACCGCACCTACGCTTGCGCCGGCGCGGTCAGTCCGTCGGGCAGCCGTCCTGAGCGCGCGCCACGGCACCGACCAGCTCGTCGATACTGACCATCCCATCGCCGTTGCTGTCGACGCCGGCGCATGCCGCGACGCCGATCTCGCCGAGCGCAATGCGCACCGCGGTGACGAGCTCCGCAATGTCCACCGTGCCGCTGCCATCACAGTCGCCCGCGCAGGTCGAGACGGACGCGGCCGTCCAACCGAGATCGAGCAGCGCCGGCACCGCCAGCCCGGGATCGTGCAAGGGGCCCATGAGATACGGCGCGAGCAATTGATACGGGTCGAGCGCGTCGCTCCAATGGCTCAGCGAAGAACCCTGCTGGGCAATTGCCGGCGCATACATCTCCACCCGTCCAAGATCGTCGGCCCCGGCGCTCAAGACGCCGCTGGCCGCCGCGACCTGCGGTCCATCCCAACGCAGAAAGCCGGTCGCTTCGGTTGCCGAACGGCGCTCGGCGTTCGTCATGTCGACGAACGCCTTGCCGCTGCGCGTATCGATCAAGAATTGCATGAATGCGTCGTCGCGCCCCTGGTAGCGCGCCCCCGAATCCACATCGACCAAGGTGATGAAGCCGAGGCCGTGTGCGAGCTCGTGCAAGACGACGGTGACGAAGTCGGAATCGTCGCCGTTCGGGTTGCCATCGAGCCCGTAGTACCAGCCGGCGGGAAATGGGCAGGTCGTGCCGAAGGCACTGTTGAACTCGGCGTCGATATCGTTGCCGTCCGGCGCCAGGTCCATACCGGCCAGCGCGTCAGCCAGCGCCGACGCGTAGTACGTGTCGGCCCGCGGCGCCCCGGTAAAGTTGTAGAAGAGGTCTTCCGGTCCGGCCGAGCCGAGCGTCACCGAATCGCTGTCACACTGCAGCACATCAAAATTCGCGCTGATGCGGATCTCGACCGGACTGATGAGCCGCTTCGCCCACTGGTCGGCGGCGTACTGCAACGCGATCAGCCGTTGCTCGCCGATCGTCGTGCCGGTATTGCCGCCGACCGGCGCAACCATGGTCGGATCGTTGAGACCTTCGCCGGGCCCATCGGCGTTGATGACGCGAATCGTCGCTGCGCTGCCGACCGTCGCGTGAATCGAGAGTAGGCCGATCGCGGCGACCGCTGCGAGAGCGCGCGGAGCCCTCACTGCGCCGAACCAGCGGACTGCACGCACGTGTGGACACCGCCGTCAGCCGCATGGCGTGTCACCGCCGCCCGATAACGATTGTCGAAGCGGAGCCGCATACCGCCGGCCGGCGCTTGCACCGGCTGGGCGACTGCCGCGGCGCTCCCATCCACTGCGGTTTCGGCCGCCTGCGGAGCCGCTGATGCCCGGCGTGCGGCGGCAGCCGGTGGCGGTACGCCGACAACCCCGGTGACTGGGTCCCGATACAGGCGCATCGCCGCGGCGTCGTCAGCGGCACTTGTCGGAGCGGCGCGCAAGAGAAGCGCCGACGAGAGCAATGTGGCGGCAACCAACAGACGACGGGCAGACATTCTCTGGATCCTATGCGCGCGCCGAGTTTGGCTCAACGGTGCTTTCACGCCCCGGACCGCAAGGCTGAAATACGATGGAAAGGGGGCGGGCCGCCCCGGACAGTGGGCGACCCGCCGGCTGGAAGGGGGGAAACAAGGAGGGTTTCCAGCCCGGTCAGCATACATGAATCCGAGGTCGAGTGTATAGATTGACAGCGTTCACTTCTGCCTAGGTATTATCCCTGAGCTGATGTTCCGGCCGGAGCTTGCTCGTCACCAACTCGATGCCCACCTCCGGGGCTGCGCGTGAGCCGGCGGCTGGCAACCCAAGCGCAGCGAGAACCGTACATGCTCTGCATGGACCCGGCCGGGCTCGACAACCTGTTCAGTCTGCCTTTTCACTCGCCGCGAGCTGTTGCCCCTGCCGCGGCCGCGCCACGCGGCCCGCGAGAACCGAAGCGCTGCGCGCACTGGTGTGGTCAGGCTGGCGAGACATCTGCGCAACTTTCGCACGCTGGCGCGCGACGATCCTGCACGATCCACACGCTGCCCCGGTAAAACCTACCGGGCAGCTCCCGCCTCGTGCGACGAAGAGGCGAGGCGTTGTTCGAGAACTGCGCGGGCGTGCAGTTTGCTGGATACGATCGGATTTCGACTGTGTCCCCGCCGACCCGCCTACCCAACATCCGCATTTTGATCGTCGATGACAGCTACGACGCCGCAGAACCGTTGGCGTTGGTGCTGGAGTCCTACGGCGCGCAAGCGCACGTGGCGCATTCAGTCGACGAGGCGCTGGCAGGTCTTCACCAGTGGAGCCCGGACATCGTCATTAGCGACATCGCCATGCCGCAACGCGACGGCTACAACTTCATTGCAGCGTTGCGCAGCTCGGAGAGCGTTGCCTCGCGCGTGCCGGTCATCGCCTGTACGGCGTACGAAGGCGAAGAGCATCGGGCGCGCGCGTTGCGCGCAGGCTTTCATCTCTTGCTGGTGAAACCGGTCGACATCGCCGTACTGACGTACGCCATCACGCTGCTGGTCGGCACACCGCGCGAGTGCGAGCCCAACCCGCAGTGACGGCCATGCGGTCGGCCGCCCGGCTGGCGCAGTCGCAACGGCGGCGCATCGGACCGGGCGTGGCCGCGCCAAGACCGCTCCTCAGCCGTGCATCCCGACGTCGCTGCTCGACCCCGTGCTTTACTTCCCATTCCGACCAGCGGACTGTGCGCAACACGGAGGCGGTGTGCTGGTGATCGACACGAGCCCCGCGCGCCTCTGCGAGACCGGAGGCCAGCCAGATGCTCCCCCTATTTCATCGGTACGTCCTTGAATGCCAGTCAGCGCAAGTGGCCGGGTGAAACCAACGGCCAGCGGCCGCGGTGCACTGGCGGTGCACCAGCGCGCGACGCGCGCCGCCGCCGCGCAGGATCTCGTGTTGATCGACCGCCATGGTCGCTATGGCCGCTCCCCGGTCAGCCTCTTCAAACCCTTGTTGCGCACGCTCGAGCGCGCCATCGTGCTGGGTGACACACGCATCGTCTTGTCGGGCGCGAAGTTGAACGTGGTCATGTTGGCGCTGAAGAAGGCGATCTGGGTGGAGGAAGAGGTGCTGCCGCGCGATCTCTACGCCTTCAGCGCGCTCAATGATCAGACGAAGTCGCCGGATCAGCGCCTGCGCACCGTGGCGGAGCGGCTTTTGGCGCGGCCGGACCGGCAGCGCGAGGGACGGGCAGAGAGTTTTCCCACGCGGCGGATCGTCGCCGAGTATCGCGCGCTGACCGGTCAGGGCCCCGGCGATACGTCCTCATATACGTCGCGTGGCCTGAGCGGGCTGGCGCACGGCCGCAGCGCGTTTGAACCGCTGCGGCTGCCATTGAGCCGGTCCGACGCGGTGCAGGCGATACGATCCTTTCACGGCTTTTCAAGCCGCCGCGCGGCGGCCGACTTCATCCGCCGTGCCATCCTCGCGCTGCCGAAGCCCCAGCGCCCGCGCCCTCCTGCAGCGCGCGGATAGGCTGCGCCGAGGGCGGCACCATCGTGAGCCTTCTCGGCCGCGCGGCCGCAGCGCCTTCACCGATTGCCGGCTCGGCGGCCCGCTCGCCAGGCGGCACTCGCCTCACGGTCGGGAGACGAGCTTAGGCGCCTGCCAATGCGCACCGGACGGTGCATCGCTCGCCCGGCTCGGACTGTGGGTCTCGACCGGACCGCATGGCGTGCCGTCCGGCCCGTGATGGTGTCGCGCCGCTCGTTCGACGGTGACCCGTTGCCCGCACTGCGAGCAGCGGCCTTCGTGATAGCTGGTGCGCATGCGGTGAGACTACTCTGGTGGCCCGCCCACAGATACCCACCGCGTGTGCGAGCGGCGGCCCGTCCAACGAGCGTCGCGGCCAGCGATCCCGGCTTGCGCCATGCCGCCGGCAAAGTCGAGACTGCCGGCGGCGCACGCGCTTCAGCCGAGCACGACGCGCAAGCGGTGACTCGCACCGTCATCGCTGAGACCTACGGCCGTGCCGGCAGGCCACACCGCGCCGTCGAGCTCCACGAGAGCGACGCCGCGCGAGACGGCGTGCGGGTTCTCGACGGCGATGACGTACTGAGCCGTGTGATAGCGAAAGGATATCTCGAACTGCCGCCAGGCGTGCGGCACACACGGATCGACCATGAGCGTCGCGCCATGCAAGCGGAATCCGAGAATCGATTCGAGCCCGGCGCGATACATCCAACCAGCCGAGCCGGTGTACCAGGTCCAGCCGCCGCGACCGACATGCGGCGGCTCGGCGTAGATGTCGGCACAGGCGACGTAGGGCTCGACCTTGTAGCGGTAGGCTGCCGAGCGCGTACTGCTGTGGTTGATCGGGTTCAGGATCGACAACAGCTCGCCGGCCCGATCTCCATCGCCCAACGCGGCGAAGGCGAGAACGGTCCAGATCGCAGCGTGCGTATATTGCCCGCCGTTCTCGCGGATGCCCGGCGGATAACCTTTGATGTAGCCGGGGTCGTGCGCCGTGCGGTCGAACGGCGGCGTGAACAGCAGCACCAATCCGTCGCCGCGCCGCACCAGGTACTCTTCGGCGGCCGCCATGGCGCGAGCGGCACGCGCCGGCTCGCCAGCACCGGAGAGCACCGCCCACGACTGCGCGATCGAGTCGATGCGGCACTCGTCGTTCACGCTCGATCCGAGCGGTGTTCCGTCGTCGAAGAAACCGCGCCGATACCAATCGCCGTCCCATCCGGCCGTCTCGAGTGCGGCAGACAACGACACGGCGTGCTGCCGCCAGCTCGCTGCTCGTGCCGCCTCGCCGCGCTCCTGCGCCAGGGTCGCGAAGCGCGTCAGCGCCGTGTGCAGAAACCATCCGAGCCAGACACTTTCGCCCTTGCCGCCTTCGCCGACGCGATTCATGCCGTCGTTCCAGTCGCCGGTTCCCATCAACGGCAGCCCGTGCTCGCCGGTGGCGAGACTGTGCTCCAGCGCGCGCGCGCAATGCTCGAAGAGCGTACCGCGCTCCTCCGACTGCATCGGCTGAAAGAACGAATCGTGCTCTCCTGGGGCGAGCGGCGGCCCGTCGAGAAACGGCACGTCGTCGTCGAGCACGGCGCGATCGCCGGTGCGCTCGACATAGTGGGCCACCGCATACGCCAGCCAGGCACAATCGTCGGAGACGCGCGTCCGCACCCCATTGCCGGCCGGCGGCAGCCACCAGTGCTGCACGTCGCCGGCGACGAACTGGCGGCCCGCGGCGCGCAGGACGTGCGCGCGCATCACCTCGGGCCGCGCCACGGCCAGCGCCATCACGTCTTGCAGCTGGTCGCGGAAGCCGTATGCGCCGCTCGCTTGATAAAAGGCGGAGCGCGCCCATACGCGACAGGCGAGCGTCTGGTAGACCAGCCAACGGTTGAGCAGGATGTCGAGTGAGCGGTCTGGCGTCCGCACCTGCACGGCGCCGAGCACATCGTCCCAGAATCCCCGCACCGCGCCGAGCACGGAGTCGAGATCAGCGGCGCGGTAGCGCGAGATCAACGCGCGCGCTTCGTCCCGGGTCGCCGTTTCGCCCAGAAAGAACACCAGCTCGAGGCGCGCATTCGGCTTCAATTCGACGCGCGTCTGCAGAGCGCCGCACGGATCGAACCCGGCCCCGACGCGGTTCGAGAGCGGCGCGCCATCGACGAGGGCGGCGGGGCGGTCGAGGCTGCCGTTGCGCCCGAGAAACTCGCGGCGGTCGGCAGTCCATGAGGTTTGGCGGCCGTCGAAGTCGGCAAACGCGATGCGCTCACCGCCTTCGTTGCGCCAGGGATTGCGCGCGAACAGCGCACCGGTTTGCGAGTCGAGCTCGCTCACGATGAACGGCGCTGCGCTGCCACGCGTGGCCGCCAAAACCCATTCGACGTAGCCGGTGACCGACAGACGTCGCGTCCGTCCGGTGCGATTCTCGAGCGTCAGACGCGAGATCTTGATCGGGTCGTCGAGCGGCACGTACTGCAACAGATCGAGGCGAATGCCGTGTGCAGTATGCTCGAACCGGCTGTAGCCCTGGCCGTGATGCGCGATATAGGACGGCCCCTCGTTGCGGATCGGCAGTGCGGTCGGGCCCCACAGTGCACCACTGTCGTCGTCGCGCACGTAGAGCGCCTCGCCGGGGCGATCGGTCACCGGATCGTTCGACCACGCCGTCAGCTGATTCTCGCGACTGTTGAGCGACCACGTGTAGCCGCCGCCCTCGACCGAGACCTGGAAACCGAACGAGGCGTTGGCGATGACGTTGATCCACGGCGCCGGCGTCCACTGCCCCTCGCCGAGGATCGTCACGTACTCGCGCCCGCCGTCCGCAAAGCCGCCGAGCCCATTGAAGAACTCCAACGCCGGCCGCGCCGGCGCCAACTCGGGGACGTTGGTCGGCACGTGACGGTGGGCCCGTACGACGGAGTCGCTATCGGTTTCGCGCAGGCGGCGAACCTGCTCTGCCAAACTGCCGCGCCGGCTGACGAGCACGACCCGCGCCACGCCCTGCAGTAGGTTGCGCAATTCGACCGAGACCAGCTCGGCGCGCAGGACGAAGACGGATCCGCGCACCGGCTCACTGGTCGCAGGCGGGCGCGCTTGATTGGCGCGCAACACCGCGTCGAGCCAGGGCTGCAGGTCGGAATTGTAGGAGGGCGGCCGCTCGTTGAGGATCACCAGGTCGACGGCCAGCTGCTTCAGTTGCCAATACTCGTGCGCGCGCAGGAGTTGGCGAATGATGTCGAGATCCTCGGCTTCGTCGATACGCGCCAAGATGATCGGCAGATCGCCCGAGATGCTGTGCGCCCACAGCGTCGACGGTCCCCGCTGGTTGCGCGCCAACACTTCCGACGACGGCCGCAAGGTGGGATCGGCGTAGAGGACGTGGTTGGCGAGTCGCTGGAAGAGATGCGCTTCATCCGGGCCGATGCCGAGATGATGCAGCTGCACTTGCGCCTGCGTCCACGCCAACGTCGCCGCGCGCTCGAACGCGGTGGCGTCATGATGCTTGTCGGCGAGATCCAAGGTGGCCGCGCGCGTCGGTGCGACCAGCGTCCAGTATGCGATACGCGCCGTCGCACCAGGTTGCAGGCGCACGCGATGGCGCAGGCTGAAGATCGGATCGAGGACAGTCCCGACCGTGTTCGACAGCGGCCGCTCGTCGAGCACGGCGATCGGGGTGCGCGCCGTCCGCCCGCGGCCGAGGAAGCGTGCGCGATCAGTCTCGAACTGCAGACCGCCGATGGTCTCGCCTTCGACGACGGCGAGATGCGCCGCCCAGATGGAAGGATCGCCCGGCGCGCGCGGGCGGCGGCTGGCCAGCAGCGCGCCGAGGTCTTCGACGAATTCCGTCTGCACGAACAGCTTGGCGAAGGCCGGATGGGCGGTGTCGGCGGCGGGCGTCGTCAGCACGACCTCGGCATAAGATGTCAGCTCGATCTCGCGCACGCGGCTGCCGAGATTGGTGACCGACACGCGACGGACTTCTGCATCATCTTCAGCCGAGACGCAGACCTCGAGCGCCGTGCTGATGGTGCCGTCGCGCCGCACGATCTCGGCGCGGTCCTCCGAGAACGCGACCTCGTAGCTACCCGGTTCGACGCAGGTCGGCTGATAGCCGGCGGACCAGACATCGCCGCTCTGCGCGTCGCGCAGGTAGACGTACGCCCCCCAGCCATCGACGGTGGTGTCTTCGCGCCAGCGCGTGACCGCGAGATCCCGCCAGCGGCTGTACCCGGAGCCGGCGCTGGTGAGCATCACCGCGTAGCGGCCGTTCGACAACAGATGGGTGCGCGGGACGAGGTCGTGCGGCGTGTGAAAGCGGCGCTGCATCGGCGGCACCAATTCGCGCACGTGCGGCGCCGCGCGCACCTCTTCGGCGCGCGGGCGCGCCACCGCCACGTCGCGCGGCGTGCGCTCCTGCAGCAACAACTCGGTCGCTTGCACGACGGCGTCGGCGTGAAAGCGCGCCCGCATTTGGCCGCCCTGCAGCACGTTGGCGATCGCCAGCAGCGACATTCCTTGGTGGTGCGCCATGTACGCGCGCACGACCGCGACCGGCTCGCCTTCCGGCAGGCGCGTTGGCGTGTAGTCGAGCGCTTCGTACCAACCGTAGCGGCCGCGACCGCCGGCCGCCGCCAGGCGCGCGAAGTTGGCCACCGCGGCGCCGGCGTCGACCATCGACGCCAGCGCGGTGGCGTACGGTGCCACGACGAGGTCTTCGCTCAATCCACGCTTGAGGCCGAGCCCTGGAACGCCGAAGTTGGAGTACTGGTACGTCAGCTCCAGATCGCGCGCGTTATAGGCCGATTCGGACACGCCCCACGGCAGCGCCCGCTCACTGCCGTATTGAATTTGCCGCTGCACGACGAAGCGGCTGCTCTGTTCGAGCAGACTGCCGGCCGGCGCGCGCATGACCAGCGAGGGCATCAGGTACTCGAACATCGAGCCGGACCACGAGATCAGCGCCGATCCGCGGGCGACCGGTGTGAGCGAGCGGCCGAGGTGGAACCAGTGCCGCACCGGTACGTCGCCCTTGGCGATCGCGACAAAACTCGCGAGACGCGCCTCCGACGCGAGCAAATCATAGGCGTTGGCGTCGAGAGTGCCGTCGGCGACCCGATAGCCGATCGACAGCAGGTGTCGCCCGGTATCGTAGAGGAAGTCGAATTGCATCGCGGCGAACATGGCCCGGGCGGTCGCGGCGATCTGCGCCAGACGCTGCTGAAGGATTCGCGCCGCCGCCGCGGAAGCCTCCAACGCGGCGATGAGCTCCGCCGCATTCGCCGCAGGCGTGCCGTCGGCGCGTGGTCGCAGCAGCAGTGCGGTCGCGGCCTCGCAGATCTCCGGCAGCTCCCGCAGCGCCGGCATGCTGCCCAGCATGAACGCCACTGGTTCGTCGGCCACGTCTGCGGGGGCGCGCGCGACCATCAGTCGCGCCCACGGCAAGAGCTGATCGAAATCGCGCACGTGGCTTTTCACGGACGCGCTGACCGCATCGGCCCAGTAGCCGACTTCGGCACTCGCCGCGTCGCCGCTCTCGGCCGCCAGCCCGTGCGCCACGTCGGTCAGCGTGCCGGCCAGCGCGCTCAGCTCGTCCAAGTGCACCGCCAGTTCCGTTGGCGACGTCGCCTGCGTGCCCAGCGCCCGATCCACCGCATCGAGCGCATCCGTGAGGTCCTTGCGTGTTACGATCTGCGTCCTGCGCCCGTCGGCGAGGGCGGAAATCGACTCGCGCAGCAGCGTCAGAGCGTCGCCCACGCCCGCGCGCCAGGTGACGCCGATGCTCGGACCATTGGGAAGCTCTTGGCAGGCGTTGGCGAGGGCGATCAGATGGCCGGCGAGGTTGCCGCTGTCGACCGAAGACACATATTTCGGTTCGAGCGCACGCAGATCGCGTGTGTCGTACCAATTCAGGAAGTGGCCGCGATAGCGCTCCAGCTCCTCCATCGCGGTGAGCGTCTTCTGGAGGCGGTCGACGAGGTCCAGCGCGCCAAGCCAGCCAAGATCGCGCGCCGTGACCGCCGAGAGGAGGTACAGGCCCAGATTGGTCGGTGAGGTGCGATGCGCGACGACCGGGTGCGGATCCTCCTGAAAATTGTCCGGCGGCAGCATGTGCTCGCCGTCGGTCACGAACGTCTCGAAGAAACGCCAGGTGCGGCGCGCGATCGGCCGCAACGCCGTCTGGTCAGCCGCGGTGGCGATCTTGGGTCCGGCGGCCGGCGCCGGCTGACTGGCGCGCCATGCCAACGCCGGCGCCACGAGCCACAGGGCGATGAACGGTGCGGCGACTTGCCAGGCCCCGTGCAGCGCGACCACCGCGCCGGCGCAGACGACCGCAAGCGCGACCCCTGCCACCAGACGCCAATAGAAACCGGACAGGTCGAGACGCTGGCTGACGCTGGATTGCGCCGCGGTGACCCACTCGAGCAAGTGTCGGCGGCTGACGCAGAGGCGGAACAGGGTGCGCACGATGCCGTCGAGCATCACACAGGCTTGATGAGTCAGCAGCGCGATGCGGAACACGCTTTGCGCGACGGCCAGACGGATATCGCTCGCCAGCGCCAGCAGATGGCTGCGCTTCGAGATCCCCGTTCGCCGCGGCACCATGCTCTCGAGCACCGGCAACAACGCCGGCAGTACCATGGTCGCGACGACGAACGTCGTCCAGATCAGTGCCGACGCGACGGGCAGCATCCAGCCGACCAGCAGAGTCAGGACGGCCGTCGGTGCGCTCAAGCTGCGGCGCAGATTGTCGAACATCTTCCAGCGGCCGAGGAGGGAGATCGCACGGCGTCGTCCGGCGAGCCGGCGGCTGCTGCCACGCCAGAGAAACCACGGCAGCAGCTGCCAGTCGCCGCGTACCCAGCGGTGCTGCCGCGCGGTGGCGACGTCGTAGCGGGAGGGGAACTCCTCGACCACTTCGATATCGGAGGCCATCGCGGCGCGCGCGAACAGCCCTTCGAACAGGTCGTGACTCAGCAGCGTGTTGTCCGGGATGCGGTCTGCGAGCGCGGCTTCGAAGGCGTCGACGTCATAGATGCCTTTGCCGCTGTACGAGCCTTCGCCGCACAGATCCTGGTACACGTCTGACACCGGAAACGCATAGGGATCGATGCCACATGGACCCGAGAAGAGGCGCTGGAAAAGCGAGCCCTCACGGCCGGTCGGCAGCGACGGGGTCACGCGCGGAGCCAGAATCGCATGGCCCTCGACCACGCGCCCACTACCAGCGTCGAACTGCGGGCGGTTCAGGGGGTGGGCCAGCTTGCCGACCAGGGCGAGAGCGGCACCGCGCGGCAGGCGTGTATCGGCATCGAGCGTGATCACATATCGCACGCCGGCGGGCACCACGACGGACGCAGCGCCGGCCGGGATGTAACTGGTGTCGGTCGCGCCGCGCAGCAGCCGATTGAGCTCGTGCAGCTTGCCGCGCTTGCGCTCCCAGCCGATCCACCTGCCCTCGCCGGCGTTCCACAGGCGGCGGCGATGGAGCAACAGAAACCGTGCACCGTCGGCCGCCGCGCCGTGGCGTTGATTGAGCAGCGCGATGGCATCGACCGCGATGGCCAGGAGACCCTCGTCATTCGCGGCGTGCTCCGTGTCGGCATCGACCCAGTCCGACAGCAGCGCGAAACGCATGTCGCCGTCGAGGGTGGCGAGGTAGTGGACTTCGAGGCGCTCGACCTGTTCCTCGATGTCCGCCCGCGACGTCAACAAGGTTGGAACGACCATCATCGTGCGCAGGGCGGGCGGTACGCCGTCGCGTAGCTCGAGCCGGGCGAGCGCTTTGGGCCCGACGCGATGCGTCACCCAGTCGTTGACCGCCGCCACCGCCGCGTCGGTTGCCGAAATACCGCCCAACAAGACCAGCGCGATCAACATCCACGGCGGCGGTGGGTCGGCAGCATAGCCTTGGGCAATCAGCGGCAGCGATAGGATCGCGGCGGTCGCGAGGGCGACGGCGGCGAGATAGCCGACGATGCCGGCGCCGCTCATGGCGCGCGGCAACCAAGCGCGCAGCGGAATGCGGTACCCGATCTGTCGCTCGAGGGCGCGGCGCCCGCCAGCGATCAAATGATAGCCCGGCTCGTGCTCGCGCGCCGGCGCCGGCACGCGCGCCGCGACCGCCAGGACGCGGCGCGTGACCTCGAGCTCGGGCAGACGCGCGCCGCGCGCGAGGTCTTCGATCGCGTGGCGGTACGCGTCACGCGTCGCGAAGTCCATCGCCGCAAACTCGCTTTCGGCGCACAACAGGTCATCCACCAAGCTGACGCTCTCGAACAGCTCCGCCCAATCGACCGAGGACATCAGGCGCATGCTGGTGATGACGTTGCGCACGGTCACGTTCATCGCGCCTTGACGCTGGTGCTCCTCGTGCACCACCGCATCGGCTGTCGTGGCTTGCGCGCTCAAGCGGTCGTCCAGCCAGCGCAGCGCCGGCATGGCGGTCGGATCCTGGTCGCGCAGGCGCTGCACCAGCTGGACGGCGAACGCGGTCTTCAGCGGCTGGCCCTCGAACGCCTGCAACACACTTGCGGCTGGTTCGGGCGCGCGGTCTTCGAGCCCGAGCAGACGGTCGGCGACGACGTCGGCTGCCTGGCGCAGCGCGCGATCACTCACGATGAGCTCCGCCGCCCGGCGCAAGTTCTCCACCAGGACGACGCGGATCGTGATCGCGATCGCCCACAGCTCGCCAATCGTCAGCGGCTCGACGCGCTGGTAAGCCCGCACGAAGCGGACCAGCGCCTGCGGATCAAAGCGGCTGTCGGTGTGTGCGACAAAGGCCCACGCGATACCGAAGACGCGCGGGTAGCCGGCCAGCGGGCCCTCCGCTAGTTTCGGCAGCTGCCGATAGAATCCACGCGGCAGGTCGTCGCGAATCTCGCGGATCTGCTCTTCCGCGACGTGGAAGTTGTCGACCAGCCACTCCGCCGCCGAGGTGATCGCGCGCGCCTCGTCGATCGCCGCGGCGATGGCCCGATACGCGTTGAGCAGGACGCGCGCGTTGTCGCGCAGCCGCGCCGTCAACGAGCGGCCGGCGCGCGGGCGCGGCGTCACCCGCTGCGCCGCCGCGAGACTTTCGCCATGCTGCTCGAGCCGCTCGATGCTGAAGAGCTCGGCTCGAATCGGCTCTTCGGTGGCGGACGCCGCGCGCAAGTGCCGGCCTCGCAAGATGGACCAATTCACGTGGACCTTTCTCGGCCCGCGCTCGGACCGTGCTTCCGGCAGATTCCAAACGCTTGGCGCGCAGCGGCTACCGGGGCGATCGCGGGGTGCGCCGTTACTGCGCCGGGGCTTGCAGAGCAGCACTTCGCAGCAGGCGACATTCGACACCGCCAGCCCTCGCGCGGTTCCGTCCGGCGCTGCAGGGCGGCGGCCGTCAGCGCTGCGTGCGGACGCATCCAGGCCTCCCGGACCCGCGTTCGATCGGGCCGCAACCGTGCCTGCGTGCGCAACCCGCCCTCCTCAGGTGGCGTGAACGTTCGGTTAGTCGTGGGGCGCCTGGCGCGCCGCCACCGCGGCAGGCGCGGCGGGCGTCAGTAGCTCGGCCGCCGATGTGCCGATCGTCGCGAGCTCCGTCTGGATACGCTGCCGTTCGGCGCGTGCCGCACGCTGGATTTGCTCCAACCCCTCGTCGGCAACCTGGGTCAGCGTCGCAGCAGCATCCTTGACGGCGCCGTGCTCGACGGCGCGCGACAACGTCTCGTTGGGAGTTGGACCGTGCTTCTGCCCGAGGAATGGCTTGACGATGAGGTAGACGACGTCGCGCAGCTTCATGTGGCGCAGGAAGCGCCGCAGCAGGCGAAACGTCTGTAGCGGGTGGTGGCGGATCTTGTAACGGAAAAGTCGCCGAAAGCCCGCCGTGCGCTCCGCGTTGATGACCGCGCCCGACAAGCATGTCGGGTCGATCTCGGAGCACTTGTAGTATTTGTACCAATCTTCGGTGTCGTTCACCAAGCCGCGTTGCAGGTATTCGTGCCACAGCGGCGTGCCGCGGTAGACGCACAGCCGATTGAACGCGAAGGTGTCTAGACGCAGCCGCGCTGCCAGATCGAACGTCGAGCGCAGATCCTCCACCGTCTCGCCTGGAATGCCGACGACGAAGAACCCGTGCACGATCTCGATGCCCGCCTGCTTGGCGTTGGTGACCGACGTTTCCACCTCGGCGAGCGTTTGCTCCTTCTTGAGCCGATCGAGCACGGCCTGGCTGCCGCTCTCGATCCCGAACATCAGCGTCCGACAGTGCGCCTTCACCATGCTCGGGAACAAGTGCTGCGCCGTGGAATCGACGCGTCCCTCGCAGCCCCACGCGATGGTGACTCCGGCTTTGTTGATCCCGGCACAGATGGCCTCGATGCGCTTCGGCTGGAGCAGAAAGTGGTCGTCGACGAAATACACCGAGCCGTACCCTTCGCGGGTGAGTTGCTCGAACTCGGCGACGACATGGGCCGGACTGCGCGAGCGCCATTTCCCCTCGTTGAAGATCGGAATGTCGCAGAACACGCAGGGCCACGGGCAGCCGCGCGAAGTTTGCATGGTGGTGAAGCGTTCCATCGACAACACGGCTGGAACATCGAGCGGCATCGACTCGACGAAGTCGAGCGCCAGCGACTCTCGATCGGGGAACGGCCACTGATCCAAGTTGCGGTCGAGTGGGCGGTCGGGATTGGTGACGATCTTGCCGTCACGTGCCCAGGTGAGCCCGGCCACCGATGTTGGATCGTCTAGGTGATCGACGAGATCGAGGATCAGTTGCTCGCCGTCGCCGCGACAGACGAAGTTCACCTCCGGGCATTGCTGCTTCACCAGGTAGGCGTTGAGCGAGGCGAAGACGCCGCCAAAGGCGATCGGGACGGTCGCGTGCGCGGCGCGAATCTCACGCGCCAGCAGCTTGGCGTACGGGTAACTGGTCGTGCTCAAGAAGCTCAGGCCGATCAAGCCCGGTCGCTGCTCGCGAATCTGCTCGAGGATGACGTCGGTCGGCGTCTCGGGGTTCGCCTGATCGAACATCACGCACTCGTGACCGGCGCGTTTCAGCACGGCTGACAGCGACATGATGCCGATAGGCGGGAACCCCATGACGCGAATGTTGCCGTTGGGGGCTCGGGTTGCGGCCGGCAGGGCGTAGAACTGCGGATCGCGAACATGAATCAGAAACACGCGCATCTGGGCCTCCCGCCGATCCTGCCGGCGTGCCGGAGCGCTGCGACCTGCGGGCCGGCTATGTGCGACAAGCGCGACGAGTTGCCGACAGAGCGGATCGCAATCCGATGCAGGCGCCGCGGGTGCCAATGCGTCCCGAGCGACAAAAGGACCCGTTTAGAATAGCTCATCGGCGGGCCCCGATCCATGCACCGGGCGGAGGAACCGAGGTTCGAGCTCAGGGTGACTGATCCCGCTCGACTGAACGACGGTTCGGACGCCGCCCGCGACCGCAGCTCGCTCGGAGCGCCGCCCGCGCCGCCAGGATAGGATCTTGCTCTTGCTCGCTCTCCGATCAAGCGAGGCCAAGCAGAGTACGGGGATTCGATACCTTCGCCGTTTCCCCGTGAAAAACCCGGGCTTTGCGAGTCAGTGGCCGCCGCTTGCTACCACTTTGCTACCGCGAAGACGGCGACGCCAAGCTGTCCGAGCACCTCGCGGTTCTTGTCGTCGGGGTTGCTGAACCAGTGGCAGTAGGCGGGTCAGCTTTCATGATCAAATGGTCACTGGCCTCGATTCCGGCGGTGGCGATTCTAACGATCGCTGCCTTCGTGACCTTCCTTCTCCTGCTCGGGGTCGCAGCGATTTCGGCATTGCCATAGGTGACGTCGGCGCTCCGTAAAGCAGGGACTCTGCCCCCGCCTTGCAGACCACGAGCAGTGAAGTGCGGTCCTCTCCTCCGCGGGCGCGCAGCAGCCCCGTCTGGCTTACGCTCACCTGCGCGCCCATACTGAAATGACCGAAGCGGCGAGATGGTGGCGGTGGTGGTGTTCGATCGCTGTGGCATCGGCGGTCAGTATCGGCGGGTTGCATGCGAGTCCTCGCTACGAGTTTGTCCGAAGAAGTTTCGATGGTGTTGATCCACGCCGACGACGGCTGGCGGTTTGGTCATTGGATGCGTGCGCGCGACGGCACGCACCTGCCCAGGCCGGCGGAAATCGTCTGCGAGCATCGGTTCGGCACTCCCAATGAGGCGGTCACGTTCTTTCGCACTGTGCTCGAGGGCGACGATCCCGAAATCGGAAGTGGCTGAGGTCACAGCTCCACCAACCGCGGCGTGCGTTGCCGATCGCAACTATCCGGCATCGGCCGCGCGCAGCAGCTGTGGGTCCAGAAGTCCTCGCCGGCATGAACTAAGCGTGGATCTTTAATTTCGCTTGTGTTCTCCACTACGCCTCCTGTAGGGCGCCGCAGTGGGGGACCCAATGCGAGTACTGCTATCCGCTACTCTCCTGCCGCTGGTCCTCACAAGCGTGGCATGGGGCGCCGAGTTTCAGACCTGCTTGGCCGCGAAACTGAAGGTCGCATCGAACTACAGCGCCTGCCGGCTGAAAGTGGCCGCCAAAGCAGCGAAGCGCGGCGCGGCGCCGGACTATCTTCGATGCGATTCCCGGTTCGCGTTGAGCTGGGCGGCAATTGAGAGCCGGTCGACGAGTGCGCTGTGTCCGACGCACGGCGATAGCGCGATCATCGCTGGCGCTCTTGCAGACGCGGCGGATCATACTGTTGTGCGTCTGAGCGGGACACGCTTCGTGGATCAGGGCGACGGCACCGTGATCGATACTGAGACGGGTCTGCAGTGGGAGCAGAAAACGGCCGACGGAACGGTCCACGACCACGACAACGGATATTCGTGGACCGCAGACGGCAGTCGGGCGCCAACCGGAACCCTCTTCACAATCTTCCTCGCGACTCTCAACGCGAATACCAGCGATGGTAATACGGCTTCGCACTGCTGCTTCGCCGGCCACTGCGATTGGCGTCCGCCAACGCTGGATGAAATCCGCGCCATCATCTCTCCCGAATGCTTTTTTGACACAGGATGTCTCGATCCCGTGTTCGGGCCGGCCGACAATCTGTGTTGGACCTCGACCGGCAGCACCGACACTGATGACAGATGGGTATGGGACATGGACTTCAGCACCGGCGCCGCATTCGACGATCCGAAACATGATGAAGGCTCGGCGATCGCGGTCCGACGTGCTTGGTAGTGCGGGGGCCTTTCGCATGGGATCCGATGAGCATCGCATTGTTGCCGTGGCTGAAGCGGAGTTCCAACGGCTGCAATCGGCTAGCAAAGAGCCTACTCGCGTGCGCGTGACTGACATCGACATGCCTTTTGGAAGCATGGTGATGTTCATGGTGAAGTGGTCCCTTGCCTCGATACCTGCGTTGATGATCCTGGCCGCGGCTACCTTCGCTGTGGTGATTGCATTGGCGACCCTCGCTGGCACGTTGGGCCTCGCCGTGCATGGGCTGCGTTGAAGTCACCGCGACACCCGCCCACACTTCGAACAGCGCTCGGCGGTTGGCGCGCGTAACGCGTGTGTGACCGTCAGCCCGCACACGCAGTCGATCCGCATTTTCCCGTCGACCAGACGAGTTGATTGAGCGCGAGAATCGTCCACAGATCGGACATAAATTGGTGCACAGCGATTGACGCGCTGCCTGCGCGCGCCGTAGCAGCGCGCGATGCGCACATCGTTTGTGATCGCGGCAGGCTTTACGCTCTCCGCCTGTGCCTACCAAACGGTGCAGATGCTCCCTGGTCATGGTGGACCGGCCGCACTGACGAGCGGCGACATCCCGTGCGTCATGGTGGCGGCCGATGGAGCCTACGGGTCGCGAGTCTATGCCGGCAGCGGCCGCACGGTGTCGACTCAGATTGTCTCGGTTGTCCGCCGCACGTGGCCCGAGGCAACGCTGGTCGAGCCACCGGATGAGAACGAAGCCGCTACACGCTGCGGCGCGCTCGGTTCGAACTACTTGATCGTACCCACGCTCCTGCATTGGGAGGACCGAGCGACGAACTGGTCCGGCGTTCGTGATCATATCGATGTCGAAGTGCACCTGCTGCGCATCGCCCCGAAGGAGCTGCTCAGGTCAATGACGTTCGAAGCGCGCAACAACTGGTTCACCCTCGTCGATGCGGCGCCCTCGGAGCTGCTCGACGATAGATTCGACGCCGGTGTGGCGCAGCTTCTGTCGATGTCGCGGGAGAACTCGCGATGAACAAGGTTCCTGTCGGAGCCCTCGTCGTGCTGACGGCGCTCATCGCGGGCTGTAGCGACATCTACACACCGAGCAGCGCTGTGCTGCGGCCGGCGCATCCTTCTCACCTGACTTTCGACGTCGCGGCGCCGCGCGATCGGGTCTTTGACGCCGCCTTGGTCGTCGCGCAGAACATGAATCTGAACGTCGCAGTGATCGAGAAGGCGAGCGGCCTCTTGCGGCTCGAGCGCGCTCGCATTGCGCCGGCAGACCTCGACGCTTGGTGCGACTTCTTCGAAGTCGTCGATACGACGGGCGAGCCTGTCTCCACGTTTGCGAGCTCGGATATCGCGGGCACAGTCTCGATGACGATCTTGCTGACCCAGGCGAGCGCGACGTTGACCGGCGTCGACATGCGCTTGAACTGGATGAGTCAACCGGTGCCGGTGTTCCCGCCGATGGCGTATTCCGGCTACGGGCCTGTGGATCTGCAGTCGAAGGAGGTCCTGGAGAAAGCGTTCAAGGATGCGTTGCTCCACCAATTGGGCATCGCGACTTAGCTTGATGGGCGCGATCCTCTACAGGAATTCCCTGAGCTGACAGCGCTACGCCGGTACTGGTAGCCGTGCAGGTCGGGGGATTCCTGATGCTGCTGCGCGCCGTCGTGCTCACCACCTCTTTGCTCTTCGCGTTCACGCATGCCGCGCGGGCCGCGCAGTGCAAAGCCGACTTCGACGGCAGTGGCGCCGTCGACGTCAGCGAAGTCATTCAAGCAGTCAATGAGGCGCTGAATGGCTGCGGTGGCGCACAGCCCACGGCCACCAAGAAAGGCGCGAAGACGCCGACACCGACGAGGACTCCGACGGAGCCGCCGGCGGCCGCATGCCCCTATCGCTTCAATCAGGCCGTCACAGCCGATCGCTTCTGCGGCTACGGCGGGACCCTCGCGGACAACTGCGGCGACAACGAAAGCGGCGTCGCGAGCGGTTGGACAACCAGCGGGACAGTGATCATCAGCATCGTCGACGATGGCTCTTCGACGCAGCTCGCAGTCTACGGCACACGCACGGGACCAACGACGGGCTCGATTACCAACATTGCATTTTCGCCGGACTACGACCCCGCCTATTCGGCCAGCGGGACCCTTTCGATTCCCTCCGGACCCGAGTTCAACATCGATGTGGTCACAGGCACGTCGTGCGGAACGATCTCGGTACGCGGAAGCTTCGTGCAGTTGCTGGGAGACTCCGCCAAGTCGACCTGGTCGCCACTGAGCGAGATGGCGCAACGACACGCTGCGGAGCGTCGTGAGTTGCCTGGCGCCGCAACGAATGCCCGCGCAGAAGAGACTCGTGCGCTGGCCAACCGAGTCGAACATATGCCGCGGTGAGTGCAGCGCGCCGCGTTTTCAGCGCCACGTAGCGGAGTCGGCGGCGCGCTTCGGCCAATAGACGTTGAGGCCAAGCTACTCGTCGCGCCTCGGCAAGCGCACGTTGCCAAGCGTGCTCGCGATAACGGTGTCTCTTCCCGAGCTGCTCTCGCCGTACTCCCGACTGAAATCGATGGTGATCGTCAGCGTGTTGCCGTCGACGCGCCAGGCGACGTTCCCCACCTGATGCCGCCGGGGCCTCCGACGCACCCGGCGCGGTTCCACGCGGCACCAGCGTCGCCGAAGCAGCCTCGGTTTTTCCTAGGTTTGGCCGACTGACCAGACCTAGAGCCGCGCGAAGTCGGCAGCGACGCACACGGAACCGACTACGTGTTTCTCGCGAGCAGGACGGCAGCGCGACGTGGCGAATGATGGACTTCTGCCATCCCCGCTGATAACCGCCGGGCGCGTATGTCGCGGACGAAGCGAGCAGGAATCTGGGGCAGCCTCGCCGTCATAGCGCTGCTCTTTGCGGGACGGGTGGACGCGCAGACCTGCTGCCAGTGCCGGACGTGCAATCCAGATGTGTGCTTCACCACCATCGCCGATGTCGCCGCCTGCAATGACACCTGCCTCGCCTTCTGCGGCTTGCCGGTAAGCTCCGCTTTCGGCGCCGGGGCGTGCGGCGGATCCGTCTTTCCCGACTGCGCCGTGATCGATCCGGCCACGCCGACGCCGACGAGTACGCGAACATCCACGCCGACCCGCACCGTCACCGCAACCTTCACGGAGTCGTCCCACGGCCGGCCCGCCGGCGCCCCGTGCACCACTGACGGTCAATGCGCCAGCGGCTTATGCAGCAACGGATTCTGCGCCGGCACCAGTCCTGCGCCCGCCGCATCCAACCTGCTGCTCCTGCTCATCGGCGCCGCCATGCTGCTGCTGGGCTGGTGGTCGAGCCGCCGCGGCACACAGCGGCGATAGTCCCCGCCTGTCCCCAGATCGAAACTAGGACGCCTTGCCGAGTGCCCTCGTTGGGGCAGTACCCGCCAGCGTCACGAGCTCTTTTTCGTCAGTCATGGTTTCGGTAGGTGGACAGTACAGCGTCTGCAATGACGTCGGGACGCTCCTGGAGGAGCCAGTGCCCGTTTTCGGGGAAGTGCTTCACGTCGGTTGCGCCGAATGATTCGGCGAAGCGCTTCGGCACATACGGATCGCGATCACCCCATCGCACGGCCGCTGGCTTCTGCTTCACGATCGCGACGAGCTTGTCGGACCATCCCTCGAACACTTCGGGATCCATTTTTCGATACCAGTCGAGCACGCCTCGCTTCATGCGCGGCGTGATGCGATCGAAGCTCTCGCGGATCTCGCCCTCGCTCGCCTTGCGCGCCTTCTTCATTTCACTGCGGTAGAGCGGCCAGTTCCACACGGCCATCGTCAGCTCGCCGAGCAGCGGCGTGCGCCACACGCGCGCCCAGAAATGCCACTCGAACTTCGGCGAGAAGGCGGCATTCGTGAAGACGATTCGCGAGACGCGCTCCGGATGCTTCACGAGCCACGCGCACCCGTGCGGGCCGCCAAGATCGTGCACCACCAACGTGACGGGCTTTTCGATCTTCGCCGCGACGACGACCGCCTCGACCCATTGGGCCTGCGCCTCCAGCGAGAAATCGTGCCCAGGCGGGATCTCGGAGCCGCCGAAGCCAGGAAGATCCGGCGCGAAGCATTGGCGCGATTTCGACACGATGTCGATGGCGCCGTCCCACACTTCCTTCGTGTCGGGGTTGCCGTGCAAGAAGAGTACGGGCTCGCCTTCGCCGCGAACCGTGATGACGACCTTCGAATCGAGAACGTGGAGTGTGGGTGTCATCGTTTCGTCCGGCGCGCCTCCGTCCGTGGGTGTTGGCGGCACGCATGTCGACTGGCCCGCGCCCGTGATGTCGATGTGAGCCGCGCCGAGCGAGGTCGTCGTGGATGTGGCGGTATCGAATGCGCTCACGTCGCTATTCTCGAGCGCATAGAAGAGTCCGCCGAAGAACGCGAGCGCCTGCAAGCCGCCGCTCGTCGCGGCGACCGGCCAGCTCGTCAGGATGTTTGCGTTGGCTCGGGTCGAGCTCGTAGAGCGTGGGAGCAGGATCCGTGATCGGCTCAGCCCGCGTCGGTGTGACCGACCCTTATAAGTGCCGACCGCCGACTTTAGAGGGGTTTCCCCCAATTGGAAGCCGCTCAAAGAACGCGTAGCTCAGGACGGCTTTCGAGGAGCCAATGGCTGAACACGTGCCCTCGTTCTCCATCGCAACCGGTCGAATCGCACAATGGACATGGAGGCTGTGCTGCATGCCCCGCCCGTTCTCGCTGGCAACCGCGCTCGCGCTTGCTTTTGCGCTGCATTTCTCGGCGCCGGCGGCGCGCGCGCAAAGCTCAAACGCCGCCTATATCTACGACTCCGACTTCGGCTCCGGTCTTAATGATCCGGACAAGGGGAAAGACTCTCCGGCTGGCAAGGGCGCGAAGAAAGGATCGAGTATATTCAATAACTCGATTATCGGTGTCCCGCCGGGACCCTCTCCGTACACCTATACGACCGCAGCAGGGACCAAGGTCACATTCACGGACTTACTTGTGAAAGACGTGAGCTCGAGCGCAACCTTCGCCGGATTCGACACGATCCTCCTCTATGAAGTCTGCGACATACAGACTCAGCCTCTTCTGCTAACCGCCATCAACAACTACATCGAAAGCGGGTTGGGCAAAGTTGTCATCTATGACGGTGACCGGTGCGCGGATAGGGGAGCCGCCTACGCGGGGCAAGCCCATTACGACCCCGGATTCACGTTCCCATTTACATCTCAAAACCCCGGACCAAGCGGATTTTGCGACGGAAAACTCTTGACTGTGGAAGCAGAGAGCCCGCCTGCGGTGCTCTCGCGCGGTCTGCAGACATCTCTGCCAGTCACAGTCCCCGCATGCGATGGGACGCCGGGCGACTGTACGGATACCGTCGGAGATTCAAACGTCATCACATCAAACGATCCCGCGTGGTGCATCCTTGTATCCGGGACGAATCACATCACGCGCAGTGACAACAAATGCGATCTGGGGCTCGGATCGCCCCTGCCACCCGCTACGGGTGCCCAAGTGGCGTACGCGAAACCGGCTAAAGGCGGATTGGTGATCTGGGTTGGTTGGGACAACTGGAACATGTTGATCCCAACTCCGGGCATCAACACGATCAACTACGACAAGGTCCTTTTCGAGAACATTCTCGATCAGCCCTTCAGTATCGCTGGGAAAACGCCGACGCCGGACGGCTTACCTTGTCAGATGCTGGTTGCTGCGCCGACAGCAACTGAGACGCCGTCCGCCTCGCCCTCGATCACTTCGTCGGCAACGAGCACCTACACCCCGCGCGCCACCCCGTCCGTGACGTCATCCGGCACTTCGACAGCAACGGTCACTGCATCAAGGACGCCGACCGAGACGGCTACGGCATCGAAGACGCCGACGTCGACGCGCACAGCAACAGCAACCCCGACGATCACCGCGACGGCGAGTCGATCACCAACGAGAACCCGGCTGCCGGCACAGATACCAGTGATCGCGTCACCGAACTCCCCGTTAGGGATTGTTTTGATCGGGTCACTCGCTGTGGCGTTAGCGCTTCGGCTCCATCGCAGGAAGAGGTAGCGCATGGCTCCCCGAGGAGAGTTCGGGGCGCCCGCTGAAGCCGGAAGATGACGCCGAATGAAAGGCTGGCGGCAAGCGCGGTGGGCCTCCGGTGAGAGTCATGGCCAAGCGTTAGATCTTCCATGATTTGTCCTCACCGGCCTTGGCGCGCCCGGTCGATGAGCGGAAGCGGCTCGTCTGCTCGGCCGGGTCCCCACGCCGCATCTATGAGCGATCGTACTTCGCGCGCTCCTCCGGCGTGGGTTCGCTAACGGGACGCCGCTCCATCGCGTTCAGCTTGCTGTCGTCGACGCCGTCAAGCCAGCCCATTTCGCGGGCGAAGTCTTCGGTCATGAAGTAGTCGCCGGGCGGCAATGTGCTTTGCGGTTTCATGACGACACGTTCGAAGGTCGCAGGGGATCCATCTCGTCGACCGGCTCCCCGGCTTGTACCAGCGCATCGGCGAGGATACGTCGCAGTTCGCGCACACGACCGGGCGACAACGGCAGTGAACACGAGAGGCGCGCGCCGTACTTGCTCTCCTCAATCTCCAGCATGACGCTACCCTTGGAGCCGACGGTTACCGACGCTGTCCAGGCGTCGCCCTTGGTCCTGCCTATCGTTCGGTAGAAGGTTTCCGCCTCGATCGTCGCGTCCGTGTCGTCACCCCTACTCTGTCGCGCTGACCGATGGATCACCTGCCGAACGATTGTCCAACGTCCGGTGCTCGCGCCGATCAAGATCCCCTCGACGTACGGGCTCACAGCACCCGGATCTCGCGCTTGATGTGTTCCGGCACGCGCTCGATCTCGAGGCGCGCAGGGTCAACGGCTTCGGGCACGGGTTGGTTTTGCAGCTGGTTGGCGAGCTGGATGAAAACGTCCGTGAAGGTGTCGTCGTATGTTTTCTGACCGGGCGCGGCGAAAAGCGCGAACGGAGTAACCGGCAGGAGCGGCAGCCATATGAGCGTTTCGATCTTGCCTTTCGCGTCGTAGACGCCGACCTCCTTACCGGTGGCTGCCTCATACAGTGTCCCGGTGACGATGATGTCCGAGTCGGCAACGGCCGGAATCAACATCAATGACAGGCCGCTGATGATGGCCATCGCCTCGCCGTGCTCGTTGATCGCCGTATCGAGGAACAACACGTAGCTGACGGGCGCGGTGGGACTCTGCGACGCGTACTTCATCACCGGACTGGTCTTGACCGCGTTGTCGTAGCCCTTGACGAACACGGAATTGGACAACCCTTCCGCCCACTCGCGCCGGTCGCGTTCCATCTTGTGTTGATGACCGAGCACGACCTTGATGGCCGCCGGCGCGGTCGCCGGCTCCTTGGTTGTCTGAACGAGATTCGGAACTCGCTGACCCTGCCACATGACACAGCCCGAAAGCTGCATGGTCAGGATCAGCAAAAAAGTCGGCCTAAGCATTGGCACCCCCGTTGAGGCGCCTTCATGCTCATTCCGCTAAGCCGGGTGCAACACCCGCATACGCCGAAAGGGCTGGCGCCAAGCGATCCCTACCTGAGCGGAGCCGCTCCCCGCGCGCGGGTTGCGACATCCCCCGCCCATCGATCAAGTGGCGCTCCGTGCTTAGGGATCGGCCCCTCGAGTCCGAATGCGCCACCGCACTGGTCATAGACGCGGATCTCTCCGGGCCGGGCCCCGCCACCCATCAACCACGAGTCCCCTCCGCCCTGAGCGAGCGGCAGACCTCTCGCCGCCACGGATCTGTCGCCTCCCACGCCAACTGCGCAAGTCTGGATGCTGGGGCTGTTGAATGGGACTCCGCGATACAGTGGCCCCACCGAGCGAGCTTTGTTACCCACCCGCCTGCTACCACTTTGCTACCACTCTCACCAAAACCAGCCCAACCGGCGGCACCAGCGGCGCCGAAACAGCCCCGGTTCTCCTAGGTTTGGCCGACTGACCAAACCCAGGAAGGTTGAGCGACGGAGAGGGGGGGATTCGAACCCCCGAGCCTCTTTTGGAGGCTACACGATTTCGAGTCGTGCCGTTTCAACCGGGCTCACGCACCTCTCCGCACGGCAACCAAACGTCTATAGCGGGGCGCGCCCGGCGGCTTCAAGCCAGTGGCGGCGCCGTGCCGCGACGGGCGCGAAAGAAAGCCTGCAACTGCTCCCGTGCCGCGCCGGCGAGGACACCGCCGGTGACGCGCAAGGAATGATTGAAGCCGGCCTGCGCCGCGAGATCGAAGCGGCCGCCGAGCGCGCCGGCCTTGGGGTCGGCACAGCCGAAGACGACGCGCTCGACGCGCGCGTGCATCAGCGCGCCGACGCACATCGCGCACGGCTCGAGCGTGACCACCAGCGTCGCGCCGACCAGGCGATAGTTGCCGATCGCTGTGGCGGCGGCGCGCAAGGCGACGATTTCGGCATGCGCCGTGGGATCGCAGCGGCGAATCGGTTGATTGCCGCCGCGGCCGACGATGCGCCCGTCGACTACAACCAACGCGCCGACCGGCACCTCACCCAGCGCCGCGGCGGCCGCAGCTTCGGCGAGGCATTGCCGCATCAGATCTTCGTCGCCGGTCAGCGTGGTCATGCGTCGGCCACGTGCCACTCGAGCCGCCGGCCTATAGCGAAGCCGAGCCGGCGGTATTGATCTCGCGTGACCGCGTGCCGTCCGGCTGGGCGCAGCGGAGTATCGAGGTCGTCGGTAGCGGCTCGGCGCACGGGGTTACTTGCACGCCACGGCCGCGCGGATTGGATCGACGCAACGGCGACGCGGCACGCCGCACGGCCGCCTCTGCCCTCGGCGCGCTCGCGCGCGCCATTGCGCTCGGCAGGCGGGCGATGGATGCCGAGACGGCCGATCGCCCGACGATCCAGCGCCCGGCCAAAGGCACTGCACAACACACGCGATGCGACATGAGCTGGTGCCAGAAAAAGCGCTTTCCGTGCGGCCCACTGTCGTGCTACCCCGCCGCTAGTGTCGATGTCTGGCACGCTTTGACCATGGCACGCCACTCGGCACCGCGCGGCAGGAGCAGTCTCGGCGCGCAATACCCGATGGCGGTGCTGATCGAAGGCGGCCGGCAGCGGTCGGGCACGGCAGGGGGACGCGATGCGCATCGATCCGGGAGATAGCATCCACTTACCGATTCGCCAGCTGATGATCGCGCGCCTGCGCATCATTCTGCTGATTTGCTTGGCCGGCGTGACGATCTATGCGGCGGTCGATGTCCTCACCTGGCAGGAAGCGGTCCGGCCATCGTTCACGTTCAAGGTGATCGGACTTTGTCTCGCCGTCGTGACGCTGCCGCTGCTCGGCCGGCGGTGGGCGGTGCGCAGAGCGCACCTGCTGGCCCTGCTGATCGTCTCGTTCGCCTACGTGCTGACGGCGTTGTCGAGCGGTCTCAGCCCGACCGGCGAGTTCCGCAGCACCGCGGTGCTGTTCACCGGCGCGGCGCTGACCACGGCCGCGATGTTGCCGTGGGGCGTGCCGGCACAACTGACCAGCATCGTCGTCGCCGCGTTGGCGTTGCTCATGGCTGCGCACCTCGCCGACGGCACCGTGCCGGAGTTCGGCACCAACCCAGCCGCCGCCGTCGTGCTCGGCTTCGTGCTGTCGCTGGCGGCGGCGCGCGAAGTCGGGCGCTACCGCGCCGCGCACCGGCGCGAGCTGCTCGAACGGCGGCGGGCAGAGAGCGCGCTGCGCCGCTTGGCGCTGCGCCTGGAGCACCGCGTCGCGCAGCGCACCGCCGCGCTGCAGCGCGCGCACGAAGCGCTGCGCCATCATCAGGCGGAGCTCGCGCACGTGCTGCGCTTGCACACGGTCGGCGAGCTGACCGCCACCTTGGCGCATGAGATCAATCAGCCGCTCGGCGCCATCACCAACTACGCCCAAGGCGGCGCGCTGCGCACACGCGACGGGATCACCGACGCGCCCGAGCTCAACGCGGTGTTCGAGAAGATCGCGCGCGAAGGGATGCGCGCCGCCGAGGTGTTGCGCGGCGTTCGCACCTTGGTCCAACGCGAGACGTCGGTCAGCCGCGCCGTGGACGTGAACGCGCTGGCCGCCGAAGCGCTGCGCGTGCTGGAACCGCAGGCGCGCCAGCACGGCGTCACGGTCCGCCTCGAAGGGGACTTCCGCCAGCCGCAGATCCACGCCGACGGCACGCAGATCGAGCAGGTGATGCTCAATCTCATGCTCAACGGCGTCGAGGCGGCGGCGGCGGCCAAGGGCCCGCGCCGCGAAGTCGTCATCGCCACGACGACCCAGCGCGATACGGTCGAGGTCGCGGTCAGCGACAGCGGCAACGGCCTCGCCCCGGACGTGCGCGACCGCTTGTTCACGCCGTTCTTGACGACAAAGCGGCGCGGCCTCGGGCTCGGCCTGGCGATCAGCCGCTCGATCGTCGAATCACACGGCGGCCGCCTGTGGGCCGCGCCGCGTCAGGGCGCCGGAATGACCTTCCGCTTCTCGCTGCCGCTCGACGGCGACGCGCTGCCGCTGCCGTTTCCGCACGACTGATCGACGCAGTCCTCCAGCGTCGTCGAGCCAACGTCGGCCGCGATCATCCGTCTGCGTCAGCCGACGCTGCAGGCCGATCGTCGACGCTGAAGGCGACTCGACTCCGCCAAGCCACGACCTGCGCTCAGCCGCCGGCTGGCAACGGCGACACGCCGAGCAACCAGCGGTGCGCCCCGCCGAGCAACAGCGCGTACAGCACGAGCGCCAGACCGAACTGCCACCAGCGAATCTCCGACAGGCGCACGCGGTTGCGCCCGGCGACGATGGCGGCAAACGGCAGGTTGGACGTGCGCGCCGCGAAGCGTTCCCACTCTGCGCCGAACGCGCGACGCCGTTTCGCGTCGATCAGCGGCGGCCCGAGCAGCGACAATGTCAGCAGACTACCGAACAGGACGACCGACGCCGCGTCGCCGTTCAACACCAAATGGGTCGCCGCCCATAGTGCGACACCCCACAGAAACGGATGGCGCGTGACGCGCAGGATGCCGCGCGCCGCTTCGCGGCGCTGCAGCTGCGCTTCGCCGCCCGCCGCGGTCGGGCTCGGTGTCGTGAGGCCAATGACGACGAACAGCAGCGACAGCAGCATGACCAGCAGCGCCGGCCAGCGCAGCCACGCCGGCGCCGTCCACCAGACGTTGGCCGTGGCGTGCGCGCGGCCGTAGGCGACGATCAGCCATCCGAGCGCCGCAGCTGAGAGCAGCGAGAAGACGCCGAGATAGGCGGGCTCGCCGATGGATCTCACGAGCCTGCCGCGCAAGCGGCTGCCCGAGATGACGACGTGGATGGCGAGAAAGAACAGCCCGGCGAGTGTCAGCGATGTCATGCGCGTCCGACCTCTGCGATGGGTACCGCCGCCGACGCCTTGCGAGCACTCGTCAGGGGAGCCACCGCGGCATGCGGTCAGCGATCAGCCTCGAGCCTTCAGTCCTCCGACTCGGCGTCCGGCGGGTGCGACCTTGCAGGCTCATCGCCGACGGCCGCAGGCCGAGTGGCGAGCCCGGCCGGGAGCCGACCCGCGTTGACGACCGGCCGGCGCACGCTCACCCGCCGTAGAAGGTCTTCTCGCCGAGATCTTTCAGCCAGAGCGTCGCGTCATCCGGCCGGCCGCTGATCGGCTGCGCGACGCCGGCGTCGACGACTTCGCCGACGAAGACGGAGTGATCGCCCTTCTCCACCGTACCGACCAGCCGGCATTCGACGAAGGCCGGGGTCGACGCCAGCAACGGCGCGCCCGTACTGCCGCTGCGGAACACCTCGCCGTTGATGCGATCGCCCGCATGCACGGTCGGCTTGAAGAAGGCGAAGGCCGCGGCTTGCTGGCCTTTGCCGAGCACATTGAGCGCAAACGCACCGGCGTCTTTGATCACCGCGTGCGCGCCGGAATCGACTTTCACACCGACCGCCACCAGCGGCGGCTGGAATGAGACCTGCGTCACCCAGTTGACCGTCGCCGCGGCGAGCGTGCCGTCGCGACCTTTGCCGGTGAGCACATAGAGCCCGTACGGAATCATCCGCAGCGCGGTCTTCTTCGCATCCGCATCCATTTCAGTGCCTCCTTCGCCGCGCATCCTGGCGCGGCGCGCCGAGGCTGGCAACGCCGACACACGAGAATTCGCCGCGACGCGACGGGAACCGCGCGTAGACGCCTCGAGCGACGGATGCGCCGCAGCTGACAAGCCGCCGAGCGAAGGCTAGGACTTCGCCTTCATGCCCGCGTCCTTCGCCGCCCTGTCTGCCGCCGAGCGCGCCGCGGCCCTGGCCGATCCCGGCTCGCTGCACGTGCTGGCAGCCGGCGCCGAGTCGGGGACGGTCACGGCGACCGCGCGGCTCGATGGGCGGCCGCTGCTGCTGGCGCTCACCGACGGGCATCAGCGCGGCGGCACGATCGGGCTGGCCGAAGCGAATCAACTCGGCGATCTCGTGGCGCGGGCGGAGCGCCGTCGCATGCCGGTGGTGGTGTGCTGGGACACCGGCGGAGTGCGCGTTCAAGAAGGGCCCGCGGCGCTCGGCGCCGCGGCAGCGCTCGGCGTGCGGTTGGCGCGCCTGGCGCTCACCGGCACCCGCGTCGTCACCCTGGTGACCGGTCCGCGCGGCTGCTTCGGCGCGCCGTCGGTCATTGCCGCGCTCGGGCACCGCACGCTGGTCGGCCGCGATGCGCTCTGGGGCCTGACCGGTCCGCGCCTGCTGGAAGACGGCGAGGCGCACGCCGACGCGGCGCGCGCCGTCATGCGGGGGAGCGCGCGTCAGCGCGCCGGCCATGCGAGCGCTGCGGTCGGCGACGCGCCGAGCGCCGTGCGCGGCGCCGTCGCCGCGGCCTTGGCTCGCCCGCTCGTACGCTGCGGCGCACTGGCGGCGCTCGACCGCGGCCTGGCGCTGACCGCGGGGCTATTGACGCAGCTGGACCCGCCCGAGGCGGATCGTCCGGCAGGTCTGCCGCGCCAACGCGACTTCTTCGCCTATTCCTTTCGCGGCCACTGGCGCACCCTGGAGCCGAGCGTGCGACTGGGCTTGGTGCACGCAGCGTGGGGCGAGCTCGGCGGCACGCGCACCTTGGGCATCATCCTCGGGCCGGAGCGCTCGCCGCATGGGCTCGGGGTCGCCGAGGCGCATGCCGTGCTCGCCGCCGTACGCCAGGCGGTCGCGGCCGTACCGCGCGCGCCGATCGTGACCTTTCTCTTCTGCCGCGGCCACGCCAGCGACCTGCGCCAGGAACGCGCCGGCCTGCCGCGCGCCCTGGCCGAATGCCTGCGCGGCTTGATGGTCGCGCGCCTCGCCGGCCATCCATTGCTGTGCGTCCTCGGCGGCGGCGCGTACGGCGCCGCCTATCTGTCGATCGCGGCGCCGAGCCATCGCGTGCTGGCGCTGCGCGGCACCGCAGTCGCCCCGATGGCGCCGCGCGTGCTCGCCGCATTCAGCAAGTTGCGCGAGATCCGCACCGCCGCCGAGAGCCCGCAAGATCTCGCCGCCCTGGTGCCGAACATCCGCCTGGTCGAGAGCGTCGTGCGCTTGCCGCGCGCGCTTTCCGAAGAGCTGCGCGCGGTCGAGGCGGCAGGCGAGCGAGGCGCACGGCAGCGCTTCGCGCTCTGACGCCGGCGCCTCAGCCGCCCGCCGCGTGCCAGAGCCGCAATGCCGCTTCGACGCCGAGGCGCGGACTGCTGAGCACCGGGACTGCGCCGCCGACCAGTGCCGCCGCGGGCGCCATGGAACCTTGCGCCAGGACCACCACATCGTGGGTCGACGCGACGTGCCGGGCGGCGGCGGCGATCATGGCGTAGTAGTCGTCCAACGCGCCGCGCTCGAAGTACGGCCACGCCTCGACGCATAGCAGCGGCGTGAGTTGCACGGCGCGGCCGGCACGGCGCGCGGCGTCGTGCAGCAACGCGGCGGTCGGCGCCACGGTGCTGTGCAGCGCGGCGACGAAGGCGATGCGTGGACCGATCGCGACGGCGCGATCCGCCATCGGGCGGTCGACGCGCAGGACGGTCGCACCGCCGCTGACCGTCGCTTCCGCCGCATCGCCGATCGTCGAGCACGTACACAGCACGACGCGCGCGCCGGCGCCGGCCAGCTCGCCGACCGCGCCGCGGATGCGCGCCGCGATCGCCGGCGTTACGCCGCCGGCGGCGCGCGCGTCGTCGAGCAGCGCCACGTCCACGACATGCCGGCTCGGCACCGCCGGGTCGACTTCGCGCAGCAGCTGCTCGAACGTGGTGACGTGCACCGCTGCCGTGTGCAGGAATGCCAGCACTAAGTCGTCTCCGTGGTCGGCGCGAACGGACTCTCGTTCGCGACATCTACGATCGTCGCGCCTTGGCGCGTGAAGATGGCGCGCTTGCCGAGGCGTGGAAACTCGCCGATCTCGATTTCGGCGCTCTCGCCGCCCATCAGATAGACCAGCTCTTCGTCGAACGGGTTGCGCAGGTGATGACCGACCGACGGCGCGCCGAACAACATGCAGTCGCCGGGCCCGACCTCGAACGACTCGTCGCCGATGTCCGCCATGCCGCGGCCCGACAGAATGAACACGAACTCCTCTTCGCGCTGGTGGTAGTGATAGGCGAACGATTCGCGGCCCGGCGCCACGCGCGCCAGCGTGATGCCGAGGCGCGCCAGCCCGGCCAAGCGGCTGAGCGCGCGCATGCGCACCTCGGACTGCGGATTGAGGGGATGGCGGAACGTCAGCTCCGGCATCGTGCTGATCTCGGCGGCGCGGAACAAGCACTGCGGCTGAGCCATAGATCCCTCCCGGCGAACCCCATAGCACCGCGCCGGTTCTCGCCGGCAGCGCAACGTTTCCCACGTTCGCATAGCGCCGCGCGGGTCGGCGGCGCCGTCGCTCAGGCATCGATGCGATAGATCGACGGGATCTCGTCGACGCCGGTGATGCTGACGCCGAGATCGCGCAACAGCCCGTCGTGAATATCGTAGATGAAGCCGTGCACGGTCAGCTCGCGTCCGGTGCGCCAGGCGTTCTGCACGATGGTGCTGTGGCAGACGTTGGCCACCTGCTGCGCGACGTTCAGCTCGCACAGCCGATCGACGCGCGCCGCCGCATCGCTGATCGCGTCGAGCGCAACCTGATGCCGCCGGTAGACGTCCTTGATGGCGCGTAGCCAATTGTCGATCAGGCCGAACTGCTGATGCTGCATCGCCGCGGCGACACCGCCGCAGCCGAAGTGGCCGGTCACCATGATGTGCCGCACCTGCAGCACCTCGACCGCATACTGAAGCACCGACAGGCAATTGAGATCGGTGTGGCCGACGACGTTGGCGACGTTGCGATGGACGAACAATTCTCCAGGCAGCAAGCCGACGATCTCATTCGCCGGCACGCGACTATCGGAACAGCCGATCCACAGGTATTCGGGCGCCTGCTGCGCCGCCAAGGTGGTGAAGAACTGCGGATCCTGCGCCGTCATGCGCGCCGCCCAGCGGCGGTTGTTCTCGAACAGATCGTGGGGGAACGGCATACCTGCCGTCTCTACCTGCGGCGCGTGCGGCGGTGCAACGCCGGGGGCTACCGCTGGGTCACTGCACGATGATCGGCACCACCTGGACGTCGATCGGATGTTCGCCCTTTTCCCACGGCCGGCGATAGAGAAAGCGCAGCTGTTGCGTGCCGACCGACTTGGCGCGGAAGTGGAACGTCTCGACTCCGCCGGCCCCGGGCATGTCCGTCGATTGCTCATAGGCCGGGTCGCCCAACAGCGTGACGCGCGCATCGGGCTTCTCGGCCCATTGCCAGCTGTAGCCCGTCGAGCGATTGGACTTCAGCGACACGTACAGATCCTGCCA
>Ga0265339_10000269_pt1 | contig 41988 bp, 40 predicted proteins | sample 4CB219metaG_FD_202085 | JGI IMG/M metagenome (GOLD analysis project Ga0265339, IMG submission 202085) | Rhizosphere microbial communities from Carex aquatilis grown in University of Washington, Seatle, WA, United States - 4-CB2-19 metaG | ecosystem: Host-associated > Plants > Roots >... | reverse complement strand
GTTCGCGCTGGGCGGCGGTCTCGGCATCGCCAGCGTCGGCCGCGCCAACATGAACACCGCCAATCACGCCGCCAAGGCGGTGAAGGGCGAGCTCGACAACATGCAGAAGAAGCTGGGCGACATCGGCCTGGCTGTCGCGCGGAGCCAGCAGCGCCTGGCCGCCGCCAAGAAGGACACCCTCTCCTACGATCCGCAGTTCGTCGCCGATCTCAAGGCGATCAAGCTGGATCCCCGCCCCAACACGGCGACGATCTTCCGCGTCGACTTCTTCCGCCTCCCCGACGCGGACGTCGACAAGCTGTTCAACTACTACTACGACACCATCGCCCTTTATAACGAGGTCGAACGCCACATCCGCCGGACTGACAACGATGCCGAATCGCTGAAGACCTATGCCGAGAAGACGGCCGCGAACGCCAGCAGGAACTACGGCCTCGTGTTCGACACGGGGGGGAAGATCGCCATCGGGACCCTGGTCGAGGTCGGCGACCCGACCTGCAAGGGCGGCAAGAGCGGCAAGGACTGCGGCGCGGACATCACGGGCTTCAAGATCCGCTCGGGCTCGGGCGCGCCGTGGGTCGACCGCAGCGTCGGTGCCAAGGTCGACGGCGGCAACGTCGTCCCCATCAAGCCAAACGCGTTCATGGACGCGGTCATGACCGGCTCGCCCGACGAGGTCCGTCAGGAGAGCTACAAGCAGCGGGTCGCCAACATCCGCACGCTGCTCACCCAGCTCACCGTCACGCAAAAAGAGCTCCTCGACGGCGTCAGCAAGGACGCCGCCCGCCCCGACATCTTCACTGTCTTTTAACAACACAGGAAGTCGTCAACACAGGAACCCTCATAGGGTTCCTGCAACCTGCATCAACACAGGAACCCTCAAAGGGGTTCCTGCAACCTCCCGCGAAGGGGCTCCGGTGGCAAAGCCACCTACGCCCCACGCGACCAGGAACCCTGCGCACGGTCGACATCGCGGGATGAGCTCCGGCGGGCAACGCCCACCTCCGCTCACGCAATCAGGGCCCTTGGACCTTGGTACAGCCCCCGGAAGAGATCGGAAGCGGAGTCGAGGCTTGCACGCGCGAAGCGGGGGCGGGGGGGGGGGGGCGCCGGGGGGCGGGGGGGGGGGGGCGCCCCCCCCTCACCGCGATTCTGTGCCAAGCGGCGACGCCCCCTCACCCCAACCCTCTCCCCGCACGCGGGGAGAGGGCGGGCGACTCTTGCGGAACCGGCCTGCGCTCTATACGCCTCGCTTATCGATCTGCGAATGTTCGAAATGGAGTTGCCGCCTTGCCGATGTCTCCTGGATACGTGCCGTTCCACCCCAACCCGTCGAAGCCGAAATACAAGCCGCCGGCGGGGGCGGTGGACGCGCACAACCATGTGTTCGGCCCGGAGGCGAAATTTCCATTCGCGCCCAAGCGCAAATACACGCCCTGCGATGCGCCGAAGGAGAAGCTGTTCGCGCTGCACGACTTCCTCGGCTTCGACAAGGCGGTGATCGTCCAGGCCACCTGCCACGACACCGACAACCGCGCGCTGATCGATGCGCTGATGACGTCGAACGGCCGCGCCAAGGGTGTCGCTTTCGTCGATGAGGGCTTCAGCGACCATGAGCTCAAAGCGCTCGATCGCGCCGGCATCAAGGGTGTGCGCTTCAACTTCATCAAGCGGCTGGTCGACTCAACCCCGAAGGACGTGATGCTGCGCATCGCCAAGCGCATCGCGCCGCTCGGCTGGCACACCGATATCTATTTCGAGCACGCCGATCTCGACGAGATGGGCCCGTTCCTCAAATCGATCCCGACCCCGCTGGTGTTCGACCACATGGCCTGCCCGGACGTGCGCGAAGGCGTCGACGGCAAGCATTTCCAGAACTGGCTCAAGGCGCTCGACGCCAACAAGACCTGGATCACCAAGGTCACCTGTCCGGAGCGTTTCACGCTCGCCGGCCCGCCTTATGACGATGTGGTGCCGTTCGCACGCGCCATCGTCGAACGGTTTCCCGATCGCGTCATCTGGGGCACCGACTGGCCGCATCCGAATATGCCCAAGGAGGCGCCCGACGATGGCGTGCTGGTCGATACTATTCCGAAGATCGCGCCCACCGCGGCGCTGCAGAAGGCGCTGCTCGTCGACAATCCGATGCGGCTTTATTGGGGTTAGTATGTTCTCCTCATCCTGAGGCGGCCGCGCCGAAGGCGCGGCCCTCGAAGGATGCAGGCCGAGGCGCTGTGGCCTCGCCCTTCGAGGCTCGCTCCGCTCGCACCTCAGGGTGAGGAATTCATTGAGCATCGCACTTTAGGGGAGACACCACCCATGGCGACCTTCGTTCTCGTTCACGGCGCCTGGCATGGCGCGTGGTGCTGGCGCCGCGTGGCGCGGCTCCTTGCAAAGAACGGCCATGAGGTGTTCACGCCGACGCTGACCGGAGTGGGCGAGCGCTCCCACCTGCTCAACCCATCGATCAATGTCGAAACCCACATCCTCGACGTGGTCAACGAGATGAAGTGGCAGGAATTAAAGAACGTGGTGCTGGTCGGCCATTCCTACGGCGGCATGGTGATTTCGGGCGTCGCTGAAAAAATGGAAAAAGCGATCGGCTCGTTCGTCATGCTCGACGCGTTCATGCCGGAAGACGGCCAGGGCGTGCTCGACATCTACCCACCGCCGAATCGCGAGCCGGTCGAGGCCGCGTTGCGTTCCGGCGCCACCACCATGCCGCCGCGCAGCGCCGCGCTATTCAAGGTCAACGAGCCGGACCGCGCCTGGGTCGACGCACAATGCACGCCGCAGCCGATCCAGACCTTCGTGCAGAAGCTCAAGCTTGCCGGCGCCCGCGACCGCATCGGCAAAAAGACCTACATCCGGGCGGCCACCTACGCGAACCCGTATTTCGACGCGGCGCTGGCGAGCGCGCGCACCAAGAATTGGCGCATTTATGAGCTTCCCTGCGGCCACGACGTCATGCTCGATATGCCGGAACGGCTCGCGCAGATCTTGCAGGACGTGGCTTGATGTCCGGCGTCGTGACGAATTCTCAGTCTCGTCATGGCCGGGCTTGTCCCGGCCATCCACGTCTTTCACCCGCTCGGATAAAGACGTGGATGCCCGGCACAAGGCCGGGCATGACGGGGTACGTTGCCAAGCTTTGCTGCGCTATATATGTGAAGACCAGATGGGAGTGACGCCGATGGCCCGCGAACAGCGCGAATATGACGATATCCCGGGCACTTTCGTGTTCGATGCCGACCGCTCGCGCGAGGGCTATGGCATCAACATGTTCTGCATGTCGCTGATGAAGGACGAGAACCGCCGGGCCTTCAAGGCGAACGAGGCGGAGTACCTGGAGAAATTCAAACTGACGCCGGAGCAGGCCGACGCGGTGCTCAAGCGCGACTACAACCGCATGCTGGAACTCGGCGGCAACATCTATTTCACCGCCAAGCTCGGCGCCACCGACGGCCACTCGTTCCAGCATCTGGCGGCGACCATGACGGGGTCCACCCAGCAGGACTACGCCGACATGATGCTGGGCGGCGGCCGCTCGGTGGAGGGCAACCGCTCGCGCACCGGCAAGAACAAGCCCTCGGCATTTCTCTCGGGCGGCGAGGCAAAGAGCGGCGCGGCAAAGAAGACTGCAAAGAGCGCGACGAAGAAGCCGGCCGCCAAGGCCAAAGCCAAGAGCAGCCAGAAATCCAGCAAACCGAAATCCAAACCAGCCAAACGCAAGACAGCAAAACGGAAGTAGGCCGTGGCCAGAATCATCGCAGGCGTAGGTTCATCGCACGTGCCCGCTATCGGCGCGGCACTCGACAACGGCAAGACCGAGGAGCCGTACTGGAAGCGGGTATTCTCGGGCTTTGTGAAATCGCAAGAATGGATGCGCGAGACCAAGCCCGATGTCGCGATCATCGTCTATAACGATCACGCATCGGCGTTTTCGGTCGATCTGATCCCGACCTTCGCGCTCGGCTGCGCCGCGGAATTTCCGCCGGCCGACGAGGGCTGGGGCCCGCGTCCGGTGCCGGTGGTCAAGGGCCATCCGGCACTCGCCTCGCACATCGCGCAGTCCGTCATCCTCGACGAGTTCGATCTGACCATCTGCAACAAGATGGAAGTCGACCACGGCATGACGGTGCCGATGAACCTCTTGTTCGGCAAGGTCGACAAGGAGTCGCACTGGCCGTGCCCGGTGATCCCGCTCGCCGTCAACGTGGTGATGTATCCGCCGCCGACCGGCCACCGCTGCTTCATGCTCGGCCGCGCCATCAAGAAGGCGGTGGAGTCCTACCCGGACGATCTCCGCGTCGTGATCTTCGGCACCGGCGGCCTGTCGCATCAGATTTCCGGGCCGCGCGCCGGGTTGATCAACAGCAAATGGGACAAGGCATTCCTCGATAACCTGTCCAAGGACCCGCAGCGGCTGGTGAAGATTCCGCACCTCGAATACATGCGCGAAGCCGGCGCCGAGGGCATCGAGATGGTGATGTGGCTCATCATGCGCGGCGCGCTCGACGACAAGGTCGACGAGGTCTACCGCTTCTATACCGTGCCGGCGTCGAACACCGCGGTCGGCCATATCATTCTGGAGAACCGCAAGCGCGCGGCTGGCAAGAAATCGGCGCCGGCCAAACACAAGCGCGCCGCGGCGCGGACGAAAATTCAGCGGATTCGCAGCTAGCCGTCATTGCGAGCGAAGCGAAGCAATCCAGGCTGACACGCCGATCTGGATTGCTTCGTCGCTTCGCTCCTCGCAATGACGAGTCGATTAACGAGACATTCGCGAGACGATTTGAGAGGTACATCATGAAAATTTGCGTCGCCGGGCAGGGGGCATTCGGACAGAAACATCTCGATGCGCTCAAGCGGATTCCCGATGTCGAGGTCACGTCGCTCGTGGGCGGCAACCAGGATTCGACCGCGCAGGTGGCGAAGAAATACGGCATCCCGCATTACACCGGCGAATTGTCCGAGGGCATCAAGCGCGCCGACGCGGTGATCCTGACCACGCCGACCAAGATGCATTTCCGCCAGGGCGAGCAGGTGATGCGCGCCGGCAAGCATGTGCTGGTCGAAATTCCGGTCACCGACTCGGTCGAGGACGCCGAGGCGCTGGTGAAGATCGCCAAGGAGACCGGCGTCACCGCGATGGGCGGCCACGTGCGCCGCTTTAATCCGTCGCATCAATACATCCACAAGAAGATCGTCAAGGGTGAGCTCAAGATCCAGCAGATGGATGTGCAGACCTATTTCTTCCGAAGGAAAAACATCAACGCCGCCGGCAATGCGCGCAGCTGGACCGACCATCTGCTCTGGCACCACGCCGCGCATACCATCGACCTGTTCCAGTATCAGGCCGGCGAGAATATTTCCGATTGCTACGCCGTACAGGGGCCGATCCACCCGCAGCTCAACATCGCGATGGACATGGGCATCGTGGCGCGGACGCCGTCCGGCGCCGTTTTGACGCTGTCGCTGTCGTTCAACAACGACGGCCCGCTCGGCTCGTTCTTTCGCTACATCTGCGACAACGGCACCTTCAAGGCGTTCTACGACGATCTGTCTGACGGCAAGGACAATAAGATCGACGTCTCCAAGGTCGACGTGTCGATGGACGGCATAGAGCTGGAAGACCGCGAATTCATCGCCGCCATCAAGGAGAAGCGCGAGCCGAACGCGAGCCTGGCGCAGGTGCTGCCCTGCATGCATGTGCTCGGCAAGCTCGAGAAGATCGTTGATCCGCAGCGCAAGGCGCACGCGTAATCGTCATTGCGAGCGAAGCGAAGCAATCCAGGAGCCGGATACTCCGCATCTGGATTGCTTCGTCGCTTCGCTCCTCGCAATGACGGAGCTAAAAAAACCCGATCGACTCGCAGCCGGTGCCGGCCTGAAAACTCGTCTTGTGTCGTTTGTTCGGGATGTCGACGACATGTACCGAGCCGTCGCCCTGGCAGGCGACGAACAGTTCGTCGCCGTGAAACGCCATGTCCATCGGCTGGCTGCCGACCGCAATCGCGGTCTGCTCGCGAAATGACGGATCGATCAGGCTGACGGTGTTGCTGTTGAGACTGGTGACGCCGATCAGGCTGTTGTCGGGCGCGTAGCGGGCGATCTGCGCTGCTTTCGGCACGTCCTTGAGTACGAGTTCCTCGCGGACGTTGCCGGCAGCGGTGTCGATCAGAATGAGCTTAGGCTCGGCGTCGTCGACCGCGACCACGGTGCGCCCGTCGGCCGAGATGGCGATGCCTGCGAGCGGCCGCGGCGTCTTGATCTTGCCGAGGAGTTTTCGCTTCGGCAGATCGATGACCGAAACGGTACCGTCCTCTTCGTTCTCGGTGTAAAGCCGCTCGCCATCCGGTGCGATGATCAGCCGATGACCGTTGGTCGAGCCGGAATCGATCGCCTCGACCACCTTGTTGGTCTTCGGGTCGATCACCACGACGGCGGCGCTGTTCTCGCACGTAATGTAGATCAGACCGTCGGGGCCGAGCTTGAGCGTGTGCGGCGCGATGTAGGGACGCAAGTCGATGGTGGCGACATGCGCGCGCTTGCGCAGGTCGAACACGCAGAGCAGGTGCTGCGGATTGGGATTGCGGCCGTGAATGCCGTCGCCGAAGATCGGCACATAGGCCATGCCGGTTTCCGGGATGATGAGCAGCTCGTGGACGGTCTTGGGAAAGCCATCGATCACCACCTCGGTCGCATAGGTGACGGGATTGAGGAACAGCACTTTGCCGCCCATCTTGTCGACCGCGATGATGCCGTTTGAATTGCCTGCGTTCGCCATCGTTTGTTCCTTGGATTCCGTCATTCCGGGGCCGAGCGAAGCGAGGAGCCCGGAATCCATAGTCACCGTCGTATGGATAATGACTCACGCGTGCAAGCACGTCACTATCAGTGGCTATGGATTCCGGGCTCGCGCTTGCAGCGCGCCCCGGAATGACACTCGGGAGCATGACCCATGAACGGCGTCGCGTCGCGCAACATCAAGTTCATCAGCCATTCCGACCAGGGCGGCCGCGGCGACGGCGTGCAGGTCATGGTCAACAAGGGCTACGCCTATATCGGGCACGGCTTTTCCAACGGCATCACCGTCATCGACGTGCGTGATGTGAAAAATCCCAAGCCGGTCGAGTTCATCGCCTGTCCGCCCAACACGCGCGCACACCATCTGCAAACGCACGGTGACTTGCTCTTGGCGGTCAATGGGCCAAGCGTCTGGACCATGCAGGTCAGCCACGAATCCTATTTCCAGGGCACATCGGGAGACGCGCTCGCGGGCCAGAAATTCACCACAGGCCTGCGCGTCTACGATCTGTCGAAGCCCGAGGCGCCGCGCGAAATCGCGTTCCTGCCGCTCGGCGGGCTTGGGCCGCATCGCATCTGGTATGTCGGCGGCCGCTATGCCTACGTGTCGGTCCATCTGCCGGAGTTCTCCGACCACATCCTGGTCATCGTCGACATGGCAGAGCCGACCAAGCCGCAGGTGGTAGGAAAATTCTGGCTGCCCGGCATGTGGACCGGCGGCGGCGAAACGCCGACCTGGCCGAAGGGCCGGCGCTACGCGCTGCACCATGGCCTGGTCGCCGGCAATCTCGCCTACACGGCGTGGCGCGACGGCGGGCTCGCTATCGTCGACGTCGCAGACCCGGCGCGGCCGAAGCTCGTCTGCCATCGCAATTGGGATCCGCCGTTCGGCGGCGGCACGCATTCGCCGCTCCCGCTGCCGGACCGCAATTTGCTGGTCGTCGCCGACGAGGCCAATTTCGCCGATTGCAGTCTCGGGCTGCGCTATATCTGGGTTTTCGACGTGCGGGTGCCGGCCAATCCGGTCAGCATCTCGACGCTGCCCGTTCCGGACGAAGCGGACTATTGCAAGAAGGGCGGCAATTTCGGCCCGCATAATTTGTGGGAGAACCGGCCGGGCGCGTTCGTCAGTTCGCGCTACATCTTCGCCACGCTGCACAATGCGGGCGTGCGCGTCTGCGACATCGCCAATCCGTTCCAGCCGAAGGAGATCGCGTATTTCGTGCCGCGCGATCCCGAGCGCATGGTCGATCCGCGCCCGAACCGGCCGCAGGTCGTGCAATCCTGCGATTGTTTCGTCGACGCGCAGGGCGTCATGTACGTCACCGACTCGAATGCCGGGCTCAACATTTTGCAGTTCGAAGGCGCGTGAGATTTAGCTGACGAGGCGGAAAGGTTCGTATCGCGCCGTCGCAATTGACAGTGGGAGCGTGCCCCGCCACAGTAAACGCGATCAGAGCCGCAACAAGCGGCCGGGGCGTAACACGGGGGAGGACGTCATGGCCACAGTCACGGCCCAAGCGATGCCGGGTGCCAGCACTCAGACCATCGAGGGCTTCGTCAACACCGCATTGGACGAAGCGAAAATCACGCCGCTCCATCGCCGCGTGATTGCTCTCATCGCCGCGGGATATTTCTGCGACGTCATCGATTACACGATTTATGGTTCGCTCGTTCCGTTCATCATCAAATCCGGCTTCGGCGCCGGCGGTGCGGCTCTGATCGGCAGCGCCACGGTCTTCGGGCTCGCTCTCGGCACCGCCGGACAGGGCGAATTCTCGGACCGGTTCGGCCGCAGGTTTGTCTATCAGTTCAACCTCCTGTTCTTCGGTATCTTCACCATCCTCGGCGCGCTGGCGCCGAGCGTCACCTTGCTGGTGATCTGCCGTTTCATCGCCGGAATCAGCTTGGGGGCGGAGCAGCCGCTCGCCTTCGCCTATGCGGGCGAATGGAGCCCGAAACGCATTCGCGGCCGCGTGCTGGCGATCGTGCATTTCGTCGGCGGCGCGTGCGTCTGGCCGATCGGGACCGGGCTCGTGCTCTGGTTTGGCGCCATGTTTGCGTCGTCGGGAACCGACCCGGTCGCCGCCGGTCACGTCTGGCGCGGGGTGTGGATCCTGATCGGCGTGCTCGCCCTGATCGTCTGGGTATTTCGCTTCACCCTGCCGGAATCGCCGCGCTACCTGGCCACCCACGGCCGCGGCAAGGAAGCGCTCGACATCCTTGGGCGGATAGGCATTGCGCCGCCGACGCAGCCGCTGTCGACCGATGCGGCAAGCAATACCAAGAGCGATCCGTTCGGCGTGGTGTTCTCGATGTTTCCGCGCCGGGTCATTGCCGGCATGATCTGCTTCACGGCGTTCTTCGGCATCGCTATCGGGCTCGGTGCGTGGCTGCCGAACATCATGAATGCGAAGGGCTTCTCCATCACCAAGTCGTTGCAATACACGCTGGCGATGAACTTCGCGGTGCCATGCGCGAGCATCTTCATGATGTACACGCTCGATAAATGGGGCCGCAAGGTCACGTCGGTTTGCACGTTTATCGGCGCAGGCATCATGGCTGTCGTGTTCGCCAGTGCGGGCACTCCGATCCAGCTGATGGTCGCCGGCTTCATCATGATCTTTTTCGTGCAAGTCGCCGGCAACGCGATGCAGATCTTCGCATCCGAGGTGTTCCCGACCAACGCGCGGGCCTCCGGCTTCGGCTGGGCTTCAGGCGTCGGCCGGCTGGCGACGGCGTTCATCATGCCGACGATCCTGTGGATTCAGACCGGTTTCGGCTTGATGACGGTGTTTGCTTGCCTTGCGGCGCTGCTGTTCATCGCCGCCATCGCGGTGACACAGCTCGGACCCGAGGCGAGGCAAAGAAGCCTGGACGAGATCGCGCCGCCGACCGGCTGATCGCACAGCGGCTGTTCATACGGACTTGGCGCGGCGGAATTTCGATTTCGCCGCGCTGCCTTTATGTGCATCTGGTTGGTGGTGAGGCCGCCTTCAGCGCCAGCGTCGCTGCAGCCACAGCCATTGTTCGGGGCGCTCGCGAATCCAGTTTTCGATCGTTGTGGTGATCGTTTGCATGGCGGGCCCGATGTCGATCTTGCCGTTGGCGCCGCGCGGCATCTCGATCTCCTCGGTGAATTCGACCGCAATGCGATTGTCCGGCAGGCGGATCGCGCGGAAGCCGTGGACCGGACAGTTGAAGAACTGCGCAAACCGCGCCGCCATCGGATTGGCCTTGCAGCGCCGGCCGAAAAACTCGACATCGACGCCATTGGCGAAGTGCTGATCGGCAAACAAGGCGAGATGCAGGCCGCTCTTGAGCGCGTCGCGCAGTCGCCACACCGCATCGGGGCCCGATTCGACGAGCCGGCCCATGGTGGTCTTCTGCATCGCCGCGAGCTGCTCGGACAGCGGACCGAAATTCGACGGGTTGTAGAAAATCGCGAGATTGAGCCCGTTGCGCTCAACCCAGATGGCGCCGACCTCATAGCTGGCGAGATGCGAGGTAAAGAGTACGGCCGGCTTGCCGTCGTCGCGCAACCGCGCGAGTTTTTCCAAAGTGCTCGGCGCGACCACAATCCGCCCCGAATTGGGATTGTTGGGGTCGACCAGCCGGTCGAGGTTGACGTATTCGACCGCGAGCCGGGCGAGATTGTCCCACATGTCGCCAAGTATCCGTTCGATCTCGGCGGCGGATTTATCCGGATAGGCGGCGATGAGGTTGGCGCGCGCGGTGCGATGGCCGCGCAGCCGCGGACCGATGCGGCGCATGAGCCGCGCCGCGAAGTTCGACGAACGATCGAAATCGGACCGTCGGATCAGCTTGAAGAACAAAAGTCCGACGCGGTACCACAGGCGATCCGCCGCGTTGGCAAGCTTGTACGACCAGCGCAGATCATTGACCGATCTGACATTCGGATTGGCGGCGGCGACGCGTCGGCGCAGCTCGTCGACCAGCGTGGTGCAGGTCGCCGCCCGGTTCTCGGCGGCGCCGAAGCGCGGCCGGTGAATGGAGTTCAGCAGGTATTGCTCGCCGTCGCGGCCGCGTATCAGGTAGTCGAAACTGCGCGGCAGTTGCGCCGACAGTGCGCCAAAAACCTTGCCCTTGTATTCGCGAATCTCGACGATGTCGGCGTAACGGACGATATGGGGCGTGCCGCCTTCGCGCCATTCCAGCCCGTCCGGCAGGAGCCGATAGCTCCGCTCGGGGGAAAGGAAGTTCCGCTGGAAGGAATGCACGAACTCGCGCGTGAGCGGGGCGCTGGCTGCCACGTCGTTCATCGCGGGAATTATAGGAATTACGCGGCTGGGAGGCAATTTAGTCGAATAGCCCGGCTTAACGTGCCGGCCCCGCTAACCGCGCCAATAGCGGTCTTCCCAGCTGCGCGACAGCCGCATGGCCGAAAGGATCAGGCCGGCCATCGAATAGGTCTGCGGAAAATTGCCCCACAGCGCGCCGGTTTTGGGATCGACGTCTTCGGAGAGTAGACCATAGCGGTTACGGTGCTCCAGCGCGTCCGTGAACAGGTCGCGCGCGGCCTCGCGCCGGCCCAGAGACCAGAGCGCGTCGATCAGCCAGAAGCGGCAGATCAGAAACGCGGTCATCGGCAGCCCGAAATCGTCTTCGCCGGCATAACGCATGACGTGCTTTTCGCGCATCAGTTCGCGCTCCATGACGCCGACCGTAGAAGCAAAGCGCGGATCGTCGACCTCGACCACGCCGAGGTCGGCGAGCAAGAGCGCGCTGGCATCAAGATCGTCGGAGCCGAACGCCGCCGTGAAGGCACCGCGCTTACCGTTCCAGGCTCGCTCGACCAGTTCGGCGTGCATCGGCTCGGCGATCGCGTTCCAGTGTTTGGCGCGGGCATCGAGACCGATTCGTGTCGCGATCGCCGCGAGCCGCTGACAGCCGGCCCAGCACATCGCGGCCGAATGGGTGTGGACGCGCTGGCGCCCGCGATACTCCCAGATGCCGGCGTCGGGCTCGAACGCCGACCGGGCGGCGTGCCGGCCGAGCGACTCCAGCAGGTGAAACAGTCCCGCATCGCCGGGCCGCGGCAGTCGCCGGTCGAAAAACATCGGCATGGCGGCGAGAATGACGCTGCCATAGGTATCGTTCTGGATCTGGTCGACCGCGGCATTGCCGATGCGCACCGGACCGTCGCCGCGGTAGCCGGCAAGGTGCGGCGCGGTCCGTTCCTCCACGGAGGCGGTCGGCACCACGCTGTAGAGCGGGCGCAGCTCCTGGCCGGGCTTTGAAGCGATCGACAGCGTGAACGAAATGAATTCTTCCATCGTGCGCGTGGCGCCGATGCGGTTGAGCGCGTGTACGACGAAATAGGCGTCGCGCAGCCAGCAATAGCGGTAATCCCAGGTGCGGCCGGAGCCCGGCGCTTCGGGTATCGACGTCGTGTGCGCGGCGATGACGCCGCCGGTCTCGTCGAAATTGGAGAGCTTGAGCGTGATGGCGGCGCGAATGATGGCTTCCTGCCAGTCGATCGAAATCGACAGGCGGCGTACCCACTCGGTCCAATAATCGTGCGTGCGCTCGACAAAGTCGCGGCAGGTCTTCTGCAGATCGCCGGTGAATGGCTCGTCGGGGCCGAACACCATGTGCAGCGGACGCGTGAGGACAAATGGCGCCTCGTTGTCAATCATCGACAGCGGCGCGTCGGTGGTCAGGCGGATCACCGTGGAATCATCGGCATAGCGGATGTGGTTGCTGCCGAGCGAGCGGTGCGGCAGTGGCTTGCCGTATTCACAGGTCGGCCGCATGCGCACCGTAATGCGCGGCAGACCGGCAATCGGTTCGATGATGCGGTAAAGCTGCGGCGGTCGGAACACGCGCTCGTACTGACGAAAACGCGGTACGAAATCGGTAATCCGCACCTTGCCGCCGCGGCTATCGGTGAGCACCGTCGTGACGATGGCGGTGTTGCGCACGTATTCGGACGAGAATTCCGTCATGTCGTCGAGCACGACGTCGGAGAAACCCTTCTCTTCCTGTCCGGACACGAGCCGGCAGAAGATCGGATCGCCGTCGAAACGGGGATAGCACCACCAGACGATGCGCGAAGAAGGGTCGACCAATGCGGCCGTTCGGCCGTTTCCGATGACCGCCAGATCCAGCCCGTGATCCGTCATCCCGTCGCGCCCAGACCTTCAGCCGCGATGCGCGCGAGCCATGAGCGCACGATTTCCGGCGTATCGAAATGACCGTCCACGTCGGCCGTGAGGCCGCCGACCGAATAGGCGCGGCCGCCGAACTGGGGGACGATGTCGAACACCGAAAGGTCGGTCAAGTCATCGCCGATGAAGATCGGATGCCGGCCGGCGAATGGTGGGAGCTGCATCAGCGCCCGGACTGCGTCGCCCTTGTTGATCGCGGCTGGTTTGATATCGACAACGAATTTGCCGGGAAGTATCTCGGCGGCGTCCTGCGGGAAGCCAGCACAAATCGTGCGAACTGCGCCCAGCACGCTCGGTTCGCTCGCGGGCGACTGGCGGTAGTGCAGGGCAAGCGAATAGCCCTTGTCCTCGACCAGGATGCCCGGTGCCAGCGCTGCGACTTTCGCGAGCGCGCGTTTGAGGTCATCGCTCAATGGTACGGTCCGCGTCTGCACCGGCGCGTCGCCACGCGTGCGCATTTCGGCGCCATGCACGCCGATGGCGGCGAACCGCAGCGGCGAAAAGATCAGATCGATGTCACCAAGCGACCGGCCGCTGACCAGCGCCAGCGCGCCGCCGGTCAAAGTTTGGAGACGGGTCAGAGTCTGCTGCAACCCAGCCGGCACTGAGACTTGGCGCGGCGAAGGCGCGAAATCGAGGATGGTGCCGTCGATATCGAGCAGAATCGCGCAACGGCGCAAATCGGACGCAAGCGGGGTCGGGACAACGGCCATGATATCGGCGAATCTGTCTGAAATTTTGAGTTGCCTTCGCACGTCTGCTCCCAGCTTTCAATCGACGAGTGCAAGCGGCCGGCTTATGGCTTCGAGCGGCTTGCGCTCGGCCGCAACGCCCCACAACGCTTCGATAACGGCGGCGCCAATCATCATGGCCGCGCCGATCCAATAGCCGGCGGCGACGCTGCCGCGCGAGCCGGTGTCGATCAGCATTCCGAACAGGAGTGGCCCCGAGATGCCGCCGATAGCAGTGCCGATGGCGTAGAAGAACGCAATGGCGAGCGCGCGCAGTTCAAGCGGAAAGGTCTCGCTGACTGTCAGATAGGCCGAGCTTGCCGCCGCCGAAGCAAAGAAGAACACAATCATCCAGGCCATGGTCAGTTGCTGGGCGGAAAGGAGATTCCGGCTGAACAGATAAGCAGTCGCCGCGAGCAGCGCTCCGGACAGCGCATAGGTGAACGCGATCATGATCTTACGGCCTACCGTATCGAACAGCCGGCCAAGCAGCAGCGGGCCCAGAAAGTTGCCGGCTGCAAACGGCAGAATGTACCAGCCGACCGCATCAGCCGGCGCATGGTAAAAATCTATCAGGATCAGCGCGTAGGTGAAGAAAATGGCGTTGTAGAAGAACGCCTGCGACGTCATCAGGCACAAGCCGACGATCGTCCGTTGCCGATAGGTGACAAACAGCGCGTGGGCGACCTCGCGCAGTGGCGTATGATCGCGGCCGCGCAGGCGTACGTGCTCGAACGTCCGGGAATCGACGTCACGACCGAAGCGTATTTCGATGCCGCGCATTGTTTTTTCCGCTGTCTCTGCGAACCCGTGAGTGACCAGCCAGCGCGGGCTCTCCGGAATCCACAGTCTCATCATCACGATTATAACGCCGATTGCCGCTCCGATCAGGAATGCGAGGCGCCAGCCGATTGCGGGGTCGATAAAGTGCGGATCGAGCAAAGCGATCGAGCCGCCAGCCCCGATCGCGGCGCCGACCCAAAAACTGCCGTTGATCAATAGATCGGTCCAGCCGCGCAGGCGAGCCGGAATAAGCTCCTGAATTGTCGAATTGATGGCAGAGTATTCACCTCCGATGCCGGCGCCCGTAACCATACGGAACAACGCGAAACTCCAAAAGTTCCATGACAGCCCCGTCGCGGCCGTCGCCAACAGATAAACGACGAGGGTGATAGTGAACAGCTTCTTCCGGCCGAGGCGATCCGTCAGCCACCCGAACAAGAACGCTCCAAAGACCGCGCCAGCCAGATAGCAGCTTCCGGCGAGCCCGACTTCGCTGTTGCTGAGGCCCAAAGCGGAGCTGTTTTTGAGCTCGCCGGAAAGCGATCCCGCAAGTGTCACTTCCAGCCCATCAAGAATCCAGGTGATGCCCAGGGCGGCGATCACCAGAATGTGGAAGCGTCCGAACGGCAGCGCATCGAGCCGAGTCGGAATCGCGGTTTCTATGATGGGACCGGCATGCGGACTCGGTTGTTCGCCGCGCTGCGAAGCCGCAGCCCGGCGATGGGGCATCCGATGCGGCAACGCATTGCCTCCGAATGAGAGCATGTTTGCATGCAGCCGGTCTGGACGCCGTCGGGCCCGTGCAGTCATTAACTCCCTGTCGAGACGGGTGTTCCGGCAATCGTCAGACCATTTCGGCCGCGATCGGAGCCAGTGCGGCGAAAGCCAATCGCTCGGAGGCTGGCGAAAAATCGTTGACTTCGCGGCATTTTGGGACGATTGGCTGGTAGTTCGTTGGTGCAGCGCACTTTCTGATCCGTTTCGCGCCGGCGCGGCCTGATTCGCGGCCCGGCCTGTCCTAGGAGTCCGCTCAGCCGCTACATCTGCCAACGATTTCCCTTCGCGGTCAGGTGTCTGCGGTTGCACCGAGAAGTAGAACTTGGCGTGCCCGCCCGTATAAGAGCACCCGAACGATGGCCGATGCGTCTTGATTGCTGAAGTGGCCGAGCGATTCGAAATACCCCGGCGCCTGCGCGCCCTCGTTCGAGCACGGGAATCGAGCCTTGTCGCGTTGGCGACGATGGTCGGCGTCGTCGGCGGCCTGGTGGTGGCCGCGATGGGCTACCTGGTCGATCTGCTGCATACGATCTTTTTCAATTTGCAGCCCGGCGAGCGGCTCTCGGCGCGGCTCGGGCTCAATCCAATCTTGGCCCTTGCCGTGCCACTGCTGGGTGGCCTGCTGTTCGGCCTGTCGACGGAGATCCTCCGGCGCTGGCGGCCGGACCGGGAGATTGACCCGATCGAGGCCAACGCGCTGCACGGCGGCCGCATGTCGCTTCTGGGCAGCATGATCGTGGCCGCGCAGACGATCTGGTCAAGCGGCGTCGGTGCCTCGGTCGGATTGGAGGCGGGCTACACGCAGGCGGCGGCCGGCATTGCTTCGCGCATCGGCAACGCGTTCCGGCTCCGTCGCGGGGATTTGCGCATTCTGGTCGGCTGCGGGGCCGCGGCAGGGATCGCCGGCGCGTTTGGTGCCCCGCTCGCCGGGGCATTTTACGGATTCGAACTGATCATCGGCAGCTATACGCCGACCAGCCTGGCGCCTGTCGCTATCGCGGCGCTGGTCGGTTACGTGGTCGCGGACGGGCTGGCACCGGCCGAGATCGGCGTGGTTGCGCCTGAGAAGATGACAATCGTCAGCCATGATTACGTGCTTGCGGCGGTCGTCGGCCTGCTCGCGGCATTTCTTGGCATTGCGATGATGCGCTGCGTGGCGCTGTGCGAGGCGATTTTCTCGCGGTTGGCGCTACGGCCAATGTGGCGCACGATGGTCGGCGGGCTGTTTGTCGGTTTGTTCGCAATCGTCTCGCCGCAGGTCATGTCGTCCGGCCACGGCGCGCTGCGTGTCTCCGGCATGCTCGATCTGCCTTTCAATTTCATTGTGCTCCTGTTCGTGCTCAAGATCGCCGCGTCGGTCGCCTCGCTGGGCTCCGGCTTCCGTGGCGGAATGTTCTTTTCGTCTCTCCTGATCGGTGCGCTCGGCGGCCATCTCGTGGCCGTCGCGCTGACCATGATGTTCCCCACGATGTATTTCGATCCCAATGCTTATTCGGTGATCGGCATGAGTTCGCTGTCCGCCTCGGTGATCGGCGGCCCGCTGACCATGATCTTCATTGCACTGGAGACGACCAAGGATCTTTGGCTGACCACGCTGGTGCTCATCGCCGTGATCATATCGGCGCAAGTCACGCGCGAAGTGTTCGGTTATTCGTTCGCGACGTGGCGTTTCCACCTGCGCGGGGAGACGATTCGCAGCGCCGCCGATATCGGCTGGATGCGTGATCTCACCGTTGCCCGGATGATGCGGCAGGACATACAAACGGTACACGCTTCGACCAACGTTGCATCTTTTCGCGAGACCTTTCCGCTCGGCTCGACCGCCTACGTGGTGGCGGTCGATGAGGCGGATCGCTATGTCGGGCTGGTGCATGTCGCCGACCTCTACGGCGGCGAGATCGAGCCTGACAACGCGATCAAAGACTATCTGCACTACACTGATGAAATGCTGCTGCCTGGCATGGCCGTGAAGGAAGCCGTGCTTGCTTTCGACCGCGCCGAGGCGGAGGCGCTGGCCGTCGTCGATTCCTATCTCGATCGCCGTGTCATCGGGGTGTTGACGGAAGCCTATGCGTTGCGCCGCTATTCGGCGGCGCTGGAGCGGCGGCGGCAGGAAATGTTCGGCGAAGATTGAGCCGCGGCGCCGCGTAGTCGCTCCGCCTCCCACATTATCGCCGTCGTGCTAGTGTGAGCCAGCCGGGCGGAATTGTCCGTCGTTGAACGAAACGGGTTCGGCAAGGGGAGGAGTTGCACGTGGCCTTGATCAGATCGTGCACACTTGCGCTTGCGTTGATCGCAATGGTTTGCGGACTCGCGTATGGCGAGGAGCGTTTCCCATCGCGCGTTATTACGATCGTGGTGCCGATTACGCCCGGAACCGCCATGGACATTCAGGCGCGCCTTTTTGCCCAGGGCCTGTCGCAGCGCTACGGCTATCAGGTCATCGTCGAAAATAAGCCGGGTGCCGGCACGTTGATCGGGGCCGAGACGGTGGCGAAAGCCGCTCCCGACGGATACACGATTCTCTTCACCAATTCGGCGCACGCGATCCTCGGCACGATGAATAAGAACCTGCCGTTCGATCCGGTCGCCGATTTTTCCGGAATCTGCCTGACCGGGCAAACGCCCGCTGTTGTAACGGTGGCGCCATCGCTGGGCGTGCACACTCTGCGCGAATTCGTGCAGTTGGCCAGGGCAAAACCGGGCACGATCAATTACGGATCGGCCGGCATCGGCACCGCGACGCACCTCGCCGGAGCGTATTTCGCCTATAAGACCGGCACGTCGATGGTCCACGTGCCCTACACGGTGACGCAAAACATCATTACCGACCTGCTTGCCGGCAACATCCAGGTCACCTTCTCACCGGCGGCCTTCACGCAGTCGATGCTGCAAAACGGCCGCCTGCTGGCGCTTGCGGTCGGCGCCGATACGCCGCTGCACGATCCGGTTCAAATTCCGACCGCGGCCTCGCAGGGCGTCGATTACATGTTCTCGACCTGGTACGGCTTCCTCGCTCCAGCCAAGACGCCGCGTTCGGTTTTGCAGACACTGCACGACTCCATCGTCGAAGTCGCGAAGGAGCCTGCGATCGCGAGCAAAATTCGCGTGCAAGGCATTACGCCCGCGGATATCGGGCTTGGCGACTTCGACGCCTATATCCGTAACGACATGGCCCGGCTTTCGCCGTTGCTGGCAACAATCGCGCAAGCCAAGCAATGACGCGTCTCACGCATTGGTGGCGCCCCAATAGACCGCATGTGCGGCGGCGGGTAAGAATGGCGCCTGGTGAATGTGCTGGGAGCCTACCGGATGGACGAACGGGCGAGAGTGGATTGCGTTGCCAATGCCCGGGCGCTGGCGCCGAAGATCGCGGCGGCGGCACCACATATCGAGGCGAACCGCGAATTGCCGGCCGACCTTGTCGATGCGCTGCACGAGGCGCGCCTGTACCGCATGCTGGTGCCACGTTCCTATGGCGGGGAAGAAATCTCGCCGGTCGACTACGTCCAGGCCATCGAGGAAATCGCCAAATCCGACGCCTCCACGGCGTGGTGCATCGGGCAGACTTCGGTGTGCTCGACCATTTCCAAGGCAATGAAGCCCGAAGTGGCGGAAGAGGTCTTCAAGAAGAATCCGCGCGGCGTGCTGGCCTGGGGACCGACCGGCAGCGGTAAGGCGGTCGTCGACAAGGGCGGTTTTCGCGTCAGCGGGACCTGGCCGTTTGCGAGCGGCAGCCGGCAGGCGACTTGGCTCGCCGCCCATTGCATCGTTTACGAGCCGAACGGCGAGCCGCGCCGCGACGCCGAGGGCAAGCCGATCCAAAAGACGATCGTGCTGCCGCGCGAAAAGGCCAAGATCGACGACGTGTGGCACGTCATCGGCCTCAAAGGCACCGGCAGCGACACGTATACTTTCACCGACGTGTTCGTGCCGGAACAATACGCCATCGGCTTTCATGCGCTCAATCCGGCCGAGTGGCGCGAGCGTGGTCCGCTTTATCAGTTCACCATCTATCAGTTGTTCGGCGCGAGCTTTCCGGCGGTGGCGCTTGGCATTGCGCGGGCGACGCTCGATGCGTTCTGTGCCCTGGCGCAAAAGAAGACGCCGACCGGGCAGAGCGTCATGCTGCGCGACAATCCGGTGGTGCAGTCCCAGGTCGGCGTCGCGCAGTCGTCGCTCGCCGCCGCGCGCTGCTTCCTGCTCGATGCTTTGGAGGAGATTTGGCGCGCGGCGCAATCCGGGTCGTTCACGATGGACCAGCGCGTGCGGTTGCGCATGGCCTGCATCAACGCCAGCCAACAGGCGCGGCAGGTGGTCGAGAACGCCTATCTGGCGGCGGGCGCCACGGCGGTGTTCCAGAGCAATCCGTTCGAGCGCCGGTTCCGCGACATGCATGCGGTGTCGCAGCAGGCCCAGTCGCAGTTCGCGATCTATGAGGCGGTCGGCCGGCATTTTCTCGGCCTGCCGCCGAATTCGCGGCTGATTTGAACGGCTCTCTTGCTCGGTGCGGCGGCGACTGCCGTTATTGACTCGTTGCGCCGTGACGGCCGACTATGGTTTGGAAATCCGGGGTCGCGGCCATGTTTTTTGAAGAGCGTGTTGCCGATCTGACGCGCAAGATGTTGCGCAAAAAGCTATACGTGCTGTTGTCGAAACCGGTGGTCGAGCCGGGGAAACTCCAGCCGTTCCTTTCGGCGCATCTCGAATACATGATCGGCCTGGAAAAGCGCGGCCTGGTGTTTGCTTCCGGGCCGCTGTCGGACGGCGAGGGTCCGCCAAGCGGCCTGGGTCTGACCGTGTTGCGCGCGAAGGATGCCGCGGAAGCGCGCGCGCTGGCCGAGGCCGACCCGTTCTTCGTCAATAAGCTGCGCACCTTCGAGCTCAAGGAATGGACGATCATGGAAGGGACGCTCGGACTGCGCGTCAACCTTTCCGATCAGACGATCGAAGTGACATAAGAAACGCCGCGAGGAAGCTTCATGGAGACCATCGGTTTTGTGGGGGTCGGCAAGATCGGCATGCCGATCTGTCAGAACCTGATCAAGAGCGGCCGTCGCGTGGTCGGCTATCGGCGTTCGTCGCTTGCCGAATTCGAGGGCATCGGCGGCGTGCCGGCGCGGTCGTCCGCCGAGGTCGGCGCCCAGGCGGATATCGTGTTTTCCTGCGTGCCCTCCACCGAGGCGCTTGACGACGTGGTGCATGGTCCGCATGGACTCGTGCACAGTGCGCGGCCGGGACAGGTCGTGGTCGAGCTGGGCTCGCATCCGGTGCCGGACAAGAAGCGGCAGATCGCGCCGCTGGCCGGCAAGGGCGCCGCATTCATCGATGGCGAGGTATCTGGAACGCCCGGGATGGTGGCGGCGCGCAAGGGCGTGATCTATCTCGCCGGCGATGTCGATGCGTGCAAGAAGGTGGAGGGCGTGGTTTCAGCCTTCGCCGATTCCTGCCTCTATTTCGGTGCGTTCGGCGCCGCGAGCCGCGTCAAGCTCGTCAATAATCTGTTGGTCGCCATCAATATCGCGGCGACGGCCGAGGCCATGGCACTCGCGCTCAAAGCCGACGTCGACGTGCCGCTGATGATCAAGGCGATCGCCACCGGCTCGGGCGGCTCGACCCAGTTCGGCATCCGCGCGCCCTGGATGGCGGAGCGCCGTTTTACACCGGTGCAGGGTCCGGTGCCGACGCTGCAGCATTATTTCGGCATGATCGACGATCTCGCCAAAGAGGTCGGGGTTGCGACGCCGATTCTCGATTGCGTCAAACCGCTCTACGAGCGCTTCATGGCAATGGGATTCGGCGAGTACGATGTCGCCAAAATGGTCGATGTGCTCGGCTCGCTGCCCCATGCAGAACAATGATGCTTGAAGGAGAGTCCGTATGATCCGCGTCAAGAAAATCGCCCACGCCAGCTACGAAGTGCCGGACGTGGAAAAGCAGACCGACTACTACACCAACATTCTCGGGATGACGCTGGTCGCGAAAGAAAAGGACGCGACATTTCTGTCGAACACGGTGGATCATCACTCCGTCGTGCTGCGCAAGGGCGCGAACGCGCAATGCGTGCGCGTCGGCTTTCAGATCGGTGAGGGCGACGATCTCGACGCCTACGAGAAGCAGGTGCAGGGCCACGGCATCAAGACAGCACGCAAAAAAGATCCCGAACCCTCGATCGGCGAATTGCTCACCTTCGAGGACCCGAAGGGCACCGTGATGGAAGTGTTCAAGCGCGCCGATTTTTCGCACCAGAAATTCCAGGCCAAGGGCATCGTGCCGCACAAGCTCGGCCACGTCGCCTTCCATGTCACCGACGTCAAGCACACCACCAAGTTCTATTGCGACGTGCTCGGCTTTCGCGAGTCGGACTGGATGGGCGATTTCTTCTCATTCCTGCGCTGCGGCCCCGATCACCACACCATCAATCTGATGCAGACCGGTTCGAACCGGCACTTCCACACCGCATTTGAGCTGCGTGACTGGGGTCACATGCAAACGGCGTGCGATTTTCTCTCCACCAACGGCTACAAGCTGCTGTGGGGGCCCGGCCGGCACGGCATCGGCCATAACCTGTTCACGTACCATCGCAGCCCGGCCGGGTTGATCACCGAACTGTTCGCCGAGCTCGACCGCATGAACGAAGAGCTCGGCTATTTCGAGCCGCGGCCGTGGCACCGCGACAATCCGCAGCGCCCGAAGGTCTGGGCCAAGGACCCGACGGCCTCCAATCTTTGGGGCATCATGCCGCCCGACGAGATGCACCACTAGGCAGCAGCCCGTCGTCGGCACGGTCCGCTGCCGTTTCGAGCGCGCAGCGGACCGCCGTTATCTCAGGCGCGCGGAGCCGCCTCGTCGATCAACGCAAACTGCGCGACCAGCCAGCGCGTATACCAGCGCAGGGTCCACGGCATTGCGATCAGCAGATAGCTGGTGATGATGAGCGTGAAGGTTCGCCACAGATAACCCCAGCCGGTGGCGGTGAAGACGAACTGCCGATGCATCCCGGTGACGTTTCTGCACAGCCAGCGTCCCCACGCGGCATAGACCCAGGCCCATCCGACGATCGTGATGAACGACAGCGGTGCCAGAACCGACCAGCCGAGCAGCCCCACATAGCTGCCGGTGAACTGCAGCGGTGCGGCGCGCCCGGCCCAGACCAGATTGGCGAAGAACCACCGGGTGATGAGCAGCGCAAGAAATGTCGTCAGCGGGATCAGCAGCAGCGAAACGAGACCGTTATACGCAATCGAAATTCCCGCCGACGCATAGGTGCAGAGCCCGTAACCCACGAAGATGTACCAGATGTCTCCCGGCTTGCCCTCGAAGCTGACGCGCTGGCGATCAGGCAGTTCGATGCGGTCAACAATCCAGCGCATGAACCACGGCGCCGCCCAGGGCAGCGGAATGACCGCAATGACGCTCAGCGCCAGAACCATGACGCGCCAATAGAGCGGCCAGACGCGCTCGAAGGGTTGCTGCGGGTCGAACGTCAGCCGACGATCGTCAGGAACGGTCACCGGGCCGGCCCCGACCTTGGCGGCTGTCGCCGCAAAGGAGCGAACCGGCTGTTGCGTCGCACCAGCCGCCGACGACAGCAGTCCGGGGATTTCCGCGGCTCGCGCCCAGTTGCTCATGCCGTCGCACCAGACCAGCGTGTCCGCGCGCACCGAGCCGGCGGTGATCAGTTCGCGGAGTTTCTGGTCTGAAAACGGCCCCTCTTGCTTTCCCCCGGTTGCAGTATACCACTGTCGATCCGACATCGATTTCGCCCCCTAAAGTCCCGCCGCGCGCAGCCAATAGGCGCGGTCCCTCGTGCTCTGGAGCCTGATGGCTCCGCTTGACCCCCTTACTATATTGATGAGGATTTGCGTGTCGAGAACTAATGATCCGTTGAATCTAAAAATGCAGAGCTCCAGCGCCATCAAATCAGAACAGCGAGGAAATAATGAACGCGGACGCCAAAAAGACCGTGCTGCGCATGATCCCCTACGGCATCTATGTGCTCACGGCCGATGACGGCAAAGGCAACATCGCGGCGGCGACAGTGAACTGGGTGACGCAATCCGCCTTCGCGCCGCCGCTCGTCGTCCTCGGCGTCAAGACCGACTCGGGCGCGTACAAAACCGTCAAGGCGGCGCAGACTTTTGCCCTCAACATGCTCGGCAAAGAGCACAAGAGCCTGGCCTTCACGTTCTTTCGGCCGGTCGATGTCAGCGATGGCAAGCTCTCCGGGCAGGCCTATCGCAAGGGCACAACCGGCGCGCCCATTCTCGTCGACGCACCGGGCGCGGTCGAGTGCCGCGTTACGGCAATCGTCGAGCAGGGCGATCACCACATCGTGGTCGGCGAGGTGATCGAGGCTCACCTCAATCGGCCGCCGGCAGGCCGTCCGGACGCCGCCATCCTGGAAATGAAGGACCTCGGCGACAACGTATTTTACGGCGGCTAAGGCAGCGCCGCGTCACCTGGCGAGCGGGCATTGCGGGGCGGAATGCCGGCCGGCGATGCCCTTTCGTCATCGTCGCGATCTTCGCTAGCACCTTCTTAAGCGCGCCGGTCGCCGCTATTTCTTCCCCGCACGGCGCGACATAAACTCACGCACCTGCAGGACAAGGAACCACCATGCGAACCGTTACGCTCGAAGAACATTTCGCCAGTCCCGGATTTTTCGATGGCCCCGGCCGTGACTTCAAGGAGCGGGCGCAGCAATCCGGCGGCCGCGACGCGGACTTCTTCAACCGCCTTGCCGATATCGGCGCCAAGCGGCTGGCGGAGATGGACGCCGCCGGCATCGATATGCAGGTCTTGTCGCTGCAATATCCGGGGACCGAGCAGTGCGCAGAGGCCGAAGCCATCGCGGTGGCGCGAGAGTCCAACGACTTCCTTGCCGACGCCGTGAAGAAAAATCCCAAGCGCTTTGCCGGGCTTGCCGCCCTGCCGACGGCAGCGCCGGACAGGGCCGCCGCGGAACTGGAGAGCAGAGTGCGCGCCGGCTTCAAAGGCGCGATCATCAACGGCCACAATCGCGGCCGCTATCTCGACGACAAATTCTATTGGCCGATCCTGGAGTGTGCCGAAAAGCTCAACGTGCCGATCTATCTGCACCCGACGCGGCCGCCCCAGGCGGTGATCGAGGCGTCCTATGGCGGTTTTGCGCCCGAAGTGAGCTGGATGTTCTCAGGCCCCGGCTGGGGCTGGCATATCGAGACGGCGGTCCACGTCGTGCGCATCATCCTCGGCGGCGTGTTCGATCGCTATCCGAAGCTGCAGATCGTGGTCGGCCATTTGGGCGAAGGCCTGCCGTTCATGCTGCCGCGGCTCGACCGCAACATGGCGCCGGGGCTGACAAAACTGAAGCGTCCGCTCGGCGAGTATCTGCGCCAGAACGTTCACTACACGTTTGCGGGTTTCAATTTTCCCACGACATTTCTCGACCTGCTGCTCGAAGTCGGCGTCGAGCGCATCATGTTTTCGGTCGATTACCCGTACGGCTCGATGGCGAAGGCGCGCGAGTTTCTGGAGAACCTTCCGGTCAGCGCCGCGGACCGCGAGCAGATCGCCCACGGCAATGCCGAGAAACTGTTTGGAGTATAACAACCATGCGCACCATCACACTTGAGGAACACTTCGCGACGCCGGGGTTTTTCAACATCGCGGGGCGCGAGCTGAAACACCGGGCCGAAACTGTCGGCGGCCGCTATGCCAATCTGATCGAGCGGCTGTGCGACGTCGATGCCAAGCGATTGGCGGAAATGGATGCGGCCGGCATCGACATGCAGGTGCTGTCGCTCACCTCGCCGGGCGTCGAGCAATTGGACGCGGCCGATGCCATCGCGCTCGCGCGCGACTCCAACGATTACCTCGCCGCGGCGGTGAAAAAGCATCCAACGCGCTTTGCCGGCTTTGCCGCGATCCCGACGCCTGTGCCCGACAAGGCCGCCGCGGAGCTGGAGGCCCGCGTGCGTGCGGGCTTCAAGGGCGCCGTCATCAACGGCCACAATCGCGGCTGCTATCTTGACGACAAATTCTACACGCCGATCCTCGAATGCGCGCAGGCGCTCGACGTGCCGATCCACATTCACCCGACGCCGCCGCCCAAACCGGTGCTCGACACCTATTACGGCGGCTTTAATCCGATGTTGACCGAGATGCTCGCGGGCGGCGCCTGGGGCTGGCACATCGAGACCGCCGTCCATGTCATTCGCATGATTTCCGGCGGCGTGTTTGACCGCTTTCCGCGCCTGCAGATCATCATCGGCCATATGGGCGAGGGACTGCCATTCCTGTTCCAGCGCTTCGACATCATGCCGCCGGCGGTGACGAAGCTGAAACGGCAATACAAGGATTATCTGCGCGAGAACGTCCACTACACCTTCTCGGGCTTCAATTTTCCGCCGGCGTTTCTCGATCTGTTTCTCGAGCTCGGCGGCGTCGATCGCATCATGTTTTCCGCGGATCATCCGTACCAATCGATGCCGCAGGCGCGTGCCTTCCTGGACCAGATTCCGGTCCCGGCCGCCGACAAGGAGCGCATCGCCCACGGCAACGCGGAGAAGCTGTTCAAGCTGTAGTGGCACGGAGGGTGCGAACAGTATAAACGGCGTCAAGAGCCGATCTTGTCATCATCCGCGAATGCGGATGATCCAGTCATCACAGTGTTGGCAATGTTTGTTCCGACGTTCGAGAGTACTGGATGCTCCGCCTTCGCGATGCATGACGGGTAAGCGATGGGGATTCCCATGACTGATCCAGATTCCACCTCGCCAATCTTTCTCGACATCGACAGCCGTGGCGTCGCGCACGTCGTGCTCAATCGGCCGGAGCGCAACAACGCCTATGACGGCGAGCTGATCCGCGCGTTGCTTGGCGCACTCGATGCGCTGGAGCGGACGAAGGGCTTGCGCGCCGCCCTCATCAGCGGCCGCGGCAGGCACTTCCAGGCCGGTGCCGACCTGAAATGGATCGACGCCGTGCGCACCGCCTCGCGCGACGACAACATCGCGGCCTCGCGCGCCACCGCGCAGGCGATCTGGCGGCTCAACGCGGCGCCGGTGCCGACCGTCGCGCTGGTGCAGGGCGCCTGCTTCGGCGGCGGCACCGGCCTTCTCGCCGCCTGCGACGTTGTGATCGCGGCCGATGACGCGGTGTTCTCCATCGCCGAGGTGCGCTGGGGGCTCACCGCCGCGATTATCATTCCGCAGCTCAACGACGCTATCGGTACGCGCCAGGTGCGCCGCTATGCGCTGACGGGCGAGCGCTTCGACGCTGCGCAAGCGCACCGCATCGGCCTCGTGCACGAGGTCGTGCCGGCCGCCGAACTTGCAGCGGCCGGCACGCGGATTGTCGACCAGATCTTGCAGAACGGCCCGGAAGCGATCGCGCAGACCAAGGCGCTCGCGCTCGAATCCGCCTGGACGCATTTCGGCGAAGACGCGGCGAGCCGCCTGATCGAGAGCCATGCCGACAAGCGGCGCTCCGCCGAAGCGGCCGAAGGCCTTGCCTCGTTTGCGCAAAAGCGCGCGGCGAGGTGGACATAGGCCGCTGAACGAGTCGCTTGCTCTGTTCGTGACTTGATCCAGGTTAGCGAATTTCCCGCCAGAGAGCCGCCCCTTCGCTAGGACATTAACGATTTGGGCAAGGGGCTCATTGTTAGCCGCGGCCTGCGCCGGCGTGGGCGGCATGAACCGGAAACGGCGATCGTGCGACCAACTCCTCGGTCACGTCGAGGGGTGGTGCCATGTATGTGCTGGCCGCGTTGCAAGTGTTGTCGGTCTTTATCGCCCTGTGCGCCGGCGCTGCAGCCGCGCTGGGGCAGAGCGCCGCGCCGGCCGCGGCAACTGACTTGCAATCCTGTCTGCAGCAGACCGGCGACTACGTCACCCGCGGCAAGACCGTCACCTACGTGATCGGCATCACCAACACCTGCGCCAAGCGGCTGCGCTGCGAAATCTACGCCAACATTTCCGGTTCGCGCGGCTCATCGCTCGGCCATGCCATCATGACGCTCGGCCCGGCCGGCAGCGGCGCCGCGGCGCAGCAGACCTACACCATGCGGGTGAAAGCAAACGGCGGCATCGCCCAGGTCTCGCGCGACTGCAAGGCGCTTTAACAACGAACCAGCCGCTGATTGCCCCTGCGCCGGCTACTTCAGCCGATCCGCGATCTTGTCGAGGCCGGCCTTGGCGCACGCCTCGTCGAGATTGCCACCTGGTGCGCCGCCGACACCAATCGCGGCGATGGCTTCGCCGCCGGCGCGGATCACCAGCGCGCCCGGCAACAGCAGAACGTGCGGCAGCTTGGCGAGGCCGCCGGGAGAGGCATTCCCTCCCATGCGCTTGGCGACTGCGGCGCTTGAATCCTCGTTGCGCGGCGCGCCGAGCATGATCGCCGTATAGGCCTTGTCGCGGGTAGCGCCGGGCGTCGTCATCGACGCGCCGTCGCCACGCAGCATCGCCTGAACCACACCATCGGTGTCGATGATCGAGGCCGTGACCTTGTAGCCCTGCTTGGCGCAGCTCGTGACCGCGGCGGCCGCCGCCTCGGGCGCCAAAGGCGCTGGCAGCCGGTGGATGGTGAGCACATTTTGCGCCTGCGCGGGGGCGGTGAATGCGGCGATCGATAGGACGCAAAGCACCGATGTAAGGCCGATAGTCTTCATCAGGCAGTCCTCTCTTTGGTCCCTGTCGGGCTAACACCGGGGCCCTTGGTTTCTTCCCGCGAAGCGGAGAAATCGAGGAGTGCGGAATTTGCCGGGCTAGTAGGCCTATTGCGCCATACTGCAATATGGCATATCTGCCATATGCCGTCAGAGCCGATGTTCGAATGGGACGACGCAAAAGATCGGACAAATCGCGTCAAGCACGGCGTCCCATTTGCATTGGCGCAATTGGCCTTTTTCGACCCGCGCCGTGTCATTGCCGAAGACTTGGCGCACGGAGGTACCGAACCCCGCTATTTCTGTTTCGGCAAGGTTGAGGATGGCATTATGACCGTGCGCTTTACCTATCGCTCAGGTCGCATCCGCATCTTTGGTGCCGGTTATTGGCGGAGAGGAAAGAGAATTTATGAGCAACAGAATCGTTAGATATACGGCAGGCGAAATAGGGCGCTTTCGCGTCATCGAAGATTTCCTGCCCCCGCCCGACGATCTCGTCCTACGCGAGGATAATGTGAAAGTGACACTGTCGCTTTCGCGCCGCAGTCTTGATTTTTTCAAGCGGGAGGCGCGAAAACGCCGCGTACCGTATCAGCGCATGATCCGCGTATTGGTGGATACCTATGCGGAGCGTCAGGCAGGCGGAAAGCGGTAGTCGCCCGGCCGGAGTCGTCGAAAACGCAATGCAATCCAGAGAAGCAATGAGATGAACGCCCCCCTCTCCACCCACCCCACGCCCCCCTACAAGCACACGCCGCTATTTCCGCTCGGCAAGGATGCGACGCCGTATCGCAAGATCGCCGATGGCGTGCGGATCGAGCGCGTTTTGGGCGAGGATGTGCTGGTGGTGCCGCGCGAGGCGCTGCGCGCGCTGGCGGAAGCGGCGTTCACCGATATCAATCATCTGTTGCGTCCCGCGCACCTCGCTAGCCTGAAACACATCGTTGAGGACCCGGAGGCGTCGGATAACGACAAGTTCGTCGCCTACGATTTCTTGAAGAACGCCAATATCGCGGCGGGCGGCGTGCTGCCGATGTGCCAGGACACCGGCACCGCGATCATCATGGGCAAGAAAGGCCGGCTCATTTGGACCGACGGCAGCGACGAGGGCGCGCTCGCCGAGGGCGCGCGCGACGCCTACCTCAAGCGCAATCTACGCTATTCGCAGCTCGCGCCGATCTCGATGTTCGAGGAGAAGAATACCCGCTCGAACATGCCGGCGCAGGTCGAGATTTACGCCGAAGGCCACGATCCCGAACATGCCGATGCGGACGGCACCTACAAGTTTCTGTTCATCGCCAAGGGCGGCGGTTCGGCCAACAAATCGTTCCTGTTCCAGGCAACGCCGTCGATCCTCACGCGCGACCGCCTGCTGGCGTTCCTGAAAGAGAAGGTGCTGACGCTCGGCACCGCGGCGTGTCCGCCATACCACCTCGCCATCGTCATCGGCGGGACCTCGGCCGAGCTGACGATGAAGACCGTCAAGCTTGCCTCGACCAAGTATTACGACACGCTGCCAGACCACGGCTCCGAGGACGGCCACGCCTTCCGCGACAAGGAGATGGAGCAGGAAATTCTGAAGATGACGCAGTCGCTCGGCGTCGGCGCGCAGTTCGGCGGCAAGTATTTCTGCCACGACGTGCGCGTGATCCGGCTGCCGCGCCACGGCGCCTCGCTGCCGATCGGGCTCGGCGTGTCGTGCTCGGCCGACCGCCAGGCGCTCGGCAAGATCACGCGCGACGGCGTGTTTCTCGAGGAGCTTGAGCATAATCCGGCGAAATATCTGCCGGAAGTCGACGCCGCAAAGCTCGGCGGCGAGGTGGTGAAGATCGACCTCAACAAGCCGATGAAGGAAATCCTGGCGCAGCTTTCCAAGTATCCGATCAAGACGCGGCTGTCGCTCTCCGGCCCGATGATCGTAGCGCGCGATCTGGCGCACGCCAAGCTGCGCGAACGGTTGGAGCGCGGCGAGGGCCTGCCGGATTATTTCAAGAACCATCCGGTCTACTACGCCGGCCCGGCCAAGACGCCGGACGGCTACGCCTCGGGCGCGTTCGGGCCGACCACGGCGGGCCGCATGGACTCATTTGTCGCAGACTTCCAGGCGGCCGGTGGCTCCATGGTGATGCTCGCCAAGGGCAACCGCTCGCCGGCGGTGCGCGAGGCCTGTAAGACGCACGGCGGCTTTTATCTCGCCTCGATCGGCGGCGCCGCCGCGAACCTCGCCGAGCACTGCATCAAGAAGGTCGAGACGGTGGAATATCCGGAGCTCGGCATGGAGGCGATCTGGCGCATCGAGGTGGTCGATTTCCCGGCCTTCATCGTCGTCGACGACAAGGGCAACGACTTTTTCAAGGCGCTGAATTTGGGGTAGCGTCATTCCGGGGCGCGCGAAGCGCGAGCCCGGAATCCATAGTCCCGGCGCAGGGGTTATGGATTCCGGGTTCCTCGCTGCGCTCGGCCCCGGAATGACGCGCTCGCCGTCTAACGAAGGATCACACCACAACGATGAGCGAACCGCCGGGTCTGTCGCAGCGCACGTCGCTGTTTCGCCATCGACCGTTCCGGCTGTTGTTCACCACGCGCATCGCCTCGAATACCGCCAACCAGATGCAGGCGGTCGCGGTCGGCTGGTACGTCTACGCAATCACCGGGAGCGCGCTGGCGCTGGGCCTGATCGGCCTGGTGCAGTTTCTGCCGCCGCTTGGCCTCGCGCTCGTGGCCGGGCAAATCGTCGACCGTCACAGCCGCCGTTTGATTCTCATTACCTGTTACGCGATCGAGGTCAGCGTTTCGCTGAGCCTCCTCGTGCTGGCGACGTTTTTCGCCCATCCGATCGGACTGGTGTTTGGCCTTCTGCTCATCAATGCGATCGCGCGCACCTTCGAGGGGCCGGCGCTGCAATCGCTGGTGCCGTCGACAGTGCCGCGCGCAATTCTGATGCGCGCTGTGTCGGCGCACGTCTCCGCCGGCAAGATGTCGCAACTCATCGGCCCGGCACTCGGCGGGCTCCTTTACGCGCTCGGCGCCGGCGTGGATTTCGGATTGTGTGCGCTGCTGATCGGCATCGCCGGCATTGCCTGCGCGCTGCTGCCGATTCCAGCGGCTCCGACTGAGCGCCCGAAAGTAACCTGGGCGACGATCTTTGCCGGTATACACTTCATCTGGAACGAGCCCGCTATGCTGGGCGCCATGTCGCTCGACATGGTGGCGACGCTGTTCGGGGGCGTCGTGGCACTGCTGCCGATCTTCGCCCGCGACATCCTGCACATCGATGTCTGGGGCTTCGGCCTCCTTCGCAGCGCGCCGGCAATGGGCGCGCTCGTCGTCGCCACTCTGCTGACGCGGCTGCCGGTGACACGCGCCGCCGGCCGCATCATGTTCGCCGCCGTCGCGGTGTACGGCATCGCCACCATCGGCTTCGGGCTGTCGGACCGCACCGTGCTGTCGTTCGGCATGCTGATGATGGTCGGCGCCGGCGATATGCTGTCGGTCGTGGTGCGGCAATCCATCATGCAGTTTGCCACGCCCGACGAGACGCGCGGCCGTGTGTTCGCGGTGAATTCGTTGTTCACCAACTGCGCCGGGCAGATCGGCATGTTCGAATCGGGCGTCACCGCGGACTGGTTCGGCGCGGTCGGCTCCGCCGTGCTCGGCGGTACCGTAGTGCTGGTCGTGGTCGTGCTCTGGGCGTGGTATTTCCCGAAGTTGCGCAATGTCGAGCGGCCCGAAGAGCTATCGCCCGCGTTGCCGTTGCGGCTCGCGGCGGAGGGACCGTGACGCATGATGTTCAAGGAGTACAACAAATGACCCAGGCGATCTCCTCGTCCAAGCTGGTCTGGCGCGACCTGGATCAGAAGGCGCTCGACGACGCGTACGACCAGGATGTGTACGCGCCGAACCGGCCGCTGATCGTCACGCGCCGCATCGCCGCGAGCGAGCGGACGCGCGCGATCCTGGGTTCGCCGGAGCGCGTTGCGTACGGGCCGAGCGAACACGAGCGACTCGATATTTTCCGCGCGTCGGCGGCGCACGCGCCGATCAATCTTTTCATCCACGGCGGCGCATGGCGGCGCAACAAGGGGCCGGACTATCACCTCCAGGCCGAGCCGCTGGTCCATGCCGGCGCGCATTGCCTGATCGCCGATTTCATCAACGTCGAGCAGGCTGGCGGCGACCTGTTTCCGATGTACGAGCAGGTGCGCCGCGCCATCGCCTGGGCGTGGCACAACGCGCATCAATTCGGCGGCGATCGGGAGCGATTTTATATCTCGGCACACTCGTCGGGTTCGCATCTGGCCGCCTGCGTGCTGACGCATGGTTGGCGCGAGGAAAGCCTGCCGGAAAAGTTCTGCAAGGGCGCGCTACTATTGAGCGGTATGTACGATCTCGAAGCGGTGCGGCTGTCGAAGCGCTCGTCTTATGTGAAGTTCACCGATGCGATGGTGGAAAAGCTCAGCGCGCAGCGCCATCTCGACGGCCTGCATACGCCGCTCGTACTGGCTTACGGCACGCAGGAAACGCCGGAATTCCAGCGCCAGACGCGCGAGTTCTTCGACGCGGTGCAGGCGGCCGGCAAGACCGCCGAGTTGATCGTCGGCGAGGCTTACAATCATTTCGAGCTCTTGGAGACGCTCGGCAATCCGTACGGCCCAATGGGCCGCGCCATGTTGCGGCAGATGGAGCTTGCCTAGGCGGCGGGTCCCTGCACAATGCAGCAATAAGACGCAGTGACATTGAAACGATTTGGCATCGTGCCGATCGCGGCCGGCTTTGCGCTCGCGGTCGGCGTGTGAACCTGATGAAATTCTGACAGGGCTGCGGGGTTCTCCGCTCGTTTCCGGTGAAATCGGCCGGTGATGCGCTTGACTCTCGGTAACCATCCGGTTACCGATAATGTAACCCGATGGTTACGCTAAGCCCCAAACGGCGCGAAGCTGTGTTCCGCGCCATCGCCGACCCGACGCGGCGGGAAATTCTCGGCCTGCTGCGCGGCCGCGCCTACACGGTCAATGAAATTGCCGGGAATTTCCGAACCAGCCGGCCGGCAATCTCGAAGCACTTGCGGCTCCTGCGCGCGGTCGGCCTGGTCGAAACGAAGCGCGATGGTACGACGCGCATCTGCCGGCTCAATGCGCAGCCGCTGCACGCCATCGATGCGTGGCTGCGGGATTATCGTGAGCTTTGGCGTGAAAGTCTGCGGGACCTCAAGCGTTACGTGGAGGAAGACAAATGAGTACGGCCGGTACGATCGATGCCATCGTCGAGCAAATCACCATCAAGGCCTCGGCCGAGCGCGTCTTCGAGGCGCTGACCGATCCGGCGCAGTGCGCGAAATGGTGGGGACTGAAAGAACGTTTCGAAACCGAGCGCATGGAATCCGATTTGCGCACGGGCGGACGCTGGACGATGAGCGGCATCGGCATGGGTGGTCGGCCGTTTGAAATCCACGGCGTGTACCGGACGATCGAGCGGCCGCGCGTGCTCGCCTTTACGTGGCGCCCGAGCTGGGACGAGACCGCAACCGAAACGCTGGTGCGCTTCGATCTGGAGGAGCGCGATGGTGTCACCACCGTGCGGTTGACGCATTCGGGCTTCGCCAGCCAAGCTTCACGCGACCGCCATCAGGGCTGGCCGCAAATCCTATCCTGGCTGCGAGCCCACGCCGAGAAGGAGTAGCTCGGCGAGTGATGAGACTGGCGCGAGGGTAACGAAAGCGCGTAACGTCGCCGCCCTTGCAACGGAGACTTGGGTGGGAGACTTGGGTGGGAGATTTGGCGTGTCGGAATTGCCTTTGACGCTTGCCTGCGGCGACTACGAAATCGTCAGCGCGCTTATCGACAAAAAGGTCAGGCCGGATGGTATCGACCTGAACGTGCTGACCGAGATGGACTCGACGACGCGCCATTGGCGCTTCCTGCGCAACCAGGAATTTGATGTCGCGGAAGTGTCGTGCTCGTCGTATCTCATCGCGCGCGATCAAGGCCTGCCGTTCGACGCGCTTCCGGTGTTCCTGCACCGCCGCTTTCGTCACGGCTTCATCTTCATCAACACGCAGAAGGGCATCCGCAGCCCGGCCGATCTCGCCGGCCGCCGCATCGGCCTCAAGCAATTCCAGTCGACGGCGATCGTCTGGCTGCGCGGCATCCTGCAGCATGAATACGGCGTGCCGCTCGAATCCATCGAATGGGTCTGCGAACTAGACGAAACCCTTGAGCTCGCCGGGCCGTCGCGGCTGAAGGTCGTGCGCCTGCCCAATGACAGCTCGGTCGAGCGCATGCTGGCCGAGGGTGAGATCGACGCCCTGCTGCATCCCGATCTCATTCATCCGCTCGTGGAAAAGGATCCGCGCGTGGCGCGGCTGTTTCCCGATTTCCGCCAGGAGGAGATCGCGTATTACCGCAAGACGCAGATTTTTCCGATCATGCACGTCATGGGGATCAAGCGCAGCGTGCTCGAACGGCATCCGTGGATCGCTATTAACCTGTTCCACGCTTTCGACGATGCCAAGAACGCCGCCATGAAGCGCCTCGCCAATCCCCGCATCGTGCCGTTGGCGTGGTATCGCGAAGCCTGGGAAGAACAGGAGGACCTGCTCGGCCGCGATCCCTGGCAATATGGCTTGGGGCGGCAAAACGCGATGAATCTCACGACGCTGATCGACTACGCCCACGAGCAGGGGCTGATCCGGCGCAAGCCGACGCTCGATGAGATTTTCCTCGACGCGTTTCAGGGCCGCAAGCGCGGCGACGAATTCCGCATCTGACGCTGGCGCGTCAGCCGTCTTTGCGCTGCCTGTGGCTATGACCATGGCCGTGAGCATGGCTGTGCGATTCGCCGCGACCGTGCGTGTGCGTGCCGTCAGCCGGCAGATAGACCACATGGCCGTGGCGCACGCCGCGCTCGGCGATGATGTGGTCGGCGAATTTCTGCACATCGGCGCCGCGGCCCTTGAGCACGGTGACTTCGAGGCAATTGTCGTGATCGAGATGCACGTGCAGCGTGGTATGGGCGAGATCGTGCCGGGCGTGAAAGTCACGTGTCAGCCGCTTCGGTAGTTCGCGCGCCTCGTGGTCATACATGTAAACCAATGCGGCGACGCAAGGCCGCGCGCCGCCGACTTCGGTCGCGGCCTGCTGCAGGCCCGAGCGGGCGAGGTCGCGCATCGCCTCAGAGCGGTTGGCGTAGCCGCGCCCGTCCATGAAGCGGTCGAGTTCGGCGGCGAGCTCGTCGTCGATGGTGATGGTCACGCGCTGCATGGCTGGCTCTCTCCGGTGGCAAATCGAGCATATCACGCGCCGTTGCGAACATGGACAAGGCGGACACCGGCCGATAGCCTCGGTGCCCCAATAAGCGTACCGAGACCGGAATGCCCGAAACAAAAGACAGCCGCGCCGACATCTACGGCAGCCGTGCCCGCATCGGCTACACCTCGCCGCCGCTGACCACCGAAGTCTTTCCCTACGAGTTCTACAAGATTGTGCCGGCCGGCGTGACGCTGGTGGTGACGTCGCTCGCCATCGTGGTGCGCAGCAAGGATGAGGTCGATCAGTCCTACGACATCAGCATGCGGGCCGCGCGCGAGATGGCGGCCGCCGGCTGCGATATCGTCGTGCTCGGCGGCGTGCCGATCAATCTGTCGCGCGGCGCCGCCAATGCCGAGCAGATCATCCGCGATCTCGAATCCGAGCTGAAGGTCAAGGTGGCGACCAGCGCCTCGGCGCAGGCTGCGGCCGCCAAGGCGCTGGGCTGCAAGAAGGTGGTGGTGGCGCAGCCCTACGAGGCGAAGGATACCGACCGCATCGCGGGTTACGCCACGCATTTCGGCTGCGAGGTTTTGGGGGCGACCGGTTGGGGCTCGCCGTTCAATCAGATCGGCCGCATCCCGCGCCACGCGGCGATCGACATGGGCCGAGCGCTGATGAAACAGCACCCCGACGCCGACACGATCATGTTTCCGTCGCCGCACTGGCCGACCGCGGGCGCGCTCGACGTGCTGGAGCGCGAGTTCGGCGTCAACTGCATGTCGGCGCATCAGGCCATCGTGTGGGACGCGCTGCGCCGCTGCGGCATCAACGACCGGATCGACGGCTTCGGCCGCCTGTTCCGGGAGTTTTGATGCCGGGCCGATCATTATGGACAATGCCGCGCTTCCTGAATAGTGGATGCTCAGCCGCGGCCTGACAGGCCGGATAACAGGACAAGGAGGAACGCCACGATGCCGAGCAAGCGCTCCTTTATTGCCAAGCGGTCCTTTATTGGACTGTCTCTCGCCGCTCTGTTCGCCAACCCCGGAAAGCCAATGGCCCAACAATCCTCCGCTCCGCTCCTCATCAAGGCCGGCATTTCCGATCCGGTGAATACGGTGCTTGCCTGGTACATGGCGCGCGACGCCGGCTGCTATGCCGCGCAGGGACTGAACGTCGACATCATCAACATGAACGGCGGCAGCCGCGGCGCCGAAGAGCTGCAGGCCGGCCGCATCGACATCATGCATGTCGGCCTGTCGTCGGTCATTCGCGTCAATCATGCGGGCGGCGACCTGCGCGTCATCGGCTCGCTGTCGAACGTCATCCGCTTCACGATGTTTTCGGCACCGGGCGTCGCCAACGCGGCTGCGCTCAAGGGCGGCATCGTCGGCGTCAGCACGTTCGGCTCGGAAAGCGATTCGACGGTGACGCTCGCGTTGCAAAAGCTCGGACTCAAGCGCGATGACGTCACCGTCAAGGAATATGGCGGCGGCGCGCGCCGGCTGCAGGCGGTGAAGGCTGGAGAAATCAAGGCCACTGCGCTGAACGAGCCGACCGCGTCCCTGGCGCGCGCCGAAGGCGTCAATGTGCTGGTCGATCTCGTTCCCGACCAGATCCCGTGGCTGTTTTCCGGTATGGTCGTGCGCCGCGCCGATATCGCCGCGCGCCACGACGTGCTGCTGCGTTTTCTCAAAGCCAGTATCGAAGGCAATTACCTGGCGCTGACCGACGAGAAGCGCGCCAGGGAGGTCCTCGCCAAGGAGCTGAAGATCAAGGATTCGAAAATCCTCGACATCACCTACGACGACTTCAAGAAGCAATCGCCGCAGAACCTCGTGCCGTCGCGCGAAGGCGCGCAGAACATTCTCAAACAGTTTCCCAATGTCAGCCGGAACGTCGGCGATTTTGTCGATTTGAGCCTGCTCGATGCGCTGAAGAACGAAGGCGTGTTCGCCGCGCTTGAACAGAAGTACGGAGCAAGCAAAGCTCGCTGAACTGTCATGCTCCGCGAAGGCGGAGCATCCAGTAAACTCAGGCGTGACGATGAAACGCTCCGGCATAGTCTTTAACATCAGATGTCTACTGGATCGCCCGCCTGCGCGGGCGATGACAGTGGTCTTTTGTGGTCTTCTCATCGCTCTGACCGCCAAGCCCGCCTACGCCCAATCGGTCGAGGCGTTCTACAAATCGCACCCGATCACCATGCTGGTCGGCAGCGGCGCCGGCGGCGGTTATGACGTCTATGCGCGTACCTTCGCGCGGTTCTGGAGCAATCACATTCCGGGCCGTCCTGATATCATCGCCAAGGACATGCCGGCGGCCGCGGGCCTGGCGGCCGCTTCGACGCTTTACGCCAATGCGGCGCGCGACGGCTCGGTGATCGGCGCGTTCACCAACGGCGCCGCGATGGATCCGCTGTTCGGCAATCCGGGCGCGCATTTCGACGTGCTGAAATTCAACTGGCTCGGCAGCATCGGCAAGCTGGAGAACGTTTGTGCCACCTGGCACACGAGCCCGGTGAAGACCATCGCGCAGGCGCGCGAGCGGCAGGTGATCGTGGCGGCGGCCGGCGCCACGTCGAACACCGCCATCGTGCCAAACATGCTCAACACGCTGATCGGCACCAAGTTCAAGGTGATCTCCGGCTACGATCCAGGTTCGGGGCTCACGCTTGCGGTCGAGAGCGGCGAAGCCGAGGGCATCTGCGGCCTGTCGTGGTCGACCATGAAGGCCTCGCGGCCGCGCTGGATCAGCGAGCATCTGCTCAACGTGATCGTGCAGATGGGTTTGAAAAAGCTCGCGGAGCTGCCGGATGTGCCGAGCGCGCTCGATCTGGTGAGCGATCCGCAGAACAAGCGGGTGATGGAGCTGATCCTGATGCGGCAGGAGGCCGGCCGGCCCTTCGCGGCGCCGCCGGACACGCCGCCCGACCGTGTCGCGGCGTTGCGTCAGGCGTTCGATGCAACGTTGGCCGATCCGGCCTTCGTGGCCGAGGCGGGCAAGACCCGGCTTGAGATCGATCCGTTGACCGGGCAGGAGATTGCCACGATGCTGGCGAAAGCCTATGCGGCGCCGAAACCGATCGTTGCGCGCGCCGCCGCCCTGGTCGAGCCGAACGTGAAGTAAGGAGCACCGATGAATACGATGACCGCGACGGCAGCGAGAGAGAAGGGCCCGATCATCTGGCTCGATATGGATCAGCAGGCGCTCGACGACGCCTACGATCAGGCCGTCTATGCGCCGAACCGCGATCAGCTCGGCAAGCGGCGGCTGGCGGCGAGCGCGGCGGCGCTTGCGCGCATCGGCAAACCGGAGCGCCACGCCTATGGGCCGACGCCGATCGAGGGGCTCGACGTCTATCGCACTCCCCACCTTTCCTCCCCCGCAAGCGGGGGAGGAAAGGGTGGGGGCGCGCCGGTGGTCATCTTCGTGCATGGCGGCGCCTGGCGTAATGGCGCAGCGCCCGAATTCACCTATCTGGCCGAGCCGTTCGTGCATCTTGGCGCGCATTTCGTCGTGCTCGATTTCGTCAACGTCGACAATGCCGGCGGCAGCCTGTTTCCGATGGTCGAGCAGGTGCGGCGGGCGGTCGGCTGGGTCTATCGCAACGCCGAGAAATTCGGCGGCGATCGCAACCGGTTGCATCTCGTCTCGCATTCGTCGGGCTCGCATCTCTCCGGCTGTACGGTGACGCACGATTGGGCGAAGGACGGACTGCCGCTCGACATTCTCAAGGGCGCGACGCTCTCGAGCGGCATGTACGATCTCAAACCGGTGCGCCTGTCGAAGCGCTCCAAATACGTCAAGTTCACCGATGAGATGGAACACGAGCTTTCCGCGATGCGCCATCTCGACCGGTTGCACACGCCGCTGATCCTGAGCTACGGCACCTACGAGACGCCGGAATTCCAGCGCCAGACGCGTGATTTCGCCGCCGCCGTGAAAGCCGCCGGCAAGCCGGTCGAGCTATTGGTCGGCGAAGGCTTCAATCATTTCGAAATGCTGGAAACGCTCGCTAACCCGTTCGGCCTGCTTGGCCGCGCGGTGCTCGGACAGATGCGATTGCCGCTGGTCTAGGCTGCAGCGTCGCGCTTGCCGGCGCCACCGGAGTGGCGCATCGCGGTGCGGATCACTTCGGCGCCACAGCTCTTGCACGCATAGACGGTGTCTTCGACATCGGGCGCGACCGCGCGACAGCCGTGATAGGCCATCCGTCCGGCACAAACGGGGCAGGGCATCATGATCGACGGCAGTCTCGACGCAAGAGCGGCCGTAGCATGGCGCATGAGTGAACCCCGATTGACGCTTTTGTGACTTTCCCCCCTGTTGCCACGGTGAGTCAAGATAATTTGTGCATTGCACACAGTTCGTGCCGCACTGCCGCATAGTTCTTGGCTCCTCCTTTTCCCCATAAACTATTGAAAAATTAAGAGAATTCTCGCGTGTTAAGGCAAGGCACGCCGATCGCGGCGAGACTTGTGTGCGTTGCCGCTAGCGAGCCGTCGAGGTCGATGCTGCGGCAGGCGTCCTCGACCACGAACGCATCGAAGCCCTGGTGGCGGGCGTCCTCGGCCGAATAGCGGACGCAAAAATCGAACGCCAGCCCGGCGAGGAACAGTCGCGACAGGCCGCGTTCGCGCAGGTAGCCGACAAGCCCGGTCGGCGTCTTGCGATCGTTCTCATAGAACGTCGAATAGGAATCGATGGCGCTGTGCATGCCCTTGCGGATGATCAGCGCCGTGTGCGGAATGTCGAGCGCCTTGTGAAAAGCCGCGCCGCGCGTGTTCTGCACGCAATGATCCGGCCACAGCACTTGCGGTCCGTAATACGCGGTGATCGTCTCGAACGGCTTCTTGCCCGGATGTGACGACGCGAACGAGGAATGTCCGCGCGGATGCCAATCCTGCGTCAGCACCACGTTGCGGAAGCGTGCCGCGAGACTGTTGATGATCGGGATGATCTCGTCGCCGCGCGGCACCGCCAGCGCGCCGCCGCGACAGAAATCGTTCTGCACGTCGACAACGATGAGAACGCCGTCGTCGCTGAATTTTGCCCGCGTCTTGGCTGCCATCAGGGCTGCGACCCGTTGTGTTGCAGACGGCGGTCGACCTCCGCGGCAAGGTCTAGCAGTTCGGAAGCGACCTCCACGGGGTATGTCGCGTCGAGGTCGAGTCTCCGCAAGGGTTCGGGCAGACGTTCGAGCTCGCGCTTGGTGCGCAGTTTGATGTCGGCGAGCGGCTCCGGTGGGCGAAGGCGCCGGCCGTCTTTCATCACCAGCGAGAGGAGCGGTTCGCCGCTCTTGTGGTGCCCTTCGAGCGTCAGAATGTCGCCCGCCATGCGACCGTCGGGGCCGTAGCGGCGCCATATCTGCTTGCGTCCGGGCCAGGTGGCTTTGTGCTCTGACTTCTTGCGGCGCGGCAGGCCGGCATATTCCTGCAGCTTGTAAACACAGTCGACGTTGGGCACGTCGCCTGACGTGGTCAGGCTGGTGCCGACGCCGAAACCATCGATCGGCGCGGCTTGGCGCACGAGGGCGGCAAGCGAATCCTCATCGAGCCCGCCGCTGGCAAAGATCGCTACCGCGGTGAGGCCGCCTTGGTCGAGAATCTGCCGCACGCTTCTGGCCAGCGCAGCGAAATCGCCGCTGTCGAGCCGCACGCTGCGGATCGCGATCCCGGCGGCCTTCAGTCGCGGTGCCAGCGTCACGACTTTCCGCGCCGCGGCTTCGGTATCGTAGGTATCGAGCAACAAGGTGAGATTGTCGGGCCGCGCCCGCGCAAACGCCTCGAACGCCGCGGTCTCGTCGTCGAAGGCTTCGATGAACGAGTGCGCCATGGTGCCGTAGAGCGGGATGCCGAAGCGCTCGCCGGCGAGCACCGTCGCGGTGCCGGCAAAGCCCGCAAGATAGCTCGCCCGGGCCGCCATCAATCCGGCCTCGGCGCCGTGGGCGCGGCGGAAGCCGAAATCGACCAGGAGCTTTCCGGGCGCGGCCAGGATGCAGCGCGCGGCCTTCGCGGCGACCAGGCATTGGAAATGCAGAATGTTGATCAGCCGGGTCTCGACGAACTGCGCTTCCGGCAACGGTGCGGTGATACGCAGGATCGGTTCGCTGGCGAAGAACGCGGTGCCCTCCGGCATGGCGTGGACGCTGCCGGTGAAACGGAACGCCGCGAGATAATCGAGCATATTGGGCTTGAAACGGCCGGTGCTCTTGAGCCATGCGATGTCATCCGCGGAGAAGCGCAAGTTCTCCAGATAATCCAGCGCCTGTTCGAGGCCGGCGGCGAGCAGAAATCCCCGACGCCGCGGCAGCGTACGCACGAAAAACTCGAACACCGCGGTCTCGGTGTCGTCATGATCCAGATAGGCCTGGATCATGTTGAGCTGGTAGAGGTCGGTGAGCAGCGGACTTTCTGGGCGCATCGGATCGCTTCGTGGTGCTGACAGCGGCTAAGGGAGACTAGCAGAGTACGGCGCGTATGGCGCACCCGCACTCCCCGATGGGGCGAGATGGAAGACAAGCGCTCCCGTTCTCGCGGCGCGATTTTTTGCGCGTCCGAGCCATGCGGCACGCCATTCCAAGAACGACGCCACAACCGACCTTCGTCAGAGCAATTCGGCCGTGGAGAGACCGAGGCGCTCAAGATCGGGCACGGCGCACGGACGAACGAACGGACGGAAAAAAGAAAAGGAAGCAGAACGCCGACAGACGCGGGTCTACCTGCTTGCCTTGCGGCAAGCGCGCACCCTGCAGGGCGCGCTCGCCTGTCGGCGTTCCACGGCGGTTCTGCCCT
>Ga0265339_10000266_pt1 | contig 42042 bp, 41 predicted proteins | sample 4CB219metaG_FD_202085 | JGI IMG/M metagenome (GOLD analysis project Ga0265339, IMG submission 202085) | Rhizosphere microbial communities from Carex aquatilis grown in University of Washington, Seatle, WA, United States - 4-CB2-19 metaG | ecosystem: Host-associated > Plants > Roots >... | reverse complement strand
CTCAAGACGGGGACTACCGGCTTCGATCCGCTGAAGCTCGGCGGCAAGACCGTCGCCGTCCGCAAGGGCTCGGCCCACGAGGATTTCGTCAAGCGCTACGTGCCCGGCGCCGTCGTCGCCGAGTTCGACTCCGAGGTCGCGGCGCTCGAAGCGGTGCGCGACAAGAAGGTCGACGTCTATTTCGGCGATGCGCTCCGCGCCAGCGTCTGGCTCAATGCCAATCCCGATTGCTGCGGCTTCGCCGGCGAGCCCTACTTCCGCCCCGACCTGTTCGGCGACGGCTTTTCGATCGCCGTCGCAGCGGGTCACGATGCCGTTCGCCAGGCCCTCGACTACAGTCTCGTTCGCCTCAAGAAGTCAGGCGTGCTCGACGAGCTCTATCTGCGCTGGTTCCCGGTCGGGTTCTACTGAGGCTGCCCGGCAGCTAAGCCCGCCGTAGCCGCGCCCGCGCCGAAGCTTCGATCGCGGCCGCCACTAGGCCGTCGAGCTCGAGCATATCCCGGATCATCTCGAGCAGCCGCAGCTCTTCCTGCGGCAGATGCAGGTCGACCGCCGACACCTCGACCGCGAGCGCGTAGGCTGTGTCGTGCAGCCGCGCCGGAATTGCGCCGAGCACCATGCCGAGCACCTTGTCGAGATCGGACGAGTCCTTGATGAGATCGATCGCTTCAGCCGCGACTTCGCCCAGCCGCGCGAGGTCGAAGCCTTCGAACACCGGCGAGCGCTGCACCAGTCCGCCAATCACGCCGAGTTCGCGGTCGCTGATCGTGGTGTCGGACGAAGCGACGATCACCATCAGGTGGATCAGCGCGTCCTGGGTCGAAAGCGGCATCGGCGGCTCCTCGGGCAAAACTGGCGCATACCTAGGCAGCAGGCCATCCAATGTCCAGCGCCCGGCGCGACGCGGCCATTGACTCGCCCGCGCCGCCTGGGGCAACACCGGCCGACCCGAAAACTCCCGGATTTTCCGTGCCCTCCGTCGCCCCGCCGCCGCTCGATCCCGCCTTCTTCGAGGCCGCCCAGACCGCCAAGGCCTGGCCTTTCGAGGAGGCGCGCAAGATCGTCGCCCGGCTGCAGCGCACCGGCAAGAAAGAAGCGCTGTTCGAGACCGGCTACGGCCCCTCGGGCCTGCCCCACATCGGTACCTTCGGCGAAGTGGCGCGCACGACCATGGTGCGCACCGCCTTTCGCATGCTCACCCGCGACGAAGTTCCAACGCGGCTGCTGTGCTTTTCCGACGACATGGACGGCATGCGCAAGATTCCCGAGAACGTCCCCGACCGGGCGTTTCTCGAGCCGCATCTGCACAAGCCGCTGACCAGCGTGCCTGACCCGTTCGGCGGCGCCTACCCAAGCTTCGGCGACCACAACAACGCCATGCTGCGCCGCTTCCTCGACACCTTCGGCTTCAGCTACGAATTCGCCAGCGCCACGCAGTACTACAAGTCCGGCGTCTTCGATGCTGCGCTGATCCGGGCCGCCGAGCGCTACGAGCAGATCATGGCGGTGATGCTGCCCACGCTCGGCGCCGAGAGGCAGGCGACCTATTCGATCTTCCTGCCGATCTCGCCCACGACTGGAAGGGTGCTCTACGTGCCGATGAAGCACGTCGACGCCAAGGCCGGCACCGTCACCTTCGACGATGAGGACGGCACCGAAACGACCCTGCCGGTCACCGGGGGCCACGTGAAGCTCCAGTGGAAGCCCGATTTCGGCATGCGTTGGTCGGCGCTCGGCGTCGACTTCGAGATGTTCGGCAAGGACCACCAGACCAACGCGCCGATCTACGATCGCATCTGCCAGATTCTCGGCGGCACCCCGCCCGAGCACTATGTCTACGAGCTGTTTCTCGACGAGATCGGCCAGAAGATCTCGAAGTCGAAGGGCAACGGGCTCACCATCGACGAGTGGCTCGCCTATGCGAGCCCGGAGAGCCTCGCGCTCTACATGTTCCAGAAGCCGCGCGTCGCCAAGCGGCTCTATTTCGATGTCATCCCGCGCGCCGTCGACGACTACTACCAGCACGTCGCGAGCTATCGCGGACAGGACGCGGCGCTCGCCCTCGAGAATCCGGCCTTCCACATCCATTCGGGCAAGGTGCCGGTACTCGACATGCCGGTGAGTTTCGGGCTGCTGCTCAATCTCGCCTCGGCCGCCAACGCGCACGAGCCGGGCGTGGTGTGGAGCTACCTCAGTCGCCGGCTGCCGGGAACGACGCCGCAATCCAACCCCGAGCTCGATCGTCTGGTCGGCTACGCCGTCCGCTATTTCCAGGACGAAGTGCGGCCCACCAAGAAATTCCGCACCCCGACCGACAAGGAGCGCGCCGCGCTGCAGGATCTCCACGACCGGTTGGCGGGCCGGGAAGGCCAATCGGCCGAGGAGCTGCAGAACCTCATTTACGAGGTCGGCAAGACCCACGGGTTCGAACCGCTGCGTGACTGGTTCGGCGCCATCTACGAGGTGCTGCTGGGGGCCGAGCAGGGGCCGCGCTTCGGCTCGTTCGTCGCGCTCTACGGCGTGCCCGAGACGCGCAGGCTCATCGCGGATGCGCTGGCGGGGAAGCTGGTGACGAGCTGACGGCGGCCTCGCCGCGAAAGCCTCTCGAAAGCCCGTGATAGAGTTTCTCGCGGCACACCAAGCGGGCCGCACCTTCGGCGATCAGCGCGCAGGCCAGCAGCGCAACCAGCATCGAGCGTGAATTGGTCATCTCCATGATGATCACCGTTGAGGTGAGCGGAGCGCGCACCACGCCGACGAAGTAGGCGGTCATGCCCAGGAGCGCGATCGTTCCCGGCGACACGCCGGGAAACAGCGGCGCAATCAGTCCGCCCAGGCCCGCCCCCACCGACAGCGAAGGTGCGAAGACTCCGCCTGGAACCCCGCTCACCGAGGTCGCGAGTGTTGCGAGGAACTTGGCCGGCGCGAACCAGAGCGGCTGCGAGGCGCCTTCGATCAGCGCCTTCGCCGGTGCATAGCCGGTCCCCCAGCTGACGCCGCCGCCGGCGATGCCGAGGATCGCGACGACCAGCCCGCAGGCCGCGGCAAACAGCACCGGATGATCGCGGATCGGGACCGGCAGGCGCAGTCGCGCGTGCGACATGAACAGGACGATGCGCGCGAAGAGTCCGCCGGCAACGCCCCCAACCACGGCGATGACTGGAACGGCGATCAGTCCGGGGCCGATCGCGAGCGCGTCCTGAAGCGAACCGAAATAGAGATAGTCGCCGGCGACACCGAGGCTGACCAGTCCCGAGATCACCACGGCCGCCATCACCAGCAGCGTCAGTCGTTGTTCATAGGCCGAGGCGAGCTCTTCGAAGGCAAACGTCACCCCGGCAAGCGGCGTATTGAACGCCGCCGAGACGCCCGCAGCGCCGCCCGCGATCACCACCGCGGCGCTGAGCGGAACCCGGAACGCGCGATGCACCGCCGTCATCAGCGCCGCGCTGATCTGCACGGTCGGACCCTCGCGCCCCGCCGACGCGCCGACCAGCAGCGCGGCAAGCGTGAGCACGTATTTGGCGACGGCCGTCTTGAGCGAGAGCAGGGGAGACCGTTCGGGCTCGGGCAGCGGCGCTGCCGCGATGACCTGCGGCACGCCTGAGCCGCGAGCTTCGGGCGCGAAGCGCCGGGTGAGATAGACGAGCAGCGCAAAACCGAGCGGCGTCGCCGCAAGCATGGTCCAGCTATAGCCCGAGGCGATCGCGCCGAAGGCCTTCTGCGCCGCGTCGGCGAGAGACGCAAAACTCAGGGCAACGAGCCCGATCAACACCGCACCGGTGACGGTCGCAGCTCGGCGTCGGAGCGTTTGTGCGAGTTGGGGAGAAAGCGGATTGATCATGACGGGCGGCGGGCGACCGGGCTCGCATGCGCCCACTGCCGGTCAGGGTCAAGGCTCGACGTCGAGGTGGGGAAGCCGGTGGCGGCCTTACGGGCTTGCGCGTCGGCGGCGGTTCACGTCGCGATATTCGCGCCAGATCAGCCACATCACGATTGCGTCGAGAACGCTGAGGGCGATGAGACCCCATGATGGATGCAGGCCGAAGCGATAGAGCTGGTAGACGATGAAGCCGCCGAAGACGACCAGCGACAGGGGATAGGCCCACAGCCAGCCTTTGAAGAGGGCGAAGACGAGGCCGAGCTTCACCGCGCCGTGCAGCAGGAGATAAACCGCATAGTACCACGTGGCCGCCGGCGACAGCTGCTGTGCCCAGGCGATGAAATGGGTTGCGATGACGTCTTGCGGGTCCTCCTGCAGTTCGTGCTGGGTTAGCGCGGCGGCCGTCGCCGCAAACCAGCTGGCCGGAATGATGAACAGCGCGACACCCGCAAGGCATTCGAGCAGGGCGTTGACAGCCTTTAGCCCGATGCCGATCTGGAACGCGCGATGCATCAGGAGGTGACCGGTGTCACTGGCTGGCCCAGATGATCCGCGCGATCCACTCGACGTTCTTCATTTCGATCAGCCGCGGCTTGTGCGCTGGGTTGAGCGAATGCAGCTCCACCATATTAGCCGTCTGCCGCGCGAGGATCTTGGCCATCACCTCGCCGTCGCGGGTCTTGACCACCACGCGGTCGCCGCGCCGCACCTGTTCGGTGGGCGACACCACGATGCGGTCGCCGTCGCGATAGAGCGGCATCATGGAATCGCCGGTCACCTCGAGGGCGTAGATGCCGTTCTCGCCGGGCGAGGGGAGCCGCACCTCGTCCCAGCCCTCGCCGGAGGGAAAGCCTGCGGCGTCGAAGAAGCCGCCGGCACCCGCCTGTGCCAGCCCCAGCAGTGGAAAACGCGCGCCGCTCGGCTCGCTCAATCCGCCCTGCAGGAACGCCCCGCCGCTCGACAGGAAGGCATCGAACGTCTCGTTGGTCGCTTCGAGCAGCTTGGCGATGCTTTCCGTCGACGGCCAGCGTTCGCGCCCGTCGCGGCTGACGCGCTTGGACTTGTTGAAGGCGGTGGGATCGAGACCGGCGAGCTTGGCCAGTCCCGACGGCGTGAAGCCGTGGCGGGCGGCAAGCGAGTCGATGGCGTCCCAGATAGCGCGGTGCGAAAGCATGGTGCCAAGAGGAAAACTGTCCCAATCCGGGACAGAAGTCCTATGTATTAGTTGCAGCTTGCAGCCCTGTAAACCCCTTGCGTCCCGCCCGGGGTGGGGTATGGCTCCGCCCATGGCGCATCCGGACTTCGCCTATAAGGTCACCCCTCGCGCGCTGTTCGACACCGCCCGCGCCAGAGGCCGCTTCGTCGGAGCGCCCGTCGATCTGGGCGACGGCTTCATCCATCTGTCGACCGCCGAACAGCTGCGCGAGACGCTCGAGCGCTATTTCGCCGGACAGCGCGACCTCGTGCTGTTCTCCGTCCGCGTCGCCGATTTCGGTCCGGCGATGATCTGGGAGCCGTCGCGCGGTGGCGCGTTGTTTCCCCACCTCTACGCGACGCTGCCGATGAGCGCCGTGCAGCGCATAGCCGCGATAGAGGTCGGCGCCGACGGCGCGGTCGTGCTGCCGGACTGGGTGAAGTGATCCTCTCGCCGCTGTCGCCGCTGCTGCGGATACCGGCCTTTGCCGCGCTGACGCGCGACAGCCTCCTCCGCATGGACCCCGAGGCGGCGCATGGCGCGACCATCACCGCCTTGCGGCTCGGCCTCGCCCCCGAGCAAACCGACCGCGATCCGCCGGAGCTCGTGACATCCCTCGCCGGTCTCGAACTCACCAATCCGGTCGGCATGGCCGCGGGCTTCGACAAGAACGGGCAGGTCCCCCTGCCACTCGCCCGCATGGGCTTCGGCATGGTCGAAATCGGCACCGTCACGCCGCGCCCGCAGTCCGGCAATCCGCAGCCACGCCTCTTCCGCATCCCCGGGGTCGAGGGTGTCATCAACCGCATGGGCTTCAACAATGACGGTCACGACGAGGTCTTTCGCCGGCTGAGTGGCGTGCGCGTGCCAGCGGCGCTCGGCGTCAACATCGGGGCCAATAAAGACAGCGCGGATTTCGTCGCCGACTATGTGCGCGGCGTCGTCCGCTTCGCGCGCATTGCAGACTATCTGACCGTCAACATCTCCTCGCCGAACACACCCGGCCTGCGTGACCTGCAGCAGGCCGAGGCGCTGAAGGTGTTGCTCGGCGCCGTGCTCACCGTGCGCGCCAAGTCGCCGGTGCGCGTGCCGATCTTCCTCAAGCTCGCACCCGACCTCGACGAGCTGGCAATGGACGCCATCGCCGGCGTCATTGCCACCACCGAGCTCGATGGCCTCATCATCTCCAACACCACCGTCACCCGCGACGCCGTCGCCAGCATGGAACATGCGAGCGAGGCCGGCGGCCTCTCCGGCAAGCCGCTCTTCGGGCTGTCGACACGCCGCCTCGCGCAGATGCGCCAGCGCACCAGCCTGCCGATCATCGGCGTCGGCGGCATCCATTCGCCCGAAACCGCGCTGCAGAAATTCGAAGCCGGCGCCAATGCGATCCAGCTCTATACCGCGCTGGTATTCGGCGGCCTCGACCTGCTGGACCGGATCAAGCGCGGGCTGACAGCGGCCGTGCGCGCCGAGGGTAAGGCCAACGTCTCTGAGTTCGTCGGGCGGAAAACTGATGTCTGGGCGAGGGGCGAGGGGCCGTAGATTCCAATTCTCTCAGCTGTCATCCCGGCGAAGGCCAGGATCCAGTATTCACAAGACCCGCGGCGTCTAACGGGCCCGACCTTCGCCGGGGCGATGTCGTCGGTAGGATGCGATCCTACGCGTCCGTCACCAGCCGGATCACCACATCCGCGCGCGTCTTGCTGCGCATCACAAGGTCGTAGTTCGGCAAGTCCACCCGCGCGATGTGGGCGCGGTTGCGCGCTTCGGTGAACAGCCCTTCCTCGGCATGCCGCTTCATTAGCCGCGCCTCGACCAGCTCGCGCGGCACCTCGATGAACACCGCGCGATCGAGCAGCGGCCGCACCGCCCACCAGGGCGACGAGCTCAGCAGCAGGTAGTTGCCCTCGGCGACCAGCAACCGCGCCGTTGCCGTTATCTCGATCGCGTCGTCGACCACGTCCTCGATCTTGCGCGAATATCCCGGCGCGCGAATGGCGCCCGTCGCTGCCTTCGTGCGTCCCAGGAACTCCGCAAACGCAGCGCCCTCGAACGTATGCTGCATGCCCTTGTCGGCCGCGGTGCCAAGCGCATCGAGCTTTGCCTGCCGCATATGGAAGCCGTCCATCGGCAGATACGCCGCATCTGCTCCGAGCCGCGCGACAAGAGCAGTGGCCAGCGTCGACTTGCCGACGCCGGGCCCGCCCGCAATACCGAGCACATGCCGACCCGGCCGCGCGAGCAAAGCGCGCGCTTCGGACTCGAGCCGGGCGAGGGCGTCGGCGGAAGTGAGCGAGAGAACCTGCGGGGCATCTTGCATCCTTGCTCCATATCACCGGGTCATTCCCGCGAAAGCGGGAATCTCCGTTTTCCGACAGGCTCCGAGCGAGCTGCGTCAGTCCCTCCGCGATTCCCGCTTTCGCGGGAAGGACGCGGTGGATAGGAAAGCGGTATGCAATCCCTCCTCATCCTCCAGTCGCTCTGGACCATGGAGAATCTCCGCGGCGCCGCTCCGGCGACCCTCGAGCAGAACATCGCCCGCATCGCCGCCTCCGGCTTTGACGGCATCGGCTCGCTCTGGATCGATCGCGACATGGCGCGTCGCGTCGCCGCGCTTGCCCGCGATCACGGCCTCATCGTCGAAGGCCTCTGCTTCCCCCATGATGTCGAGAGCCTGAAGCCGGCGCTGGAATGGGGCGCCGAGTTCGGCGTCCACCACATCAACATCCAGCCCGATCTTCGCCCGCGTGACCTGCGCGACGGTATCGCTTTGGTCGAAGGCTGGCAGCGCCTCGCCGAAACGGTCCCCTTCGCCGTCAACATCGAGACGCATCGCGGCCGGCTGACCAATGACCTGCTGACGACCCTCGGCCTAATCGACGCACTGCCGTCGCTGCGTCTCACCGCCGACCTGTCGCACTACGTCGTCGGCCGCGAGATCGAGCTGCCCATTCGGCCCGAGACGGAAACGCAGATGCGCACGATCCTTGATCATGCCGAGGCATTCCATGGCCGTGTCGCGAGCTCCGAGCAGGTGCAACTGCCCCTGTTTCGGCGACACCACGCCTGGATCAACCAGTTCACCGCGTGGTGGCGCTATGGCTTCGACGCCTGGAAGAGCCGCAGCGGGCCGGACGCGGAGCTGACCTTCCTCTGCGAACTCGGCCCGCAGCCCTATGCGATTGGGCGCGCGGACGGACAGGACCTCACCGATCGCTGGGAAGAGTCGCTCACGCTGGCGAAGATCGTCCGGCAGATTTGGCAGAACGCCGGCTGACGCCTATCTTCGGCGCTCCAACGAGTGCCGCGCTTGCCCCTCCACCCCACCATCTCCCAGTGGTTCAAGTCCAAAGGCTGGGCGCCGCGCCGGCATCAGCTCGACGTGCTCGCCGCGTGGGAGGCCGCCGCTTCGGCGCTGCTGATTGCTCCCACAGGAGCCGGCAAGACGCTCGCGGGGTTCCTGCCGACGCTCAACGACGTGACTCACACGCCGCGCGAAGGGCTTCACACTCTATATATATCGCCGCTGAAGGCGCTCGCCGTTGACGTCGCCCGCAATCTCACGACGCCGATCGAAGAGATGGACCTGCCGGTGACGGTCGAAACACGCACCGGCGACACGCCGGCGTCACGCCGCATGCGCCAGCGTCGCATCCCGCCCAACATCTTGATGACCACGCCGGAGCAGCTCGCGCTCCTGCTCAGCCATGGCGACAGCGCGCAGCTCTTCGCCGGCCTCCGCCGCATCGTCCTCGATGAGCTGCATTCGATGGTGACCAACAAGCGCGGCGAACTGCTGTCGCTCGACATTGCCCGGCTCGCGACCTACGCCCCGGCGCTCCGCATCACCGCGCTGTCGGCCACCGTCGCCCGGCCAGATCTCCTCCGCGACTGGATCGCGACGCCGCTGCCCGATGCGCGGACCGACCTCCTCCTCGGCGCGGCTGGCGCCAAGCCGGACGTATCGATCCTCGCCTCTGCCGTGCGGGTGCCGTGGGCCGGTCACTCGACGCTCTACGCTGTGCCGGAGCTCTACGAGATCATCAAGCAGCACCGCACCACGCTGCTGTTCGTCAACACGCGCAGCCAGGCCGAGATGCTGTTCCAGAATCTCTGGCGCATCAATGAAGACGGCCTCGCCATCGCGCTGCACCACGGCTCGCTCGCCGTCGAGCAGCGGCGCCGAGTCGAAAGCGCGATGGTCGCGGGCAAGCTGCAGGCGGTGGTCGCGACCTCGACCCTCGATCTCGGCATCGACTGGGGCGACGTCGATCTCGTTGTGCAGGTCGGCGCGCCGAAAGGCGCGAGCCGCATGCTGCAGCGCATCGGCCGCTCCAACCACCGCATGGACGAGCCGAGCAAGGCGATCTTTGTGCCCTCGAACCAGTTCGAGGTGCTCGAATGTGAGGCTGCGCTCGAAGCGGTCGAGAAGGGCGCGCAGGATTCCGAAGACCCCTCGCTGGGCGGCCTCGACGTCCTCGCGCAGCACACGCTGGGCATGGCCTGCGCCGATCCCCTCGATCCGCTTGCCTTCTATGACGAGGTGCGCCGCGCCTGGCCTTATCGCGAGCTGAGCTGGGAGAGCTTCGAGCGCGTCCTCGATTTCGTCGCCACGGGCGGCTACGCGCTGCGCGCCTACGAGCGCTACGCCAAACTCAGGAAGACCGCCGACGGCACGTTCCGCATCGCCAACGCCGGCATCGCTCAGCAATACCGGCTCAATGTTGGGACCATCGTCGAAGACCCGATGGTCAAGGTCCGGCTGGTGAAGGGCGGCCGCGCCGCCAAGCCCGGATCCGCGACCGGCCCTATCGGCCGCTATGGCCGCGTGCTCGGCGAGCTCGAGGAATACTTCATCGACCAATTGGTGCGTGGCGACACCTTCGTTTTCGGCTCCGAGGTCGTCGCCTATGAAGGCATGTTCGAGACGGAAGCCTATGTCTCGCGCTCCAATGCCACCGATCCCAAAATCCCCTCCTATATGGGCGGCAAGTTTCCGCTGTCGACCTACCTCGCCGACGGCGTTCGACGCATCCTCAGCCAGCCGGACAACTGGCAGGCGCTGCCGGAACAGGTCGCCGACTGGCTCCGCCTCCAGCATGACGCGTCGATCCTGCCGCCGCCCGATTCGATGCTGGTCGAGACCTTCCCGCGCGGGGCCCAGAACTACATGGTCTGCTATCCCTTCGAAGGCCGCCTCGCGCACCAGACGCTCGGCATGCTGCTGACACGCCGCCTCGAGCGTGCTCGCGTCCGCCCCCTCGGTTTCGTTGCGTCCGACTACTCGCTTGCCATATGGGGGCTCGGCGATTTCAGCGGTCTGATCCGCACCGGGCGCCTGTCGCTCGCCGACCTGTTCGATGAGGACATGCTGGGCGACGACCTCGAGGACTGGCTGCACGAGAGCCAGCTGATGCGCCGCACCTTCCGCAACGCGGCGATCATTTCGGGCCTGATCGAGCGCCGCCATCCCGGCAAGGAAAAGACCGGCCGGCAAGTCACCGTCTCCTCCGATGTCATCTACGACGTCCTCTACGAGCACGAGCCCGACCACGTCCTGATCCAGGCGACCCGTCGCGACGCCGCCCGCGGCCTGCTCGACATCGAGCGGCTCGGCCACCTGCTGAAACGCGTCCGCCAGCACATCGTGCACAAGCCTCTCGACCGAATCTCTCCGCTTGCGGTACCCATTCTGCTCGACATCGGCAAAACGCCGATCTTCGGCGAGGCCCGCGACAGCGCGATGGTCGACGCCGCCGAGGAACTGATCCGGGAGGCGATGGGCGCGACGCCGAAGGCTGCGGGCGCGCTCAAGGGCGATGGCAAGCAGTTGGAGCAGCGCGGCAAGAGCCGCGCCCGAGTCTGAGGACCCCGTCGCGCTCCTCAGCTTTGCCGGCGAGGTCTTCGAGCCGCTGCTTTCGGGCGCGCTGTTCTGGCGCGCGCAGTCGATGCTGCTGGTCGCCGACCTGCATCTCGAGAAATTCTCGTCTTACGCCAAGCGCGGCCAGATGCTGCCGCCTTACGACACCGGCCTCACCCTCAAGCGGCTCGAGGCCGACGTCGCCAGGACCAAAGCCGAGCGCGTCGTCTCGCTCGGCGACAGCTTTCATCGCGACGAGGGCACGACGACGCTGCTCGATGCCGATCGCTTGCGCCTGATGGCGCTGCTCGGCCGATCGCACTGGACCTGGATTTCCGGCAACCACGATCCGAGCCCGCAGGCGCTCGGCGGCACCTGCGTCGATCGGCTCGAGCTCGGCAGCCTGACGTTGACGCACGAACCGCGCCGCGGCGTGCGCGGCATGGTTGCAGGTCACCTGCACCCCGCCGCAACCGTCGTCGCCAACGGCCATGGTACGCGCCGGCCGTGCTTCGTCCACGATGGCCGACTGCTGGTGCTGCCCGCCTATGGCTCAGGCACCGGCAGCCTCAACATCCTCTCCGCGCCGTTCCACGGCCTCTTCGACTATGCCGCGCTCGAAGTGACGATGATCGGCCGCGGCCGGCTTTATCCGGTGAGCACCAAGCGGCTGGTGGGTGGCATCTAGCGCCTGAACACAACGCCCGCGAGCCACCCAGTCCCAAGCGCCAAGAGCACGCAGACGATGCCGTAGAGCAGCGGTTGTTGCCGGCTAGCGACGAACACGAAGTTCTCGAACCCGGTCTTGGTCACCGAAAAGTTCTGGCTGCCTTCGGCGACGAGCTGGCGATCCTGGTCGAGCACGATTGTGTGCGCGATGAACCCGCCATTGGCGACGTCGCTCGGCAGCGTCACCTGCGCGACATAGGCGGTGCTGGACAGAAAATGCACCGCGCCTTCGTCGATGACGAAGTGCCCCGCTTCGGTCATCAGCCGCACCAGCTCGGCGCCGAACTCCATGCTCTTGGTGCTGGCCTTTCCGACGACGGCGGTCATCGCCTGGTCGGTCGGGAACACCGATTGGTCGAGCAGCACCTGCGGGTCGGCGATCGACTGCAGCTTGCCGCTGGCCAGCACCGAATAGAATGAGGGGAACTGTCTGAAGGTCACCTGGTCCGTGTTGGTCCAGATGCCGAACACGTTGGTCTTCAGCCGCGCCACGCGATCCTGCGGCGGCCCGGTGACGACGACGATGACATTGAACGGCCCCACCGGGGCGACGCCCGGCGTTCCGGACTCGATGTTGCCGAACAGGGTCAGCGTCGCGCCGTCGAAGCTCGAGGTGATCTGGATGCTCGGGCTTGAGACCGTCGAGACCAGCGTCTCGGCCCCGGCGGGAGCGGCGACCAAGAGGGCGAAGACCGCGAGCCCGAACCAGCGCACCTTCATCCCGCGCCTCCCGCGGCGAGGACCGCCGTCGAGAAGGGATCGGATGGCGCCAGCACCAGCGTGAGGCCGAAGCGAATGGCGACGCCCAGCACCAGCAGTGCCAGCAGTGCACGCAGCTGGTCGCCGCGCAGATACTTGCCCGCCGAGGCGCCGAACTGCGCGCCCACGGTGCCGCCCACCATCAGGCAGAAGGCGAGGAGGATATCGACGCTCTGGCTGGTCAGCGCCTGGAGGATCGTGGTCACGCACATCATGGCGACGACCTGCAGCAGCGACGTGCCGACGACGACATTGGCCGGCACTCGCAGCAGGTAGACCAGCGCCGGCACGAGGATGAAGCCGCCGCCGATGCCGAGCAGCGCGCCGACCCAGCCGATGAACACGCCGATCGCGAGCACCGGGATCACCGAGATATAGAGACGCGAGCGCTTGAAGCGGATGCGCATGGGCAGCGCGTGGATCCAGTTGTGCTGACCCGGCAGCTTCTCGCGGATCACGAGGCCGCGGCGCCGCCGCAGGAAGGTGCGGGTGGCCTCCGTCATCATCACCGTGCCGAAGAAGCCGAGCACCAGCAGATACGAGACCGAGATGAACAGGTCGAGCTGGCCGAAGGCGCGCAGCACGCTGAAGGTCGCAACACCCGCCATCGCGCCGATCGTCGAGGCGAGAACGAGGTACAAGGCGAGGTGCAGATCGATGCCGCCGCGCCGGTAGTAGCTGAGCGCACCCGACGTCGAGGCCGCCGCGACCTGGCTGGTCACCGAAGCAACCGCGACCGGCGCCGGCACGCCCGAAAAGATCAGCAGCGGCGTCAGCAGGAATCCGCCGCCGACGCCGAACAGACCTGACAGGAATCCCACCGCTCCTCCGATCCCGATCAGGAAGAAGAGGTTCATCGAGAGCTCGGCGATGGGCAGGTAGATCTGCAAGCGGGGCCCGGCGACGGATACGAACAAGGGGACGTGGAGGCTTCCCCGCGTCCCCTAAATCACTAACGCCTATCGCCGGAACTTGCGACGATAGTGAGACCGGGCACGATCAGACCGGCTGGCTGCCGAGCACCGCGAGCAGCCTCGGATTGACCAGGCCCACCTGGTTCATCCCGGTGCCGGACTCGAAGGATTTGATAGCGTCGGCTGTCTTCTTGCCCGCCACGCCGTCCGGCGTTCCGACGTCATAGCCGAGCCGAGTCAGCGCGTTCTGGACCGACAGGACGATGTCCTTGCTGGTGATCGTCTCGCCCGGGTTGAAGCTCTTGGACCAGGTGCCGATCGGGGCAAAGTTTGCTGCCAGGTTGATCTGCTGCGGCTTGAACGCCGCCACCTCGTCGCCGAGCGACTTGACGGTGTCGGCATCGAGCGAGCGGGCGATATCATCGCGCGCCTTGGCGGCGTCCTTGTCCCCGGTCAGCGCCGCGATCGCGAACCATTTGTAAGAGTCCTTGAGGCTCTGCGCGACGCCGAGGCCGCGCGCGTAGAGCATGCCGAGGTTGAACTGGCTGTCGGTGAGCCCGAGATTAGCCGCCTGCTCGAACCACTGCGCCGCCTTGTCGAACTGCTGCTTGCCGAGCGCACCGCCCGCATAGAGCGAGGCGAGGTTGTGCATCGACATGCGGTTGCCCGCGAGCGCTGCCTTCTCGTACCACTGCAGGGCGATATTGACGTCCTTGCTCACGCCCTTGCCGCTCTCATAGAGGCTGCCGAGCCGATACTCGGCGGGGGCGAAGCCTTGGTCGGCCGAGCGCTGATACCAGGTGGCTGCCTGCGCAAAGTCCTGCGGAACCACGCGACCCTCGGTATAGATTGCCGCGATCTCGAACTCGGCATGCGCGTCTCCACTTGCCGCCGCCTGCCGCAGATCGATCGGGCCGAGCGCATCGGGGGGCAGGGGAGTCGACGCGGTGGCCGGCGCCGCACTCGCATCGGTCGGCGTCGTCAACGGGGCAGGAGCGAGAGCCGACGGCGCTTCGGTGTCAAGCGTCGCAGTCTGCAGGTTCGACGCGCCGCCGTCCTGGGCAGGAACGCTCGACGTCGCATCGCCCGTCGCGACGCTGCTCGGTGCCGTGGGGATCGGGGTCGCAACAAACGCCGGGCTGGTCGAACTGTCGACCGTGCCATCCTGTGTTGCCTGGGTCAGCGGTATCACTCGCGGCGGCATCGAAGCGGTCAGCGCGTCCATCGCCGCGTCGGCGTCGGAAGCGGGAGCCGCGATGTCACCGGTCGTCGCCGGCGCGGCGAGGGCGGGCTGCTCTGCCGACGGCGTGTCGGAGGGCGCCGCGAGCCGCTGGGCGATGAGGTTGACGGCAAGGAAGGCGATAGCGACGACCGCCGCTCCGAGCAGGATCGCCTTGCGGTGGCGCAGCAGGAAGTTTTCGGACGCGTCGGACTCCGCCGAGGCGGCGTCGACCGTGACGTCGGGCACGGCCGGTGAGGGTTCGACCGCGACAGGCTCGATCCGCGCCGGTCTCGACGTGGCGGCTTTCGCTGCGGCCGGCGGCACCGGCAGCGGCGCCGCATCGATCTCCGATCCAGCCAGATGGAACCGCGACAACGCGCGGCCGATCAGCGAATCCGGGCTGGGCTGTGGTTTGGCCGGACGCGCCGCAGCACGGCGATGCGCCGCGATGAAGGTCGACCGGGAGGAGGGGGGAACCGGCTCGTCGGCGGACGACTCAAATCCCGCGCTTGGCAGTGGCGCCGCCGGCATCGGCGTGCGCGCTGCGGGAGCGGGCACCGGAGCAATCGGCTCGTCGTGCCGTGCCGCCAGAGAATCGGTGTCGAGGCCGGGATGCTGCCAGCGGGCTTGCATGCCCAGCGCCTCCTGCACCGGGCCCGCGGGTTCGGGGAAGGGCGGATCGATCAGCGGTGCATCGGCATCCGGATCGCGCGGCATCGTATCGGAAATGCCGCTGCGGCCCGTCGCCGATGCAGTGATGATCGAGGCGATATCGTCGTGCCCGCGGGACGGCGGCACCGCGCTCTGCCGATCGAGGAGCGAAGCCTCGAGGCGTTTCAGCCTCTCGTTGACCTCATCGATCCCGGCTCGGACATCGCCGAAATCGCTGACCTCGGGGTCGCGCTGCATCGAGCCGAGCATCTCGGCAATGCGCACCTCGAGCGCGCTGAGAGAATCGCTGACGCCGGCATCGACCGGCTTCGGCATCGCCGCGGCGGCGCGTTCGGCGACCATGTCGGCAAGCTCGTGCAGGTCGGGCATCGGCACCGGAGCCGGCTCGCTGTAGAGCCGCGCCAGCCCGCTGAGCTGCTCGCCCGTCTGGTCCATGCGCGCCACGAGCTGGCGTACCTGCGCTTCGAGCGCGCCGATACCGGGCGCATCGACTGCCGAGCCATCGCCCAGCCGCTCGCTCAGCTGGCCGATCTGCCGGCCGATCTCGGCCATGTCGTCGCGCGTGCTGAGCCCGTCCATCCGGCGCTCGATCGCCTCGAAGCGCGGCGCCAGCGAAACCAGCACGGCATCGCGCAGCGTGTTGAGGTCCTTGCGCAGCGACTGCACGAGCCGATCGCCGTTCTCGAGCTCGGCGATCCGCCCGTTGAGCGCATCGATCAGTTCGACGAGGCCTTGCGGGGCGACGTTCTGGTCGCGCATGGCGTCGGTGAAGTGCGCCATCGCGACCGTCACTTCTTCGAGCGCCTGCGGCGACAGTGAGGCCTGGTGCTCGAGCGAATCGATGCGGTCGTAGACGGCGCGGACGCTGTCCTCGATCGAGCGCAGCCCGTCCTTCAGCGCCTGCGCGGCGACTGGGCTTTCGACCTTGTCGACGTAGTGCACCTGCAGCTCGGCCAGCTTGCCGACCGTTGCGGCGACGTCGTCGAGGCGGCGGTTGAGCGTGCCCGAATCCATCTCGCGGCCTTGCGCGATCACGCGCGCGAGGCTGGCGATCTGTCCTTCGAGCCGCTTGACCTGGCCGGTCTCGCCGACCGCTCCGGCGAGGAGCTCGACCACATGGGCGAGTTGCGACACCTGGCCGGCGACGTCCTTGATGTCGCCGCCATTGCGCACCTGCGCATGGATTTCGCCCTCGAGCCGTTCGAGTCGGCTCGCTAGGCCGTTGACCGAACCGGCAAGCTTGTCGAGCATCGCCGTATCGAACCGTGGCACCGGGGCCGGGGCGGGTGCAGCCGCCGGCGGCGGCGTCATTGCGCGCGAACGGGTCTCCGCCTGGCGCGACCGGATCTGCTGTATCGCAGCCTCGAGGCTTTCGCGCGGGTTCGGCGGCAGCTCTGAGCCGGGCTCTTCGAACCGTGAAATCTGCCGCTGCACCGAGCGCAGCGCGTCGCGGTGGCGGGCTTCGGGAACGCCGTCTGCCACTTGCCGGCGCAGGTCGCGCACCCGATCGGTCAGGCCCGCGTCGCGGCTGCGGCTGACCTGCGTGTCGACCTGATCGAGCAGCGCCACGAGTTCGTGCCGCAGCGACTGCCACTGGTCGGGATCGCGGTCGTCCTGGGCGAGCTGGGACTGGGAGAAAGCGCGGGCCATCAAAATATCCCAAGCACCGGAAAAAGGAGCCGCGTCCCGCAATGGGACGGGCGGATGCTGCACTGTTAACGGACATGGTAAAGAAGGCGTTAAGCCTTCGATGCATTTTGCAAACGCCCGCCGTCCGCCCTAAGGCGCATTGGTCGGCTTTCGGTGCCGGTTTAAGAAGACCTCATGACCCGCCGCATCATCATCGTCGACGACCACCCCCTGTTCCGGGCCGCGCTGCATCAGACGCTTTCCGGACCCGGCTCCGACGTGATCGAGGAAGCCGGCGACCTTGTCGCGCTCACCGCCGCCCTTGAGGCCGACCGCGACTGCGACCTCGTGCTGCTCGATCTCAATATGCCTGGCGCGCGCGGCTTCTCGGGGCTCCTGCTGCTGCGCGCCCAGTACCCGGAGATCCCGGTGATCATCATCTCGGCCATCGAGGACCTCAACGTGATCCGCCGGACCTTCGAGCTCGGTGCGGCCGGCTACCTCACCAAGTCCGTCGGGCCGGCTGAAATCCGCGCCGCGATCGAGACCGTGCTGCGGGGCGAAGTGCAGGTTCCCGATGGCGTCAACCTCGCCACCGCCGATGAGCAGACCGAGATCGTGCGGCGGCTCGGAACGCTCACGCCGCAGCAGGTGCGCGTGCTGATGATGCTGAGCGGCGGGCTGATGAACAAGCAGATCGCCTATGAGCTCTCGATCTCGGAGGCGACCGTCAAGGCGCACGTCTCCTCGATCCTCCAGAAGCTCGGGGTCGACAGTCGCACCCAGGCGGTGATCGCTGCGAGCCGCATCGAGGAGGGGCAGTTCGATGCCCTCCTCGCTCCGGCGGTGGGGTGAAGCAGTTCGTCAGGTGCGCGGCACGCGTTGCCGAGCCAGCCCGCTGATCGCGGCCCGCAGCGCTGCCGGCTTGACTGGCTTGGTCACCACCGAGATGCCGCGCTCCTCCGCGAGCCTGCGCACCTGAGGCGTCCGGTCGGCCGTCACCAGCGCCGCCGGCAGGTGGCCACCGACGTTCTGCCGCAGCCATTCGACCGCATCGAGCCCGGACGTCTGGTCGAGATGATAGTCCATCAGCACGAGGTCGGGCTGCCACCGGTCGAGCAAGCCTTCGCGATCGATGTCCTTGAGCGATCGCGCGGTGCGCACGTCGCACCCCCAGCCGCGCAGCAGCCCTTCCATCGCATCGAGGATCGCCCGCTCGTTGTCGACGCACAGCACGCGCATGCCCGCCAGGCTCGTCGTCACTTCCGCGCGGAGCCGCGCCGGCGTCTCCGCCGCGCTCATCCGCCCGGGCGGGAGATATATAGAGAAGCGCGAGCCGACCCCTTCCTCGCTGTCGAGTTCCAGCGTCAGCCCCATCGCAGCAACGAGGCGTTCGACGATCGACAGGCCAAGCCCCAGTCCCGAGGCCATCCGCGCGCCCTGCTCGAGCCGCGAGAATTCCGCGAACAGCAATCCACGCTGATCGCGATTGAAGCCGATGCCGGTGTCGATGACATCGAGGCGCAGGCGTCCGGCGCGGCGCCGGACCCCCACCAGCACGCGTCCGCCGGGCCGGGTGTACTTGATCGCGTTCGAGACGAGGTTCTGGACGATGCGGGCAACCAGCAAGCGGTCGGCGAAGGCGACGGCCGAGCTCGAGACGAGCTTCAGCGTGATCGACTTCTCGCGCGATAGGGGACCGAATTCGACCGCGACCTTGTCGAGCAGGTCGCTCAACCGGAACGCGCCGGGTCGTGGCGCGAGGGCTCCCGAGTCGATCCGGGAGATGTCGAGGAGCGCCATCATGATTTCTTCCACAGCATTTAGCGATGCCTCGATCGAGTGCGCGAGGCCACTCGCGTCACCCCCTCCCTCGCGCTCGACGAGGGTCGCCGTATAGAGCCGCGCGGCGTTGAGAGGCTGCAGCAAATCGTGGCTCGCTGCTGCCAGGAAGCGGGTCTTGTCGCGGTTGGCGGCATCCGCCTTTTCGCGTGCCCGCTCGAGCTCGGAATTGACCCGCGTGAGGGTCGCTGTACGCTCACGCACGCGCGCCTCGAGCGACTGGTTTGCAGCCTCCAGCGCACCCTCCGCCTCGACCCGCGCGGCGACGTCGACGAGGGTGATAACCAGCCCGCCGCCGGGGAGCGTCGCAGAATGAAACTCCAGCGTCTGCCCTTGATTTCCAAGCCTTTGCGTCGTCGAGTGCGTATCGCCGGTGAGGAACGCGATGCGCTCGGCGGCGCGCGCCGAGGGCTCGCCGGGGCCGTAATCGCCGCGTTGCGCCGCGAACAGCGCCAGCTCATAGAGGGGTGTTCCAGCCCGCGCCAGGTCGGCGGGCATTCCAAGCAGTTCGCGATAGCGCGAATTGGCCACGACGAGCCGCAGATTGGCATCGAAGACGGCGACGCCCTGTGGCACGAAATCGATCGCGAGACGGAGCCCGGCTTCGGCGTCGGTATCGGCGTCCATCGTCATTCACCTCGCTCCGTTCTAGTTCGCCGCTCTGCCAACTATCGGGCTCGCGCCCCGGTTGAGCAAGCGAGCCGTAAGTCTTGCCATTGCAATCCGAACCGATCTGCGTGATTCTCCGCTCACCGCGAGTCTCTGATTTGCGGGCGCCGTCGCAGAGGGGCGACGACGCGAGCCAGTAGAACAGCCAATGGGGGTTCCGTGCTCAAGGAGTTCCGAGACGCCGTCACCCGGGGGAATGCGATCCCGGCCCATGGCGTGATCATCGGACCGGCAACCAGCGTCATCGTCACCTCCCTCGTCGATGGCGCGCCGGTACAGCTGATCGGTCTCGTCCCTGATCGTATCGATCCCTCCGGAGCGTTCACGTGCTGAGCAACCCGAACGCCGTCCCAGTCCGTCAGTCCGCGCTTTCGCGGCGGCCGGAGTGGCCACGTCCAATATCGGTTTGTTCACCAATGTCGTTGTAGAGTCTGTTGCCTTTGTTCTGTTCCTCGTCGTCAAGGGCATCAACAGTATGAAGAAGCAACAAGCCGCGGCGACAGCCGCACCACAGCACCAACAAAGGAAGACGTTCTCTTGACCGAACTCCGTGACGCCAAGTCCATGCCGATGGCTGCCAAGAAGGCCCCGTCGGTTTCCAAGCCCGCCGCCGCTGCCAAGGCGCCTGCTAAGAAGGCCGCCGCCAAGAAGGCCCCGGCCAAGAAAGCGGCAAAGGCAAAGCCCGCTGCTGCCAAGAAGGCCCCGGCTAAGAAAGCCGCTGCCAAGAAGGCCCCGGCCAAAAAGGCCGCCAAGAAAGCCGGCAAGAAGTAAGCCCGACGCCGGCGTTTTCGCCGGCCTGGGCACCCAATAGGGCCAGCATCCTCAGGGGCGCTGGCCCTATTCTTTTGCGGAAATTTGTCCGTAATCCGTTGACATTTGTCCTAAATAGGAATTATTGCCCAATATTGCACTTGACGGACCCACTTTGCAGGACTACATACCTAGCATCGGAGTTCGACAAATGACCAGCACCCTTTCAGCCCCACGGTTTCACGACGAAAATGCCGCCTATGCCTACGTAGAGGCGCGGCTATGGCCGAACGGTCCGACTTGCCCGCATTGCGGCGGGGTAGAGCGCATTTCCAAGATGGCCGGGAAGTCCACCCGGATCGGCGTTTACAAGTGCTACCAGTGCCGGAAGCAATTCTCGGTCAAGGTCGGAACCGTGTTCGAGTCGAGCCACGTGCCGCTCAACGTCTGGTTGCAGGCGGTGGCGCTGCTCACCTCGTCAAAGAAGGGGTTCAGCTCCAACCAGCTTTCCCGCATCTTGGGCGTGACCCTCAAAACCGCTTGGTTCATGTCCCATCGCATCCGCGAGGCCATGCGCGACGGCGACCCGATGCTGATGGGAGGCAACGGCGGCATCGTGGAGGCCGACGAGACCTACATCGGACGGATGGCCAAGTCGGAGCCGTCACCCCAGCGCCGTGGCCGTCCCTATGTCCATCCGAACCGTCCCGCTCGCAAGCGCGCCGTGGTCTCACTGGTTGAGCGTGGCGGCAAGGTGCGGTCGTTCCACGTCGAGAACGCGGACAAGGCAACTGTGACCGGGATCGTGCGCGAGAACATCGCCGCAGAGACCCGCATCCATACCGACGAGTCACGCCTCTACACCGGCTTGGAAATGAGCTTCGCGGACCATGAGACCGTGAACCACGGCGCCCGGGAATACGCCCGTGGCGACGTGACTACCAATTCGGTCGAGGGCTTCTTTTCGATCTTCAAGCGCGGCATGACCGGCGTCTATCAGCACTGTGCAGAGAAGAACCTGCACCGCTACCTGAGCGAGTTCGACTTCCGCTATAACAACCGGACCAAGTTGGGCGTCGACGACACCATGCGTGCCGACATTGCGTTGCAGGGCATCGTCGGCAAGCGCCTCACCTATCGAACGACTGCTAGAGGGTAATTCGGCATGGCCGATAGAAAGCCCAAAGCTAAAAGCGTTCCGGCGCGCAAGGCTTCACCGGATCAACCGGGCGAGGCTGAAAAGCCCCAGCGCGAGCGGTTCATAGAGGCCGCTCAGGAGGCCGGTTACACAGACGAGGGGTTCGACAAGGCGATGGGCAAGATCGTGCCGCCTCGACGAAAATAGCCAACGGCCCCCGGGGTGTCCGAGGGCCGCGAGGCTTATCAAACAAGAGAACGCCGGGCGCTCCATCCCGACGCGCGATCACTCTACGCGTATCGGAGGCGCTTGTCAGCATGGCCAATCCCCTGCAAATCATTGGCGCGTTTGTGGCTGTGAAAATACTGCGGGCAACGGGAAACCGAACTGCCGCCGGGTGGCTTCGATTTGCCCTGAAAGGCGAAAGAGATCGTCTTTCGTTAGTGCGACCCGAAGAATTGATGGAGTGGGTTCTCCCGGAATTTGAGCCTGAATGTCTAGAAAAAACTGCCCGCCCGGTGTCCAGAGCATATCGACCGAAATTGGTTCGCCTATCGAGATGAGGCCCTTCGGATCGGACATGTTTCGCTCCTAGATCTGGTTGGCACCGTCTAGGATAGCGAGGGAGGGGCTGGGCTACGAGTCCGGCCCCTCCCTACAAGTCGATATCGTCGGCGCTCCCGGAATACCTCCACAGACATCCCAATTCTTTCAGCCGCTTCAGCGGATACCTCTTAGGCACCCCGTCCCGCTCCATCCGGCCGACCTCGTAAGCGATAACGTCCGCGACCTGTAGCTGGCATAGGCAAGCTGGGGTGTCGGAACCGACGGTCCTGAGTTGCGGGTAGTCGGCGCTCATGAAACTGAAAATCTCGTCATACCCCTGGGGCTTGAAGTCCTTATGCCGGGCGAAGAGGACCGACAGCCCTTCGTGGAACTCGAAAGACTTCGTCGCCATGTGCATGACCACGTCGATAGCCCCGGCCTTATACGAGGCTCGGAACTTTCTTCGGGTCGGCACGGCTCGGGTGAAGCCGAACGTGTAGGGAACGTGCTGACCGATTGCGTCTAACAGTTTGTTGAGCAGTCCGTTGTGTCGTGCGTAGTCGCGCGTTCCGTCTGGTAGGCGGAAATCGAACGGCGGTTGCCACGCCTCAAAGTCTGTCATGTGGAAAGTGTCGAGCCCTTCGCTGTCGAGCGCGGCCCTCCACTTCGGCTCTAGTCCGAGCCACCCATCACATGAGGCCAGCGCGCCGCCAAACGTAAGGCGGCGGAGATGGCCGCTGTCCCGGTCGTGCTCGCCGCTTTCGTCAAAATAGGCCCACATCATCACGACACCGCTTTCTGGGGGCCAGTGAAGCGCCCGCATCAAGCCCGCAAATGCTCCGCCCCGGCTACTCACTTAGCACGTCCCCGGACGCTTGGGTCCGCGAAGTGCAATATTGGGAATTATTGCCTAAATCACGATGGGAAAAGGTCCTACAGTCCTATCCGCTCGGCGCGCAACTCTGCTTAGCGCAAACTCCGGGTGTTAATCGTCCGAAGCCAGTGGCCCTCGGTAGACACAAAAGCGTTCCGCAATTGCCGCGGAACAGTCCGCCCCTTCGCCGGGACCATACTCCCCGGCGTTTGCCGCAAGCGCTTCGCGACCCAGTGATTGAGGCGACGATGGCCGAAGACATTTACTATCCCAATTTCATGCTCGAAGGCCGGCTCGTCGACATCGTCGAGCCCGACCTGCAGACCTGCGAAACCCTCGGCCTGCTGTTGCGGCTGGAGGGCATGCGCGCCTCGTTCGCGCTCAACCTCGAGGCCTTCTTTGCAATCTTCGAACGTCGTCGCCCCGACCTCGTCATCGCCAACATCGATCTGTCGGCCGATGGCGACGGGCTCGTGCTGCTGCGGCGTCTGAAGAGCCTGCGCCTGCCGCTGCCCGTCATCATGCTCGAGAACCGGCCGGCGGTTGAGGCCGCCGTGTCCGCCGTAAAAGCGGGGGCCGCCGACGTCCTCACCAAGCCCGTCGATACCGAGCTGCTGCTTCGGCTGGTGCGCGATGCGCTGCGCGAGCAGGTTCATCTCGGCCTGCCGCACGCCGGTCGCCGGGTCGTCGAGGTGCGCGGCTTCGCCCAGCTCACCCCGCGCGAACGCGAGGTGCTGCAGCTCATCACCAACGGCCAGTCCAACAAGGAAGCCGGACGCGAACTCGGCATCAGCCCGCGCACCATCGAAGTGCATCGCGCCCGCGTCATGGAAAAGCTCGGGGCGCGCAACACCGCCGACCTCATGCGCATCGTGCTCACCAGCTGAGCCGCTTGTCGTCGCCGGCCTGCCCATGATCAGGTGCCGGCGCGCCGCAGCTTCGCGGCTGGAGCCGGGATTTGACCAAGGCCGTTCTGTTCGATCTCGACGAAACGCTGATCCATCGCGACGCCGCCATCGGCCGCTTCGTCGCCGCGCAGTACGCGCGTTTCGCCAGCGCCCTCGCGCCCCTGACCGAGACGCAATACAGCGAGCGCTTCCTTGATCTCGAGGACGACGGTCGCATCGACAAGCAGCTCGTCTATCCCGCGCTGGTTAAGGCGCTGGGCATCACCGGCGTCACCTCCGGCGCGCTTTTGGCCGACTACCGCGCGACCTATCCGGGCTTTGCGACGCTCAATCCCGGCGCGATGGAAACGCTCCGCGCGCTGCACGACCACGGGCTCAAACTCGGCATCGTCACCAACGGCAACGCCGCGGTCCAGAACGGCAAGATCGATGCCATCGGCATTCGCCCGCTGCTCTCATGCGTAGTGATCTCGGAGACGGCGGGGCTCAGAAAGCCCGACCCGGCAATCTTTCAGCACGCCGCAGATCTCCTCGGCGTCGCTGCCGCCGACTGCGTCTTCGTCGGCGACAATCCCGAAGTCGATGTGATTGGCGCGACCGCCGCGGGCATGCGCGGCGTCTGGTTCAAAGCGGGCACACCGTGGCCCGCCACGCTGCCACCACCAGCGCTGGCCATCGATGCGCTTCCGGCATGCGTCCCGATCGCGCTCAGCGGCGCTAAGCCGCCGGCTTAGCCGCCTGCCGTCGGCAGCGTCAGGTCGCCGCTCGTCAGGCGCTCGGCGCTGAGCTCGCGGTCCGGCCGCTCGTGCGGCAGCTCGAGTTCGGCCCAGACGCTGGTCAGCGCCGCCGCCAGGGTCGCGATCATCGCGTCGGTGTGGAGCGGCGTTGGCGTGATGCGCAGCCGCTCGGTTCCCTTGGGCACGGTCGGGTAATTGATCGGCTGGATATAGATGTGATGCTTTTCGAGCAGCAGGTCGCTTGCCGCCTTGCAGAGTCGCGCCTCGCCGACGATCACCGGCACGATATGCGTGTCCGTCGGCAGCACCGGCAGGCCCGCCGCGGTCAGCGCCTGCTTGACCCGCGCCGCCTGGCGCTGATGGCTCGCCCGCTCGTCACGCGAGACCTTGAGATGCTCGATCGAAGCGCGCGCTGCGGCGCACAGGGCAGGGGGCAGCGCGGTGGTGAAGATGAACTCCGGTGCATAGGAGCGCACCGCGTCGATGATCGCGCGATTGGCCGCGATGTAGCCGCCCATCACGCCAAACCCTTTGGCGAGCGTACCCTCGATGATGTCGATGCGCTCCATCAGCCCGTCACGGTCGGCGATGCCGCCGCCGCGCGGACCGTAAAGGCCCACCGCATGCACCTCGTCGATATAGGTGAGGGCGCCGAATTCCTCGGCGAGATCGCAGATCTCCTTGATCGGCGAGATGTCGCCATCCATCGAGTAGACCGACTCGAAGACGATGAGCTTGGGCCGCTTGCGATCGATCGCGCTCAGCAGCTCGCGCAGATGCGCCACGTCGTTGTGCCGGTAGATGCGCTTTTCCATCCCGCTCTGGCGCACACCCTGGATCATCGAGGCATGGTTGAGCTGGTCGGAAAGAATGATGCAGTCGGGCAGGAGCCGCGCGATGGTCGAGATCGCCGCCTCGTTCGACACGAACCCCGAGGTGAACACCAGCGCCGCTTCCTTGCGGTGGAGGTCGGCCAGCGACTGCTCGAGTTCGACCAGCGGCCGGTTGGTGCCCGAAATGTTGCGCGTGCCGCCAGCGCCGACGCCGAGCTTTTCGGCCGTCTCCTGCATGGCAGCGATCACCTTGGGGTGCTGGCCCATGCCCAGATAATCGTTGGAGCACCAGATGGTGATTTCGCGGGCGTTGCCGGCGGTGTCGCGATAGACCGCCGCGGGAAAGCGCCCGGCGATCCGCTCGACATCGGCAAACACCCGGTAGCGCTTTTCGGCGCGCAGGGTGTCGACCGCGTCTTCGAAAATCCCGCGATAGTCCATGCTCACTCCAATGGTCCCCAAGCGGTAAGGTCCGTCCGCTCGCCCCGCCTTGATTCCGGTCAAGCCCACGGCCAGCCGACCGATCGGCACTTGAGCGGATTGGCTCTATTCTAAGGCGTGGCCTGTCGTTCGCCAACGCCACAATTGCCGCACGCTCATGCCCAGGGAGCCCATTTCGAGATGAAAGATCGCCTGGACCCTCGAGCCACCGCCGGCTTCAGCGACATCCAGTGGTTCATGTACCACCAGCGCAACGTCGCGTTCTTTGCGGCCTATACCAGCCGCGCGCTGGCTGCCGACGATCTCCTCGAAGCCGCCCGGCGGATGGTCGATCTCGCCCCGCAGTTGCGGCTCGGCTTCACCGGCTCCGCGCTCTACCGGCCGATCGCCGACGACACGCTGCGGCGGATCATCGCTGTCCAATCCGTCCCGACCCTCGACGGCTTTCCCGATCGCTGGCTCGACTCCGGTGCCGCGGTCTTTTCTGACCCCGATCTGCCGCTCTTCCGGATTCGCTACGCGCTGCCGACAGAGGTTCAGGACGGTCGCGCCGGCTTCATCCTCGTCCAGGTCGCGCACGCCCTCGTCGAAGGCGAAGACTCGGCCCGCCTCGCGCGGTCGCAAGCGGCCCGGCACGAGGCCGCGCCGCGCCTGCCCCACAGCGCCGGTCCAGCCGCGGCAATTGCAACGGCGTTCGGGGCCGTGCTCGCGAGCCTTCATCTGATCGCCGGCAATCTCGCCGACCTCAAGCCCGGACCCTACGGCTTTGCGACGCGCGTCTATCCGCGTGCCGTCTTCCGCGACCTTGCCCGAACCCACGACGTCTCGCAGCGCGCGCTGCTCTACGCGCTCGTCATGCGCACGATCTTCGATCTCGACGGTCGGCAGCCCAAGCGCCGGATCAGCTCGACCTATTCGGTACTGGATGCAGAGCTTGGTGCCGGCCACGACTCCTTCATGCATATGCAGATGCGCTTTGCGACGTTCGGCACCGATACCGACTTCGGCGCTTTCGTCCGCGCGGTCGAAGGCCAGTTGCGGCGATCGGAGGCGAAGCCCCGCCGGTTCGGCACCGCAGTGACGGCCCGCGGCCTCCACGTCCATCGCGGCCTCAGCCGGCTGATCCCGTTCGCCTACACGCCGCGCGTGTTCCGCCTGTTGCCGTTCGACATCGTTCTGGGGCTGATTCCGCCCCATCGGCTGGCCGGCAGGTTGACCGAAGCCCTGCGCGAACCCATCTACGCCGGCGCCGCGCTCGAAGGCGCCAACGCCTGTGTTATCGTTCCCAATCGGGCCTTTGTGACCTTCAATTTCTACCTACAGCGGCATCTGCTGCCCCGCATTTCGCGGCTGGATCAACAGCTTGGCCCGCTCATCTCCGGTTCATCGGGGGCTGGCTAGGGGTGGTGCGCCCTTTCGGCCACGGATTAACGTCTTGGCCGCACGGCGATTGACCCCGCCAAGCGGGGCCGATTAAACAACCTTAAGAGTTTGCTAAGACGCGAAGGAGTGTCGGGCTTTGAAGAGTTTTTCGTCATCGACTTTCGCCAGCGATCAGGCTGAAGTTCATGCCCTCGCTCTTGCCGCCGTCGCCAAGAATCCGCAGGCGCTGTTCACCAATTTCCAGTGGTTCCTCTACGAGGGCCACGACACCGTCTTCTTTACCGCCTTCTCGAAGCTGAGCTTCGACAAGGACGCGATGGGCAATCTCGTGGCCGAGATGGTCTCGCTCGCCCCGCAGCTGACCCACGGCTTTTTCGGCGCGCGTCCCGGCGAGCCGTTTCCCAAGCAGATTCTCGATGCCATCACCTCGGTCGAGTACGTCGATGAGTTCGATGGTTATCCGGATAAATGGATCGGCCAGTCGCAGGACATCTTCGCCCAGGACGACCTGCCGCTGTTCCGCGTCATGGCCGCCGTCCGCAGGGGCGGACCCGACGCCGAGGGTCGCGCCTCGATCCTCCAGGTCCGCTCCAGCCACGCCCTCCTCGAGGGTTCGGACTCGGCGCTGCTGACCCGCTCGCAGACGGCCGCGCACGGCGTCATGTCCGACAAGTCGAACAAGGTTCCGCTGTGGACCCGGTTCACCTCGGCGCTCCGCGGTCTCTCGCTGACGCTGATGTACGTGATCATCGCCAACATCATGGCGCCCAAGGAGCAGCCTTGGGGCTTCAAGACCCTCGCCATCAAGCGCCACCGGTTGCGCCTCCTCGCCAACCGCCTCGGGGTCCGCCAGCGTTCGCTCTACTTCGCGCTCGTCACCCACGCGCTCAACGGCGATGGTCCCGAAAAGCACATGGACAAGCGCGTCATCGGCGCCGCCTACACCATGCTCGACGAGAAGCGCACGGCCAGCGATGACGACTTCTTCCGCGTCCGCGCGCTCGAGGCCAAGTTCAAGGTCGAGGACGATTTCGTCGGCTACGTCCGTCACGTCGACGACGCCGTCGATCAGATCGAGAGCAAGGACCTCAGCAAGTTCATGGTGACCGTGAACATGATGTTCCGCACCATCCGCGCGCTTCACACCGCGGTTCCGTTCCTGCCCGGCAAGCGCTTCTGGCGATTCAACAACTTCATCCACATCGTGCTGACGCTGGTGCCGCCGCATCGCACCTATGGCCCGATGACGCAGGGCATGGTCGAGCCGCTCTATTGCGGCGCCTGGCACACCGCGACCAACATCTGCACCTTCTGCCCGGGCCGCGAATACGTGACCTTCAACTTCTCGATGGAGCAGCGGCACATCGCCAACGTCCACAAGATCGAGGAGCTGCTCGCGCAGGTCGAGGCCATGGATTTCACCGCGCGCGACAAGGTCATCGTCGAAGCCGACGCCTGAGCCGGGCTCGCTTGCCCGCGTGATGGGAGCCGTCTAGCTTCTCCCCTAGCCTTAGGGAGGAATGATGACCGCCACCTCGCATTACGCACGCTATCCGAGCCTCGAGGGGCGGCCGGTGGTCATCTCCGGTGGTGCCTCGGGCATCGGCGAGTCCCTGGTTCGCGAACTTGCCGCGCAGGGCGCCAAGGTCGGCTTCGTCGACCTCATGGCCGATCGCGGCAAGGCGCTCGCCGCCGAGCTCAACGGCACCGGCGGCACCGTCCGCTTCTCCGCCACCGATATCACCGACACCGCTGCCTACCAGGCGGCGATCCGCGCCTTCGAGTCCGCTCATGGTCCCGCGCTCGCTTTGCTCAACAACGCCGCCAACGACCGGCGCATGGAATGGAGCACCGTCACCCCCGAAAGCTGGGACTGGTCGATCGGTGTCAATTTGCGCCACGCCTTCTTCGCCGCGCAAGCGGTGATCCCCGGCATGATCGCGGCTGGGAGGGGCTCGATCATCAATTTCGGCTCGCTGAGCTGGATGATCATGCTGGGCAATCTGCCGGCCTACACCGCGAGCAAGGCGGCGATGCACGGCATGTCGCGCTCGATGGCCCGCGACCTCGGCGGCAAGGGCATCCGAGTCAATACCCTCGTCCCTGGCTGGGTCATGACCGAAAAGCAGCTCACCACCATCGTCGGCGACGCCGAGAACAAGATGATCGATGCCGGCCAGGCGCTCAAGGGTCGCGTCTATCCCGCCGACATCGCGCGCATGGCGCTGTTCCTCGCCGCCGACGACAGCCAGATGATCTCGGGACAGGATTTCGTCGTCGACGGCGGCTGGGCCCACGCCTGAGCCGAACACGGTCCTGCCGCATTCTGCGGGCACCACGCGCGCGACGATCCGTTGGGGGACTTCGATGCGAGCTTCGATTCTCGTCGCCGGCCTGGCGGCGCTGACGCTCAGTGCCTGCACCTCGATCAATGCCTTCACCGGCCAGTCGCAGCTTTCCGATACCGCCGGCGGCGCCGCCATCGGCGCGGGCACTGGCGCGGTGGTTGGCGCTCTCGCCGGAGCCGCGACCCATTCCGATCCGCGTATCACCGCGCTCATCGGCGCCGGCGTCGGCGCCCTGACCGGCGCGGCCGTCGGTCACTACATGGACCAGCAGGAAGCCGAGCTGCGCTCTCAGCTTCAGGGCACCGGCGTATCGGTCACCCGCTCGGGCAACGAAATTGTCCTCAACATGCCCTCCAACATCACCTTCTCGGTCGATTCAGCTACCGTCCAGGCGAGCTTCAACCAGACCCTCGTTTCAGTCGGGCTGGTGATGAAGCACTTCGACAAGACCATCGTCGACGTCTACGGCTACACCGACAACACCGGCACCATCGCGCACAACCAGGACCTGTCGCAGCGTCGTGCGGTGGCAGTCGCTACCATCCTGGCCAACCAGGGCATCGACCAGCGCCGCTTCTACATCCAGGGCAAGGGCGAGGACGACCCGATCGCGAGCAACGACACCGAATCCGGCCGCTCGCAGAACCGTCGCGTCGAAATCCAGATCTCGCCGCTCACCCAGGGCTGAAGCCTCTCCTCTAGTTCGACGACGTGCTGCCCTGCTGTGAGGGTGCCGGCGACCCGGGATAGGCCAACGAGCCCCTGTCGCCGCCCAGATAATTGCCGACGAGCAGGATCGCGGCGACGATCACGAGGACCACGAGCCCGATCCGCGCCCAGCTGCCGGGCCCGAACATGCCGATGCGTTCCTCGATCTCGGTGACGCGGTCCGTCTTGTCATCTCGTCTCGCGGCCATCGGCTGCTCCTCTGGCGTTACGCTGCTGAACGGGAAGCCCGCGGACTCCGTTCCACCAGCCGGAGCATCACGGTTTACGGAACGTGTTGCGTTCCCTTGGCTCTTGTTGGCCCGCTCGGTCGGGTTTATCCAGACGACGCCCGCCCTGCCGCTTCCGGCCATCTCATGTCCGATACCGCCGCCCCGGTCAGCAAACCGGTCTTCCCCGCGCTTACCGTCAATCTTCGGCTCGGCCGCTGGCGCGGCGCGTTCCTCGTCGCCCTCGGCATCGTTACGGGGATCGTCGGCGCCATCGTGGTCTACGTCGTCGGCTGGGCGACGCGCGAGTTGCATTCGCTGCTCTTTCTCATCCCCGATGACGAGCGTCTCAGCGCCGCGTCGGCTCTCGTCAGCCCGTGGCTCGCGCTCGTGCCGGTCGCGGGCGGCGCCATTGTCGGCGTCAGCATCGTCCTCGCCCGCCGCTTCCGTTCGCGCCCGCCGGTCGACCCCATCGAGGCCAACGCCGTCCACGGCGGCCGCATGTCGTTCCGCGAAAGCGTCATCGTCGTGCTGCAGACCGTCATCTCATCGAGCTTCGGAGCGTCGGTCGGGCTTGAGGCGGCCTATACGCAGCTGAGCTCGGCGTTGGCGTCCCACATCGGCACCCGTCTGACGCTCCGCCGCAACGAGATCCGCATGCTCGTCGGCTGCGGTGCGGCCGCCGGCATCGCCGCGGCGTTCGATGCGCCGCTCACCGGCGCGTTCTACGCCTTCGAGCTCATTATCGGCGTCTACTCGATCGGCGTTCTAGCGCCGGTCATCGCCGCCGCGCTCGTCGCGAGCTATCTCGCCCGCTGGGCCGGCGCCGTGCAGACCCCGATCGATCTCGGCGCGGTCAACCCCCTCAGCGGCGCCGACCTCGTGCCGTTCCTGGTCCTCGGCATTATCGCGACGGGCGTCGCCATCGCCACCATGCTGACAGTCGCCGCCGCGGAGCGCGGCTTCAGCGCGCTGCGCATCTCGACGCCATGGCGCACCGTCATCGGCGGCATGATCGTCGGCGGCCTCGCGCTGCTCACCCCGCAGGTGCTCTCGACCGGCCACGGCGCGCTCGAGCTGCAACTGGCGGGCGAGGGTCCGCTGGTCGGCGTCGCGCTGGTGCTGCTGCTCAAATTCCTCGCCTCCAGCATCTCGCTCGGCGCCGGGTTCCGCGGCGGCCTGTTCTTCGCCTCGCTGTTCATGGGCGCCCTGCTGGGCAAGCTCTACGGCGGCATCCTCGTCGAGACCGGCATCGCGCCGCATCTCGACATCATGCTCGCCGCCGTCGTCGGCATGGCCTCGCTGGCGAGCGGCGTCATCGGCGGCCCGCTGACCATGACCTTCCTCGTGCTCGAGACCACCGGCGACCTCACGATCAGCGCCGCCGTCCTCGTCGCCGCGACCATCGCCTCGTTCCTCGTGCGCGAGACCTTCGGCTATTCCTTCTCCACCTGGCGCTTTCACCTGCGCGGCGAAACCATCCGCTCGGCGCACGATGTCGGGCGGGTCCGCAACCTCACCGTCGGCAAGCTGATGCGCGCCGACGTCAAGACCACCGAGGACACCGCGACGCTCGACGTGTTCCGCGCCGCCTATCCGCTGGGCTCGACCGAGCGCGTCGTCGCCGTCGACAAGTCCGGGCGCTATGCCGGCATCGTCCTTGTCGCCGACGCCTACCAGCCCGAGGCGGCGAACCAGCCGGCGCCCGCGACCATCGCGCCGCTGCTCAAATATCGCGATCGCTTTCTGCTCCCCGGCCTCAACGCCGCCGACGCCGCCGCCATGTTCGGCAAGGCCGAAAGCGAAGAGCTGGCCGTACTCGACAGCCTCGGCAGCCGCCACGTCGTCGGTCTCCTTACCGAAGCCCACCTGCTCCGCCGCTACGCCGAGGAACTCGACAAAGGCCTAAAGGACTTGACGGACTAGCTCCGGAGCCCGCGCCTTCCGCCGGCCCGTTCGACCTCGACCGAAATCCTTCGCACTTCGTCAACCGGCCTCCGGCATGCTGTCGTCCGGACTTTGCCATCAACGAGGGGCGCGATATGGCCGAGATGGATCGGTTTCGTCAGGTGGATGACGACTTCAAGCTGGGCGACGAGGTGCTCGTCGTCGTAACCGACGCCGACGGCGGCGCCGCGCAGGCCCAGGCCGTCGTCTTCTGGCGCGAAGGCGCCGGCAACGCCGTTAGCGAACTCGAGCCGACCGGCGTCGATGAAGCGCTCGACCAGGCCAAGCAAACCGCCTCGCGCCTCGGCCGCCAGGTCGTCGTGCAGCTCGAAGACGACGACATCTGGTGGCCCCACTGGGGCACGCTCGAAGCGGCGTGATCGCGAGCGGCGGGCCAATCTTGCGTCGTACTGCGGAAGAAGGCTGGTGCTGCAAGAGAGGATTGAACTCTCGACCTCACCCTTACCAAGGGTGTGCTCTACCACTGAGCTACTGCAGCGTCGCCGGCGGAAGCCCGCTGGAAGCGTGATCGAAAACCACGCGGCCCCGCGGGAAAGCCCCCTTGAGGCGAGGCGGTTGATGCCATAGGCCTTTTGGCGACGCAAGGCGAAAAACCCCGGCTTTCCGATGTCCAAGTCCGACGAAAAGGCCGCTAGGGAGCAGAGATTGGCCACAAAGCTTCGGGAGAATCTGAAGCGCCGCAAAGGGCAGGCGAGGGCGCGCGCGAGTGCCCCCGAACCAACCACTGTGGCAGGGTCGAAGGGCACCAAGGCGCCTTAGCTCACCTCTGTTACTCTGCTGAGCCTGTCTTGAAGGCCGAGTCGCGTTCGGGCAAAGCAACATGAGTGCGCCGCGCCGCCAAAGGATTCGTGGCCGGCACTCGTCCAAGTTGAGGGCGCGTCTGCGCCAGGGGGAATACGATGGATCGCATCCGTCTCATCGGTGGTGCCGAGCTCAGGGGCGAAATCCCGATTTCGGGCGCCAAGAACGCCGCGCTGCCGCTGATGATCGCCTCGCTGCTGACCTCCGAGCCGCTGATCCTCGAAAACGTGCCCCGCCTCGCCGACGTCAAGCAGCTCGAAAAGATCCTCGAGAACCACGGCGTCGATATCGCCGTACACGGCCGCAAGCCCGGCGACGATCTGAGCGGCCAGCGGATGACCCTGCACGCCGCCGATATCGTCGACACCACCGCGCCCTATGAGCTCGTCTCGGTGATGCGCGCGAGCTTCTGGGTCATCGGCCCGCTGCTCGCCCGTGCCCACGAAGCGCGCGTCTCGCTGCCGGGCGGCTGCGCCATCGGCACCCGGCCGGTCGATCTCTTCCTCTTCGGCCTCAAGGAGCTCGGCGCCGAGATCGAGATCGACGAAGGTTACGTCCTCGCCCGCGCCCCGAAGGGCGGCCTCATCGGCAAGACCGTGACCTTCCCGAAGGTCTCGGTCGGCGCGACCCACACGATCATGATGGCGGCCACCCTCGCGCGCGGCACGACGATCATCGAGAACGCCGCGATGGAACCCGAGGTGACCAACGTCGCCGAGTGCCTCGTCGCGATGGGTGCGAAGATCTCCGGCATCGGCACGCGCACCCTCACCATCGAGGGCGTGCCGTCCCTCCACGGCGCGACCGTCGAGGTGATCCCCGACCGCATCGAGACGGGCACCTTCGCGATGGCGGCGGCAATGACCGGCGGCGACGTCCTCCTCAAGGGCGCGCGGCCCGAGCATCTGCAGGCAGCGCTCGACGTGCTGGGCACCGCCGGCGTTCATATCGCCGCCGAGGCCGGCGGCATCCGCGTTCGCCGCAACGGCAATGGCATCCAGCCGACCGACGCTGAGACCCAGCCTTTCCCGGGCTTCCCGACCGATCTCCAGGCGCAGTTCATGGCGCTGATGACCATGTCGCAGGGCGTCTCGACCATCCGTGAGACGATCTTCGAGAACCGCTACATGCACGTCGCCGAGCTCGCACGCTTCGGCGCCGACATCCGCGTCGATGGGCAGGTGGCGACGGTCACCGGCGTGTCGCAGCTCAAGGGCGCGCAGGTGATGGCGACCGACCTCCGCGCTTCCGTCTCGTTGGTGATCGCCGGGCTCGCGGCGCGCGGCGAGACCACCGTCAACCGCATCTATCACCTCGATCGCGGCTTCGAGCGGCTTGAAGACAAGCTGAGCCGCTGCGGCGCCGACATCCAGCGCGTCGCCGGCTAGAGCGCCGCTTCACCACGGCGATCGCTAAAGTTTTCAGCAAATCCGACAAGCTGTCGGCGCCCCGCCTTTACCGGCAAGGGCCAGCATGATCGCGCTTGATGGAGGCGTCCATGTTTGGCATCGGTGGATTTGCAGCAGCTTGGGTGGTCGTTGTCGGGCTCGGTCTCGGCGCTCACGCGCACCTGCCGGTGGTCCCGCAGGATGAGGTTACGGCGTTCTGCCAGACCTTCGGTGCCGGCATTCACCACGCGACCTTCTTCACCCAGACCGGCGTCGGTCTCGAAGGGCACGTCAACTGCGCCGAGTCTTCCTTCACGCTGAGCCAGATCCTGCCGCCGATCGAGGAAGAGACCCTCGCATCCGCCCCGACCGTCTAAGGCTGACGCTGCCGGCCTTCCCGCAGGTCATCCACCCCAGACCGGCTGTGCGGCTTCGGCCATCGGTTGGAGCCCCGCCCAGCCATTGTCGCGCAGGAACTGTTCGTAGCTGTGCAGTCCCGGCAGCTCGCGCCGCAGCGCCGCGATGTCGGCGTCATAGGCCTCGCCCGAAAAGAACGTGAACATCGCCGCCATCTCCGGGTTCGGCGCGGCGCCCGCCGGCGTCTCGCGGCGCGTCAACTTCACCGGCCTCCCGATGACCTTCGCCAGCACATCGGCCGTCTCCTGCTCGGTCAGCTCGTCGCCGGCAAACTCGATCGTCTTGCCCATATACCGGTCCGGATGCGCCAGAATGTGCGCAACGAAGAGCCCGATATCGTCGACGGCAATCGTCTGCGAGCGCTTGCCGGGTGGCAATCCCATTGCCGGATAGCTGCCATTGCTGATCGCCACCCGCGAGCGGTTGATGTTCTCCATGAACGCCACCGGCCGGATGATCGTGAACGGAATCCCCAGTCCCTTGATGTGGCCTTCGATCTCGAACTTGCTGTCGAAATGCTTCTGGCCCATGCCGCGATGTGCCGCGCCGACCGAGCTGTAGATGAAGTGCGGCGTGCCCACCGCCTTGGCGACGTCGGCGGCGAGCTTGCCCTGCCGGATCTCGCCATCCTTGCCGACATTGGGCAGCCAGTAGTTCTGCACCGCGAACACCGCGTCGGCTCCCTTGAACGCGCTCGTCAGCGACGCGCGGTCGTCATTGTCGGCGACAACGATTTCGGCGCCCTGGTCCCGCATCGCCTTGGCCGCCGGCTTGCGCGCATCGCGCGTCAGCGCGCGCACCCGCCATCCGGCCTTGAGCATGTGCCGGACGACGGCGCCTCCCTGCGAACCCGTGGCGCCGGTGACGGCGATGGTCTTGCTGGCCATGATCTCTCTCCGCAATGAATGCCGGATAATAGAGCATGCGCCGGCCGCAAGGTGAACCGATCCCGCAAGCGTGACCGCGCCGCGTCGCTTGCCCCAACCCCCATGAGCTTGTAGATCGTGGCGGGAGCGACCATCTGAGCGCCAGCCCACTCAATTCGGACACGCCAACCATGCCCGACCTCAAGCTTCTGGCGCTCGACAGCGAAGACCTCCAGGTGATTTCCGCCACCACGCAGGATGCCGTGGTCCGTGTCGGCGACATGGGCTACGCCAAGGCCGATCGGCGCTTTGCGCTGCTCATGAACCGCTTCGTCTGGGAAGAGGACGGCAAGACCCGCATCCGCAAGCGGGCAGGGCTGCATTTCGATCGGGTCGACGACGTGCAGGTACAGGGCATCGACCTCAACGCCATCGAAGGTGTGCTCGAGCTGCTCGCCATCACCTTCACCATCAACAATGACCCGGCCGGCACCGTCGATCTCGACTTCGCAGGCGGCGGCACAATCCGGCTCAGCGTCGAATGCCTCGAGGCGCGTCTCGCCGACCTCGGCGCCGCCTGGGCCGCCAAAGCCACTCCGGTCCACGCCTGATGGCTTTCCGTCTCGACAGCCGCCATGGCGGGTTCGCCGAGGAATTCGAGACGCTGCTCAATTCCAAGCGCGAGGTCTCCGAGGAAGTCGGCGCATCGGTCGCGACCATCCTCGCCGACGTCAAGGCGCGCGGCGATGAAGCCGTGCTCGCCTACACCGACCGCTTCGACAAGCTGCCGCTGACCGCCTCGACGCTGGCTTTCTCCGCCGACGAGATCGCCGCTGCCGCCGCCGCGACCCCTGGCGACGTGCGCGCGGCGCTGCAGTTCGCGCACGACCGGATCGCCGCCCATCACGAAAAGCAGAAGCCGCTCGACCACATCTATCAGGACCCGCTGGGCGTGACCCTCGGCACGGTGTGGACGGCGGTGGAGTCGGTCGGCATCTACGTGCCAGGTGGAACGGCGTCCTACCCAAGCTCGGTGCTGATGAACGCGGTTCCGGCCCGGGTCGCCGGCGTCTCCCGCATCGCGATGGCCGTGCCGACCCCGGGCGGCGCTCTCAATCCCGCCGTGCTCGCCGCGGCGAAGATCGCCGGCGTCACCGAAATCTATCGCGTCGGCGGCGCACAGGCGATCGGCGCGCTGGCCTATGGCACCGAGACCATCAAGCCCGTGAGCAAGATCGTCGGGCCGGGCAACGCCTATGTCGCCGCTGCCAAGCGGCAGGTGTTCGGTACCGTCGGCATCGACATGATCGCCGGGCCCTCGGAAGTGCTCGTCATTGCCGACCGCAGCGCCAATCCGGCCTGGGTCGCAGCCGACCTCCTGGCGCAGGCCGAGCATGGCGGCGGCGCACAATCGATCCTCGTCACCACCGACCGGGCACTCGCCGACGCCGTGGCCAGCGAAGTCGATCGCCAGATCGCGCTCCTGCCGCGCGCCGAGATCACGCGCGACGGCTGGCAGCAGTTCGGCGCGATCATCCTCGTGCAATCTCTGGCCGAAGCGGTCGAGCTCGCCAACCGCATTGCTTCCGAGCACGTCGAGCTGATGGTCGACGACCCGCTCGCGCTGCAGCCGAAGATCCGCAACGCCGGTGCGATCTTTCTTGGCCACCATACGCCCGAAGCCATCGGCGACTATGTCGGCGGCTCCAATCACGTCCTGCCCACGGCCCGGTCCGCCCGCTACGCCTCCGGCCTCGGCGTCCTCGATTTCATGAAGCGCACCTCGCTCCTCGGCTGCGATCCGTCGTCGCTGGCCGAGCTCGCGCCCGCCGCGACGACGCTCGCCGAAACCGAAGGGCTCGCCGCCCATGGGCGCTCGGTTTCCATCCGGCTCAACCGCTGATGGCGCTGACGCCGCACGTCTTCGACGCAACCGACCGCATCGTCGCCGTAACGCTCGATCCCAACACCATCACCTCGATCGATCCCGACGAAGTCCACGAGTGGCGGATCGCGATCTACGATCTCGTCGAGCAGAACAAGTTTCATCCGGCGCGCGTCAGCTCGGTCGGTCCTTACGCCCTCCACGTCTCGATCATCGGCAATTCGATCGTCCTCGACGTGCGCAACCCGCAGACATACGAGCCGATCGCCGCGCACTATCTGTCGCTGACCCCGTTTCGCCGGCTGATCCGCGACTATTTCCGCATCCGCGACAGCTATTACGACGCCATCAAGACGGCCGCGAGCCACCAGATCGAGACCGTCGATATGGCCCGCCGGGGCCTTCACAACGACGCCGCCGAGCTGCTGCGCACGCGCCTCGACAACAAGCTCGACATCGACCTCAATACCGCGCGTCGCCTGTTTACGCTGATCTGCGCAGTGCAGCCCTACGCGGCGCGTATCGACGAACGCGAGTCGACGCTGCCCACCGTGCTGTTTGTCTGTTCGATGAATTCGGTGCGCTCGCCGATCGCCGCAGCGCTCGCCCGCCGCGACTTCCCCGGCCGCATCATCGCCCGCTCCGCCGGCGTACGCTCGGGCAAGGCCGACGATTTCGTGCATCAGGTGATGGAGGAGATCGGCGTCGACATGTCGGTGCACACGCCCCACACCATGGACGAGCTCGTCGCGACGCATTTCGATCTCGTCGTCACGCTTTCCGCCGACGCATCCGACGCTGTAAAAGCCCGTGGGCTCGAGGCGCGGCAGATCGAGCACTGGCCGATGCCCGATCCGACTATGGTCGAGGGCAACCGCGAATCCGTGCTGAGCGCCTATCGGGCGCTGCGTGACACCCTCCAGAAGCGCGTGCGCGAACGGCTCGCGCCGCTGGTTTCGGCCGGTCGCCAGCCCTCGGGGGTCGGCGCGTGAGGTCGCCGTCGCTCGTGCGTCCGGTTCACATTCGGCCTGACTTGGGCTAGAGGGCAGGCCATGGCCACACGCCCGGAACTTATCCTCGCCTCCGCCTCGCCGCGTCGGCTCGCGCTGCTCAACCAGATCGGCATCGAGCCCGAGCATCTGGTGCCGGCTCATATCGACGAGACGCCCGAGCGCAACGAGTTGCCGCGCAAGCTCGCCCAACGCCTTGCCGACCAGAAGGCAATCGCCGCCCAGCACAAGGCGCGTAGCGCCGGCATCGCCGATAACGCGCTGGTGCTGGCCGCCGACACCGTCGTCGCTGTCGGCCGCAGGTCGCTGCCCAAGGCCGAGACCATGGACGAGGCCGGCGCCTGCCTCCGGCTGCTGTCGGGCCGCAATCATCGCGTCTTCACCGCCGTCTCGATGCTGACCGCGGGCGGCGGCATGCGTCGTCGGCTCGTGGAGACGCGTCTCCGCTTCAAGCGCCTCTCGAGCCGCGAGATCGAATCCTATCTTGCCAGCGCCGAGTGGCGCGACAAGGCCGGCGGCTACGCCATCCAGGGCATCGCCGGCTCGTTTGTCATCAAGCTGATTGGTTCGTACTCGGCGGTGGTCGGCCTCCCGCTCAACGAGACCGTCGGCCTGCTGACCGGGGAGGGCTACCCCGTCCACTTCAACTGGCTCAACCAGTCGACGCTGACGGCGGTGTGATGCCCCAGCCGGTCGCCGCGCCAAAGCCCTCACGCTGTCCGATCTGCGGCAAGCAGAGCCACGCGCCCTTCGATCCGTTCTGCTCCGCCCGCTGCCAGGACGTCGATCTCAACCGGTGGTTGAGCGGGGTCTACCGCATCCCCGCGACCGACGCCGAGACCCCGTCCGACAGCCCCGAAGTCAACTCGGACGAGTCCGACTAGCGCCCGCACCGTGACAGAAGTTCACGGCTTGCACGTCCGAAATCCGCCCCCTATAACCCGCGGGCTTTTGCGGCTGCTGTTCGCGGTTCGCCCCGGCGCCCGGGTAGCTCAGTTGGTAGAGCAGCGGATTGAAAATCCGCGTGTCGCTGGTTCGATTCCGGCCCCGGGCACCACTGACCTCTCCCGCCAGTGAACATAGACTCACAAAACTCCAGCGTTCTCAGGCATCTCCGCTTTTGACGATGTGCATAGGTGCACATGGAAATCCCTTGCAACACATCAAAATGTGGGTAACGGTTGGGTAACGCGGTAATGCCCCGAACCCCGTTACCCACACATGGCCCTTTCCGACTTCTCGTTGCGCGGTGCCAAACCAAGGGCGCGACCATATCGCCTGCCAGACGGCGGAGGGCTGAACCTGCTGGTCCAGCCGAACGGCTCGCGGCTTTGGCAATTGCGGTATCGGTACCTCGGCAAGGAAAACGTCTTGTCGTTTGGGCCGTATCCCTTGCTGAGCCTTGCCAAGGCGCGGGACAAGCGGGACGCCGCACGGCGGCTGCTTCTCGATGGGGTCGACCCGGCGGCGCAGAAGAAGTTCGATCGCATCGCGCTGGAGGCTGCCGCGCGCATGACTTTCGGCCTCGTCGCGGAAGAATACCTTGAGCGGATGCGTGCGAACCACGCCGCGGCATCCACGGTGGCAAAGACCACGTGGCTATTGCAGGATCTCGCAGCGTCCCTCAGCAAACGCCCCATCAAAGACATCACGGCGGCCGAAATTCTCGACGTGCTGCGGCCGGTCGAAAAGAGCGGTCGTCGCGAAACAGCAAGGCGGCTACGCGGGGTCATTGGAAGTACGTTTCGATACGCGATCGTGACGTTGCGTGCCGACAGCGATCCAACCATCGCGCTACACGGGGCATTGTTGCCACCTAAGGTGGTCGGCCGGGCGGCGATCACCGATGAAAAGAAACTGGGTGCCCTGCTCAACGCGCTCGACGACTATGACGGCTGGCCAACCATCACCGCGGCGCTGCAGTTTCTCATTCTGACCTGTGTGCGGCCAGGGGAGGTGCGCCACGCTGCCCGAGCGGAATTCGATCTCGACAAGGCCGTCTGGCACATTCCGGCAGAGCGTATGAAGATGCGTCAGCCGCATGACGTGCCACTCTCGCGGCAGGCTTTGGCTGTTCTCCGCGAGGTCTGGTCGTTCTCCGACGATGCTGAGCTGATCTTTCCTTCGATCCGATCGAGGCGAAAAGCTCTGTCCGAAGTGGCATTCAACGCAGCGCTGCGGCGGATGGGCTATGCCAAAGACGAAGTGACGGCTCACGGGTTTCGCGTGACGGCCAGCTCCATCCTCAACGCGCGCAGCTTCGACCCGGACGTCATCGAGGCCATCCTCGCGCACCAGGACAGCAACGCTATCCGGCGCACCTACAACCGCGCGACTTACTGGAAGCAGCGCGTCACGCTCATGCAGAAGTGGGCGGACCTGCTGGACAAGCTGCGCGCGGCATAGCGCGGCGGAGTGCGTGCTTCTGGCTTTTGCCGCCGATGACTCCATCACGCTCGACTCGGCTTTCGCGCGCCAGCAGGAGCGCCTACAGTCTGCTTGCCGGTAATCAACCAGGCATCGCGATGCCCCAATAAGGGGTATCGAGATGACAAGGCGGTTAGTTACTCGCAAAGAGCTGAAGACGGTTTATGGCATTCCTTACTCGTTCCAGCACATCGCCAGGCTGGAGGCCGCGGGCAGATTTCCTTCGCGACTTTTGCTCGGACAAGCCAGAGTGGCGTATTGGTCGGACGAGATTGAGGACTGGCTAAACACTCGCCCTCGCGGCACGCCGACAGCAGAACCTGCCCTTTCCTAGGGCGAAGCCCCCGGGTCCAAACCGGGGGCTTTTGTTGTGTACAGGCGGCGCGATTGGGGGCATCGCCACAGGCGGGGCACAAAGCGTGCGGGCGCCAACTGGTCGCAGGGCGGTCCCAATGCGGGGCTCATCGATCGTCCTCGTTGAACGGTCGCAGTTGGTAACGCCGATCGATCTCCTGCATGCGACGGAAGAGCTCGGCGAAGGCTTCCAGTGGATAGCCCGAAAGCCGCGTTCGGATCGACCCGATCAGCAGCTCGAACTCGTGTTGACGCGGTGCCGTCAGCGTCTTCGCGCGGAGGGAGGTGCGTCGCGAACGCGGTGTAGCCATGCACCAACATTCTATCACGTCGTGCGAGGCGTGCTCGAGACCCGGGGTTGAACGCTTCGCGGTACAATGGACCAGGACAGCTCTTTCGCGACGCAGTGACATTCCTGCGTTGATGGCAGCACCCCGGCCGCCGCTCGCCTTCTAACGCATGAGGCGTCTGTTCGCCGCGGTGCTGCCCTCGATGCACGCACTGGGCACTTATCGACACTACAACCGCCGGCGTCGGCGCTTTACCGCGCCGTCCTTTCTTATTTCCGAGGAGCGCCGGCTGACCCACCTTTGGGTGCTCGGCAAGACCGGCATGGGCAAGAGTACCTTCCTCCTCAATTCCATTTGGCAGGACAT
>Ga0265339_10000265_pt1 | contig 42085 bp, 28 predicted proteins | sample 4CB219metaG_FD_202085 | JGI IMG/M metagenome (GOLD analysis project Ga0265339, IMG submission 202085) | Rhizosphere microbial communities from Carex aquatilis grown in University of Washington, Seatle, WA, United States - 4-CB2-19 metaG | ecosystem: Host-associated > Plants > Roots >... | reverse complement strand
GCGGCGGCAGGCCGTGGTGGGCGTGGTCACGTCCATCTCGGTGGCGGGAGTGGCTGCGGGAGTGGCCGCGCTCATTATCGCGCTGGCCATCACCAACGGCATGCGCCGCGACCTTCAGAATCGGCTGGTGGACACCACCGCGCATGTGCAGCTCATGCGCATTCAGGGCGACGGCATCCGCAATTGGCAGCCGCTCCTGGCGCGGCTGAGCAAGCTGCCGCACGTGGTTGCCGCCGCGCCCGAGCTGAATGAGCAGGTACTGGTCACGCACGGCGCGCGCGCGGAATACGCTTTAATCCAGGGTATTCTGCCGCAGTACGAGACTCGTGCCAGCAATCTGTTGCGCGACGCTACTCCCGGATCCGTGCAGGCGCTTGAGCCGGGAAACAAGCAGGCGGCGCCGCCCATCGTGCTTGGCAAGGATCTGGCTGACTCCATCGGCGCCGCGGTGGGCGATTCCGTGATGCTGGTCAGCCCGCAGGGCGAACTGACCCCGATGGGAATCGCTCCGCAATACGCGGCCTATCGCATGGCGGGCACTTATCACAGCGGCTTCTACCAATACGACGACGCGTGGGGCTACGTGCGCCTGGATGATGCGCAGCACCTCTATGACGAGCCCGATGTGGTCTCCGTGATCAGCTTCCGCCTGGATGACATGAACCTTGCACCGGAAGTGGGCAAGGCCATTGAGCAGGCCGCGGGCAAGGGGTTCATGACCTCGAACTGGGAAGACCAGAATCGCGAGCTGTTCCGCGCCCTGCGCGAGGAGCAGGTGGTCACGTTCATTGTGATTGCGCTGATCGTGATCGTAGCCGCGCTCAACATTCTCGTCGCGCTCACCATGATGGTGATGGAGAAGACCAGGGATATTGCCGTGCTGATGAGCTTCGGTGTCGAGCCAGGGCAGATCCGCCGCATCTTTCAGATGCAGGGGTTTCTTATCGGCGTCATCGGCACCGTCATCGGCCTGGTGCTGGGTTACGCGGCATCATGGGCGGGCGGCCACTATCATTTCATCCACCTTTCGGCCGAGGTCTACGCGATCGACACTCTGCCCTTTGCGCCGCGCATCTCCGACGGCGTCCTGGTGGCTATTGTCGCGATCGGGATTTCGCTGCTGGCCACGCTTTATCCGTCGCGCGCCGCGGCCCGCATTCTGCCGGCGGAGGCGTTGCGTTACGAGTAGAACCGCATATCGGCAAATGCTCAGCGCATTCGGGTGCGGGAGGCGGGAGCCCCCCGCGGCAGCCATTCTCCGTAAGCCGGTTTCGTGCCGGTTTTTCAACAGTTTCACTTTGAGCAATCCGGGCAACCCGGGCAAAAGCCTCTGTCATCCAAGCGACTTAAGGACGAAAGTGAGCCGAAAGACGCGGATCGGGTTCCGTAAAGGAAACGTGCAGGCCCTACCCCCTGTAAAAACGGGACCCGGTGCCGCGAGGCCGATGCGCCTTTGTCTCCATATATTTGCAAATCTAACTCCCGGGGTATTATGCAGGTTTCAGTTTTACTAAAAGGCAGGTTAAGAGGCATGGGGCGGGAAGCCCTTTGCGAAGTTATAGCTAAAAGACAAGCTCCTGGCGAAAAAGGGAAACAGGGATTTTCCGATCTGCGGATTCTGCAGGCACCGGCGGATTTCCCCGACGGAGACTACGTGCTCCATCTGGAACCAATTATGGTGTCAGTGCGCCGGCGTGACGGCGAATGGCTTCTGGGCAACGAACTGCTGAAGGAACACAAGATGTCGCGGCCGGCGGCCGCGTCCACATTGAAGGCTTGATCTCCGGATTCTGAAGGATGTTCGGGCAATTCAGGCGCCTCGTCAGGCGGGTTTTCCGCTGATGGGTAACCCTGTCCCCTGACCGCCGTTATTTGTATCTTCGGATCGCCTTGATCACCAAGGAAAAGACGCCGGATTCGTCGCGCGATACCAGCAGGGAGACATGCCGGTTGACGGCAATCTCAGCCTGGATGAGCTGCTGTGCCGTTGTGTCCACGTTGGTGGCATAGGTGAGGGTGACGTTGGGACCCACCTGCTCTTCCACGGTGATGCGGGTAGTGGAGTTGCCCAGCGCTCCCAGGTAACTGGGATCCATCTTGACGGAGCCGGCGCCGAAAAGCTTCTGCACGCGGCTGCTCACGGTGGCATTGAGCGCGCCGCCCAGGAGCACATCGGTTGAGGGCGCCAGGCTGACGGACTGCTGTTGCTGTTCGGTGTAGAGGCCCTGCTCGCTCTGCGTGCGGCCCAGCGCCAGCAGCGCAACAACGTCGGCCTCGGGCAGCGGCGGATCGCTGCGATAGCTCACATTCATCTTGTCCGGCGTGCCGTGCAGGCCAAGGGTGATGTCGTAGTCCTCCACACGCGCGGTAGCGGTCAGGTCAATGGAGGGTTGGATGCGTACCGGGTTGGTGAAGGTAATGTCGCCGCGCTGGAGATCGTACCGCGTTCCGGCAATGGTGGCGCTGCCTTCGATAATGGAGACGCGGCCCAGCAAGGACGGCGAGGCCACGGTGCCGCGCAGGCGCAGGTCCACATCGCCGGCCAGCTTGGCGTACGCATTCTGGAAATTCAATTGCGGCGAGGAGCGAATGCGCACGTCCAGCCGAACGTGATTGGAAGGCGCGTTAGGTGGCGCCACAGGCTGCACGGCAGTGGCTTGTGCAGCCAGCGCGGCCATATCGAAATCCGGGCTCACGGTGAAGCGTGTAACCAGCACGTTTCCGCTGAGCAGAAAACTGGATTGCGTACCGGTGAGCTGGAGCGTGGTGTCGGCTTCTGAACTGACGCCCTCAGGATAACGAATCCGCACTGAGTTACCGGTAACAGTCAGGTCTGCATAGATGCCGTGCTGGTAAGTAAGATAGCCGCCCACACTTAGCTGGCCGCCTCCACTCATCGCTGTAAGGGAACGCACTTCAAGGCGGTTCTGATTGAACTCCAGCACCCCGTGCAACTGGCTCAGGCCGTTGGGTATGTCCTCCAGGGAAAGGGAGCCGTTCTGGAATTCGATTCGCCCGCGCAGACCGGGATTGCTCACCGGTCCATGAGCTTCCACTTGAAATGTCGTATTTCCGCTGGCGGTAAGGTCGGGGTCAAGTGTCTCCGCCAGCTTCAGATTCACCGCGCCGCTGGCGGCAAAGTCAAGATGCTGGGTGTCGCGAAGTGCGAGCGCACCGGAGATGCGCAGGTCAGTGTCCTCGCCGGTGATGTGGACGGGATCGAGGCTAAGAAGCGCATTATCCAGCGCCGCATGAACACCGCCCTCGCTTTTCAAGTGAACGCCGGCCACGGTCACGGCCATCTGTTGCAGGCGCAAGTCGCCGCGCATCTCCAGCGGGCGTGCCAGCGGACCGGATACCACCGCGGTGCCGCTGAGCGCCGACTGTGCTCCGATATTCTCAACATGCGCCAGGCGGAAGAGCGTGGCCACGTCGAACTGGGCAATGTCCATGCTGGCCTGGGTTGGGTAGTCACCGCGCAATTCAGTCTGACCGTGCACGGAGAGTTTCGCGGCGTCGAATTCCGTACCCACTTCGTACACCAGCGCCCCGTTTGCGGTGTGTGCCGTAGCGTGCAGATTCCCCATCGGCTCGCCGGCCACGGCCAAACCGGCAACACTGGCGACGCCTTCGATCTTCGGCTCCTGGCGCGTGCCGGAGGCGGCAAGATGAAAGCTGAGACTGCCGGTAACTTGCGTGCCCAGGGTGTGCAGGCGCTCGATTCCCGATACATCGATGCCGCTGGCGTCGGCCTCAAGCTGAAAGTGCTTGTCGTGCAGGTCGTACGCGCCGGAACCGGTGACCGCGCCGGCTGGAATGCGCAGAGCGATGGAGGTAAGCCTCACGGCCGGCCCATTCACCGTACCCTGCGCGCGAAGGCTCGTCACCGGTTGGCCATAGATGACGGCATTGCTCAACTGCGCCCAACCAGAGCCGTTCAGCGCGTTCAGGGGGCCGTCGGCGGCAATCTGCGCATCGAGCAGGCCGGAGACAGGCAGATCGAGACTAGCCAGCGGAAGCACGTCAGCAGCATCCACCTTTGCGGCGCGCACCTGCGCGTGCAGGATCGAGTCTGCGTCAAAAGCCGGCAGCGTACTTCCTCGTGACGCCGGGAGTTGGGAAGCGGAGAGCGTGCCGTCGATGAGAAGATCTGCGCCGCCGCGCCGGAGATGCCCATGTTGAATGGAGATGCGCTCAGCGGAGTAGCTACCATCGGCGGCGATGGAGTCGAAATGCACAAACCGCGGCTCGCCCTGTTTGCCGTTAAAGCTCGTCGGCATCTCCACGCCGACCTGCGTTGCACTGAGCGTGCCGGCCAGGCGTGGCGACACCAGCGAACCGCCCCAGGTGCCATGGAATTCGGCCTGCCCTGAAAGCGCGACCGGCAGCGCAACCACTCCGGCGTGGCCGTCCCGTTCAACGCCCAGGTCGCGCAGCACAGTATCGAATTCGGCCAGGTTGCCGGAACGAAGATTCACGGTGAGGCCCATGGGGCTGGTGAGCGGATACGCCCCCAGGTGTCCGTGCGCACTCAACTGGCTGGCGGGCAGATTCAGATTGAGCGTGCGCACTTCAACGCCGCCGTTTTTTTGCGTATAGGTGGCATCGATGGCGCCGCTGCCCGGAACTTCGCCTGGAATGGGATGCCCCGAAGGCGACAACCCCAGATTGACCGAGACCTTAACCGTATCCACGTCCCCATGATTCCAGTTGGCATCGGCGGGTCCATTGAGGAGCGTGTCAATGCCCAGGCGCTGAAAGGGCTGCTGGCCGACGATTGAGAGGATCGTATCCAGCGATACGTTTTGCAATTCCGCGTGAATGCGGCCATTGACGGGGATGGTTGGCATGATCTGCTTCAGCAGCGTGGAATGAGATGGGACCAGAGCCTTCCGCGGCGCGTCAGCCGGGCGCGCACGCGTGTCCTTCTTCCTGTGCAGCGGCATGCTGTGGGTTGACGGCTCAACCGGTGCGGACTCGAGCACAAGCCTGGGCGTTGGAGGAAGCCAGTGATCCAGCAGCACTTCCCCCGTGGCAGTTTCGCCGGGCTTCAGTTGCGCATTGATTGACGTGACGCGCAACGCGTCCTGATCGGCGTGAACCTGAGTTGTCGCGTTCACGTCCCGCGCCTCCACGCCCGGCGCGACGTAGCTGCCCTTCTCAATCCGTACCGTGCCGTCAATGTGGAATTGCCCACCGATGCCGCCGCAATCCAGGTTCAGCATCGCCAGCCCTTGCGGCGCGAAAGGGTAGCCAAGCACCGGGTTCAGCAGCCGCATGTCAAGCGCCCCGGCGACGCCGGCCTGCCAATGGGGCCGCGAGAAGTGCTGGAGCGATCCGGTGATGCGCAGCGTGCGATCCGCCGCGCCAGGTACTGCCGCGGTCAGCGTAAGCGAGCGCAGATTCACAGCGTCGCGGCTCAGTTCCAGTGTGGCCTTTATTACGCCGTGTACCGGCGGAATCTTGCCCGCAAGGCTGCCGCCGCGGGCCAGGTTCAGATCGCGCGCGCTCGCATCCATACGGTAGGCCTCCGGCGCTTGCGCGGATGCGGGCATGTGCAACAGGTCGGTGGAGACATCGTCTGCGCGGAAATCGAGCGGCTCGTGGCGGTTTTGGAAATCCAGAAACGCTGCGCGGTTGTCCAGATTGATGACGCCATTCCTCACCGCAAGATGGTTCACATGCAGCCGGAAGAGCGAGTCCAGGCCGGAGGGTGAGGACGTGTCCGGCCGCGCCGGATGCGGCTGATTCGTCTCACCGTCGCGATAGAAGATGATGTGAATCTGCGGCCGGTCGATTTCCAGTTCGCGCAGTTCGATGCGCGGGCTGAACATGCCCAGAATGCTGACGTGCACGTGCAGAGATTCAATGCGCGCGTAGGGAGCCTCTCCAGGTCCTTCATCGCCGTGAATCACCACGCCGTCTGCCTGCGCCTCCAGCGTCCTCAGGCGCCAGTGATAGGAGCCGATCTCCACGCGTCCGCCGGTCATGTTCTGGAGCTGCGCAGCCAGCCGGCTCCGTACCAGCCGCTCGAACTGCGGCGAGCTTGCCCAGAGCGCCAGCACCGCAACAATCCCGGCGAGCGCCACGGCTACGCCCGCGGTGTTCCACAACAACCGCCTGCGGCGCCGAGGTGCCTTTTCTTTCGCTGGCGCAGTGCTCACTTGCTGCCCTCCGCCGGCGCAGGCTTGTTCGCCGGAACGAACTCGGGATCCAGTATCTCCACGTCGCCCTGCTTGCGCAGATTGTCCAGCCATGAACTGAAAAGCTGGTTCACTTGCTTCTGCAGCAGAATCTCTTCGATGCGCGGCGCAACGGACGCGAGCGCCGGCGCCCCCTTTCCTGCCGGATATTGCGGGACCAGCGTGTCGCGATAGTAATTCTCAATCTCCTCCTGCGAAATGCGAATGCCCTGGCGGAAGCGGTTCTCAATGAACGAGAGGAGCGACAGCCGCATCCGGAGATACGTCTCAGCGTCTTTCTCCGCCAGCCCGTTGGCGGCCAGGAAGGCGGACCATCCCTGGTCCGTGGCGCAGTGGTATCGCGCGCAAGCGGGCACATCCTCGCGCAGCAGCGCCACGCGCTCCTCCAGCTCCTTATCGGTCGGCTCCGCCGCCTTTTTCTCTTCCGGGGTTAGCTGCTCTTCAATGAGCTCGCGGCTGATGAGTTGATCCAGCGCGGAAATTCTGTCTGGCTTCGAGTTGGCGGACTCCGTCGGCTCCAGCACGGACAGCCGCATGGCGTTTTCCACATCGCTCGAAAGAATTGCGTGGTTGTTCACCACGGCGACCACACGGTCCAGCACCACCGGCTCATTGGCCTGTTGCGCCAGGCCGTGGCCGCCCGGCCACAGCGCAGGCATGGCAGCGGAGAACAGCAATGCAAGACGGATTGTGCCGGCAATGCGCATCAGAAGTTCTGTCCCAGGCTGAAGAAGAAATTGAAGTGGCCGGCCTCACCAACGTGCTGGTTGGCGAAAGGATCGCTCTGCGAGTAATTGACGTTCACCGGATATGTGGGTGGATTCAACGAATAAGTGAAATCCAGGCGGATGGGCCCCACGGGCGTGTGGTAACGAATGCCGACGCCCGGCGCGTGCGAAAAATAGTTGAAGCTGCACGTTCCCAGCGGTCCCAGTGAAGAGGTGGGTTCGTCCGGCGGCGGCGGCACGTAGCCGCCCTTCTGTGGAGGGGTGAGTATCTTGCAGGTATCCTTGTCCGGCTGCCGCGTGCGGATGGCGCTGGCCCAGATATCCCCGGAGTTGGCAAACACGTTGCCCATGTCTTCAAAAAGCACAAAGCTGACGGCGTCGCCGAAGTAGGGCAGGGGAGTGGGAGGCAGGCGCAACTCGGTGTTGTTCACCAACGCTCCGGCCCCGCCAATCGGGTATCCGGTATCCGGGTCGCGCGGCCCCGCGGCGTTAATTGAGAAGCTGCGCAGCGACGTGGCGCCGCCTGCATAGAGCCGCTCGGGCAGGGGGATTAACCTGCTTGAACCCGCGCCAAACGCGCGTTCATTGCTGTAGCGCGTGTTGCGCGCGATCACGAACCGGTTCTTGTCGAATCCGAAGTAGCTTGACCACGTCGTGTCGATGCGGTTGAATTGCGCCTCTGCCCCAAACGGTCTGGCCGAAAGGAACTCCTGAAAACTGGCGTACGTTCCGCGGCGGGCATCCACCGGATTGTCGCGCGAATCGTGCAGCCATGTCAGGCTGGGGCCGCCCACGCGCACCGCCGCGGAAAGCACAGGTACGAAGTCCGGAAACACCTGCAGAGTGTCGTCGGCCACCTTCACGCGGCGGAAATCATAGCCATAAATGAACGTGTTGGCGCGGGAAAGCGCAAATCGCGAGCCGTTGACCTTCTCCGTGAGCCTGAAACCCGCCTCAATACGCGACGCGACGTACGTGGTCACGTCCTGGCTGTTCGCGTAACCGCCGGTGAAGGTCAGATCGAAGTTGCGGGTTCCCTTCAGATGGGGGTTGTCGTAGATCAGGTCAATCTTTTGCTCCAGCAGGCCGTAGTTGCCCTGGACTGAAGCCGACTGCTCTCGCCCGAACAGGTTGTTGCGTGTGAGGGCCATCAATACCCGCGGGCTGACGCCGGTGCGCCCGTTCGCCGAGCACTGCACCCCGGCGGCAATGTACCCCTTGCAGCCGTTCTGCGGCGTTCCCGTCTGTACCTCGAACCCCCCGCCGTAGGTGAGCGTCCAGCGCCGCGCCTCCGTAGCTTGCAGCAGCACTGTCTTGTGCGCCTCCTCTCCAAGGGGGTTCTCCACCGCCATATTCACTTCGCTGAACAGCGCAAATTCATACAGGTTGCGTTGCGTCTCCTCAAGGGCGGATTGGCTGAGCGGATCGCCTGGATGAATGGTGATGGCGTCGGCAACGGTGGCGGGCCGCGTGTAGTGCAATCCCGTGAGCAGCACGTTGCTCACAAATACCTGCCGTCCTTCCTGGATGTGAAACACCACTCCGATCAGGTTCGGATCGCGGGGATCGATGTTCTCCTCCACCTCCGCCCGCGCCTGGTCGAACCCGCGCCGCATGTATTCCGTAACCAGCATGTCGCGGTCGTTGGCCAGGCTGCGCGGAGAAAGCAACTGTCCCGCCTCAGTATTCAGCAGGGGCAGTAGATTCTGCGCGGCCACGTGGTCGTTACCGTCAAGCGCAATCGAGCTGACGCGCTGCTGGCTGCCCTCCACGATCCGGTAAACCACGGCGACCGGCGCGGAGCTGTCCTCTGGATTCGTCCTGCTCCCTTGCGCAACCAATCCTCCCGCCGTGGTCTCTGACGTCACCTTTACGTCGGCAAAACCGTTGTTGCGATAGACCGTCTCGAGCGCCTGGACATCTGCCGATACCATCTGCTGGCTGTAGGAGCCGTGCCGGTCCAGTGTTGAAGCCGCGCGCACGCTCAATAACCCCCTGAGCGTGGACGAATCGAAGTAGTGGTTCCCCTCGACGGCGACACTCTCCACCCTGCGCCGCGGACCCAGATCCACGCTGTAGACGATCAGCACTTCGTCCGGGCGGGGCGGTTCCACCTTATGCTCCACTTTGGTGTCAAAATAGCCCAGGCTCTGGTAGTAATCGCGGACCCTGCGGTTGCCCTCATTCAGCAGATCGTCGTCGACCGTGCCTTCCTCGAAAATCGGGATCAGCCGCTTCACCCGGTCTTCGTCTGGATGCACGCCCTCAAACACCACCCGCACCACCGGTCCTCGTGTTGCCGAAAATGAGTAGTTCACGGTGTTTGCCGCATGCGTCTGCGATGTCAGCTTGATCTCCGCTTCGAGCCTCCGCTCCTTCTGGTACACCTTGAGGACGTCTCCGAGGGCGCGGCTTACCGTTTCCCGGGTCACAGCGGTTCCCGGCTTCAAATGCGCCGACCGGCGGAACGTCTCCAGGCTCATCCCGGGATCACCGGTTACCGTCACCACTCCCACCCGCGCCTGGGGTCCCGATGTCACGTGAAAGACAATATCGGTCAGCTGCTCCTCGGCGTGCGGCGTCAGGTCGTAGGTGACAGCCGGTTCAAAGTATCCGTTCTGCCCCAGAACCTGGCGCATCAGGGTCATTGCCGAGGTCATTTTGGACTGCGTGAGCCGGGTGCCGGGATTCAGCTGGCCGGCGCGCTCCAGTTGGGTATTCACGGTGGCCCCGCGCGCCCCTTGCACCGTAACCGTGCCGATAAACATCCGCGGAGCGCCGCGGAAGATGAGCGCCACACCCGATCCCTCGCGCTGCCCCAGCGCCTCCACCGAATCAAACAGGCCCGTGGCGTAGAGCGCCCGCAGCGATTCCGCTACCTTTGCCGGATCCAGTGGCGTCCCCTCCGCCTGCAGCAGGCGCCCCTGCATAGAAACCAGCCTGTCCGCAGCCACGCCCTCAATCGAGATCCGGACCACCGGGAGTTTCGCCCATTGGGACACCGGCCCCGTCTGCGTCTCTACTCCAGTCTGAGCGACGCATCGAAGCGAGATGCCGAGCAGTGCAACGGCAGTTAGCCACCTCAGCACAACGCCGACCGGGCCCCCGCCGTTGCACTGCTCCCGAGGCATGAACCGCAAATCATATCTCCCCAAGGATGCCAATCAACGCATGCCGCTCAGGATGCATCCAATCCTGTACCAGCGAGGCTACTTCTTCGGCTCTCCGAGCCGATCCATGCCACTTCAACCGCTGCCCCTATACTAACGAGGAACGATGAGTGGTGCAGCATACGGAAGCCTTTTGGTATCTTCCCCAAGGAAACGAATGACAAGAGCATCCACGCAACCTCCTGAACCGCTTTCGTCCCGGCTCAGGCGTGCTGCTTCTCCAGCTGTCGAAGACGAGCCGGAGCCGCAGAGCCCAGCTGCCGAAATCAAGACTCCACCGCCCCCTCAACCCGGCAGCGATGCCGATATTCTGGCCCGTGCCCAGGCCGGCGATCATCATGCCTTTGCACAACTCTATGCCACGCACAAACGGCGCATCTACTCGCTGTGCCTGCGCATGGTCGGCAATGTGGCCGAGGCTGAAGATTTGACGCAGGAAGCATTCCTTCAGCTTCATCGTAAGATCGCTACCTTCCGCGGCGACTCCGCCTTCTCCACCTGGCTGCACCGCCTGGCCATCAACGTGGTCCTCATGCACCTCAGGAAGAAAGGCCTGTCCGTCATTTCCCTGGACGAGGCCATGGAACCCACCCCCGAGGAGGGTCCCGGCCGCAGCTTCGGCGCTCCTGACCTGTCGCTCACCGGCTCCATTGACCGCCTGGCCCTGGAACGCGCCATTGCCGACCTTCCCGCCGGCTACCGCCTCATCTTTGTGCTGCACGACATCGAGGGGTATGAGCATAATGAAATCGCGGCCATGCTCGACTGCTCCATCGGCAACAGCAAGTCCCAGCTTCATAAGGCACGCCTGAAGCTGAGGGATGCCATGCGCACTACTCCTCGAAGGGAGGGGAGGCGATGACCCAGGATCCCCACAATATGACCTGCGCAGAGTTCCAGGACCGCATGCCGGAGCTGATCGGCTCCGGCGAGGATGCCGGTTCCCACCCTCACGTGCTGAGTTGCGCCCTCTGCCGGGCCCTCCTGTCTGACCTGGAGACCATCGCCGAGGCCGCGCGCCAGCTCTTCCCGGTCGTCGATCCTCCCGACCGCCTGTGGGACCAGATCGAGTCCGCCATCAAGCAGGAGACTGAACCCAGCAGAAAGTGATTCCAGCCTCCAATGGGGAGGTTCGTCCTTCGCCGCACTTCGGAAGGGAATTGAAATTGGCGCCTTCCCCTTCACCCCCTGCATCCCTGCTCTGCACTCCGGCCATGCTCACTTTCCCGTGGGCATGGCCGATAACTCATGGGGTCCCCGCTCGTCCACCAGAACAGCAAGGGATTTCCAGGAAGTAACTGCGCCGGTTCGGCACAAGCGGCGGACGTCGGTAAAGGGTGCAAAAATGGATGAAATCGAATTGGAACAGCCATCCGAGCCGTGGCGTAAAGGTCTTCTAGGGACGATTAGCAAGAAGGTGCGGCGTTTTTCACAGCCGAAACCTGAAACTTTTGGTATACTGCGTTCTCTAATGTAAGAGAAGTTGATATGAGGACACTCAATGTCTAAGACAAATCCGGTTGCGTCGCTTCAAGCCAGCAAACCCGCCGGTAACGTGCGGCGCGTCCCCGTCCTGCCAGTACGGGACACCGTCTTGTTTCCCCATGCCGTTCTGCCGCTTACCGTCGGCCGCGAGAGCTCTATCCAGTTGATTGAGTCCCTCGGCGACGAGCGCACTATCGCCGTTACTGCCCAGAAAGATGCCCGCCTGGACTCCCCCTCGCCCGACGACATGCACGGGGTCGGCACCCTGGCGACCGTTCACAAAGTCGTCCGCATGCCCAACCAGAGCCGCTTCGTCTTCACTGAAGGCGTGGAGCGCGTTCGCCTGGTCCGCTTCATACAGACTGAACCGTTCATGATCGCCGAGATCGAAACCCTCGAGAACGTTGAGACCGATTCCAATACCAGCGTCGAGGCCCTGGTACGCATCGTCATTGGCCAGTTTCAGCAGATCGTCTCCGAGTCGCCCACTCTCTCTGATGAGCTGCGTACCATCGCAGCAAATATCGATGAGCCCAGCCGCCTGGTCGACTTCGTCGCCTCGTCGTTGCCGTTCCTGACCACCGAAGACAAACAGCTACTCCTCGAAACGCCCAGCATCGCCGATCGCCTTGAGCTGATCAATACCCATCTGGCCAAGGAGATTGAGGTCCAGCAGCTGCGCGCCAAAATCCAGAACGAAGTCCAGGACCAGGTCCAGCAGTCCCAGCGCGACTACTATCTGCGCGAGCAGATGAAGGCCATCCAGAAGGAGCTCGGCGAGCAGGACGAAGGCCAGCGCGAGATCGATGATCTGCGCAAGAGGATCGACGAAGCCGGCATGCCTGAGGAGGTGAAGAAGGAGGCCCTCAAGGAGCTATCCCGCCTCGGACGAATGTCTCCCATGGCCGCCGACTACTCCCTTACCCGGAATTACATTGAGTGGCTCGCCGTCCTGCCCTGGTCCAAGTCCTCCGGTTCCAAAATCGACATCAACAAGGCCCGCGAAATTCTCGACGAGGACCACTACGAACTCCGCAAGGTCAAAGACCGCATCCTCGACTACCTTTCCGTGCTTGAGCTCAAACCCGACATGAAGGGTCCCATCCTGTGCTTCGTCGGCCCTCCGGGAGTTGGCAAAACCTCGCTCGGCCGCTCCATCGCACGCGCCCTGGGCCGCAAGTTCCAGCGCATCTCCCTGGGCGGCATGCACGATGAAGCCGAAATCCGCGGCCATCGCCGCACCTACATCGGAGCCTTGCCCGGCCAGATCATCCAGTCGATCCGCCGCGCCGAAACCTGCGATCCGGTCATGATGCTTGATGAGATTGACAAGCTCGGGCGCGACTTCCGCGGCGATCCCTCCTCGGCGCTGCTCGAAACCTTGGACCCCGAGCAGAACAACACATTCCGCGATAACTACCTCGACGTGCCCTTCGATCTATCGAAGGTGCTCTTCATCTGCACCGCCAACATGCTGGATACGGTGCCGCCCCCGCTGATGGACCGCATGGAGATCATCCCCCTCCAGGGCTACAGCGAAGAGGAGAAACTGCACATCGCCAAGCGCTACCTGATCCCGCGGCAGATCAGGGAGAACGGCATCACGCCTGAGCAGATCGAATTCCCCGACGATACGGTCCGCCACCTCATCCGCCACTACACCCGCGAAGCCGGCGTGCGCAAACTGGAGCAGGTTGTCGGCACCATTTGCCGCAAGGAAGCCCGGCGCGTGGTGGAAGGCAAGAAGGAAAAGCTCATCGTCACCCGCGACGTGGTCAAGGAGTTCCTCGGCCATATCCAGGTCCGCGTGGAAACCGAGGTTGCCGAGCGTGTCAAGCGGCCCGGCGTCGCCGTGGGCCTGGCCTGGACTCCCGCTGGTGGCGACATCCTCTTCATCGAGGCCAACAAGATGAAGGGCAAGGGCACCTTCACCATCACCGGCCAGATCGGCGAGGTCATGCAGGAATCCATGCAGGCCGCCCTTACCTGGGTCCGCTCCAACGCCGGCCGCCTCGGCCTTCAGGAGGACTTCAACAAGGACGTCGACATCCACATCCACGTTCCCTCGGGCGCCATCCCCAAGGACGGCCCTTCGGCCGGCGTGACCATGGCTACGGTCCTTGCCTCGCTGCTGACGGATACGCCTGTGAACCGGCTCACCGCCATGACCGGCGAGATCACGCTGAGCGGCAATGTGCTCCCTGTCGGCGGAATCAAGGAGAAGTTCCTGGCTGCGCGCCGCGCGGGCGTCACCACCGTGATTCTGCCTGCCGACAACAAGCAGGACGTGGAAGAAGACCTGACCGCGGACATGATGGAGGGCGTCGCCATTCACTACGCCCGCACCATCGAGGACGTGCTCGACGTGGCCCTGCCGCAGTTCAAAGCACATCCGGTGCCCGTTGAAAAGCCGGCAGACAAACCCGTCGAGCAGGCTGCAATCGCCGCTGCGTAACTATGGCTTAACCAGCCGTTCCGGTTGTCCAGGTCTCCGCTCTTGGGACCTGCGACACCGGGCGCGAAATTCTCTACCTCTTTTCGAGCAATGCCCGCACTTCGTCATGAAGGCGGGCGGTGATCTCTGCTTCAGTGGCTTCCGGAGCGAAGCGGATGGGTGTGCCGACGTGGACTGCGAGCTTGCCGGAACGGAACCAGCCGCGGCCGCGTGCTTTCATTTCGCCCAGGCCTTGCAGTGCGATGGGCAGGACGGCGGTGTGGGCCTGGCGGACCAGGAGGCCGATTCCGGAGCGGAACGGGGCAAGCTGGCCGGCGGCTGAGCGGGTGCCCTCAGGAAAGATGAGAACGTGGTAGCCGCGGTCGAGCGCTTCGCCGGCGTGAGCAAAGCTGCGCTGGAAATCGCGCTGGCGCGGCAACGGAAACACATTGAAGAGCGCCGTTATGAGGAACCACGCGAGCGGGCCAAGCGGGTAAAAGCCGTGCTTGCCCGGCGGCCATTCGGGATTGCGGAAATGGCGGAAGTCTTCGAGCATCTCGCCGGACATGGCGGCAGCGATGGCTCGGCGCATGCTGCCGGGCAGGGCGTACTGGATCAGCGGGCCATCGTAGGTGGTGACGTGGTTGGCGACGATGAGAACAGGTTCGTGGACCTGCGAATCAAGGTTGGCGGGGCAATCGACGCGTGGGTCAGCGAGAAACCAGACCAGCGGGCGCATGGCGGCTTCAATGAATGCGCTGCGCACCCAGGTGATTGGGGCACGCCAGGGCCAATGCGGGTAAACGAAGTTGGGGCGCGAGGGCTCCGAGGGTGTGCGTGTCTTGATTTCCCGGACATCAGAAGCGAGGCTCTCCGGCCGACGATCGGCACGCCTGATTTCGTGTCCATCCAAAGATGCGACCGATTTGGATTCGTGGTTCGCCACCCATGGAGACGATGAAGCCGAATCCATGGATGGGACTCCCGTGGTTTGTGAAGAAGCGAGGATGGCGCGCAACTCGCCGAGAGTTTCGACAGCGTCAATCATGCCGCTTTCCGCAGGCATGCCCAGCTTCTCCTCTATGGCCGCGGCCAGTTGCACGCGGCCGAGACTGTCGAGATGCAGGTCCTCACTGAGGCGCAGCTCGTCGCCGACTCCCGGGAGCTTTTCCCCGGTGATCTGCGCAATAAGTGCGAGGAGCCAGTCGGATTGGGGGCTGAACGCTTCAGCCCGCGGGCGCGATCCGTTGGAGGCGGCCTGGATGCGGGTGAGCCATGCCTCGACGGCCTTGCGACGGACTTTACCGGTGGAGGTGCGAGGCAGGTCGGGTTCGGGATAGAGGACCCAGCGACGAATGTGCTGGAACTCCGGGAGGCTCGCATTGGCGTGCTCGATGGCCGGGGGCGCCTGCCCCTCTGAGCCGCGCATGGCGAGAACGGCGCACGGCTCGGGACCGTTGGGAGTCTCGACGGACACGACCGCACAGGCCGCGACGCCGGGCTGTTCTTCAACAGCGGCTTCAAGGTCTTCAGGATGAATGTTGACGCCGGCGGAGGTAACGATGACCTCGCTCTTGCGGCCGAGAAAGCGCAACTCGCCTGTGGCCTGCTCCTCGGCCAGGTCGCCGGTAGCGAGCCAGTCATCTTCGCGCTTGCGGAGCCGGCCGCCGGTCCACGTCGCCGTGGAGATCATGGGACCGCGGACCAGCACCTCGCCGTCGGGGCCGATCTTGACATCGCGGCCAGGCAGGGGCTTGCCGATGGTGCCGCTGGCCACGTGGAAGGGATGGTTCACGGTGATCAGCGCGGCGGTTTCAGTCATGCCGTAGCCCTGCACGACGACAAAGCCAAGCGCATTCCAGAACTGCTCGACGGAGGCGGATAGCGCGCCGCCGCCGGAAAGGAGGGCCCAGAATTTGAGGCCGAATGCGCGATGGACGCCGCGGAAGCGCCACCAGCGCTTCCAGCCTGCCTTACCCGCGGGCGTGGCCTGGGATGCGGCGACGCGCGCGGCGAGTTGCGGATCGTCCGATTCGAGGTGCGTCTTGAGCAACGCGAAGACACGGGGAACGGCGGCAAGGACGGAGATGCGTTCGCGATGGATGGTTTCAACCAGGCGGGGCGCGACAAGACGGCTTTCAAAGTGAACCTCGGCGCGAAGAATGGGCGGAACCCAGATTCCCACGGTCTGTCCAAACACATGACTCAACGGCAGGGTTTCCAGAATGCGAAGCGGGTGAGCGTATCTCTCGTATCGCATGTAACCCTGCGCGCCCTGTTCAATCGGATCCACGCTGGCCAGTATGTTTCCGTGGGTGTGGACGATGCCCTTGGGCTCGCCGGTTGTTCCGGATGTGAAGAGAATCTGCAGGGGGGTGTCGCGAACGATGCCGGAGACCGGTGCGGCCTCGCGGTCCGGCAATTGGGAGAGCCACTCTTCGAACTTGATGCGAGGAAAGTCGAAGTTCGGATGCGTGAGGAGAGCATCGAGTAGCAGAGCATCTCCTACGGCGAGCTTCGGCTTAACGTCGGCGGCCACTCGCGCGGCGAAATCCGCGCCGCCGAAGGCGTCGAGGGGAACGGCAAGCGCGCCGCGAAGGATGCATCCGTGAAACGCGGCAATCCACTCGGCGCTGTTTTCGCCCCAGATGAGGACGCGATCTCCCATGCCGATTCCGCGGGATTCAAGCAGTGCGGCAAAACGCCCGGCCAGTGCAGCGATCTGGCCATAAGTGGTCACGCGGCGGCGAACGCCCTGGTAGCGGACTATGGCAGTTTCAGAACCGGCGCGGCGGAATTCATCAACGAGTGTGGCCAGATTATCGCGCATGGCTCGGCAGCTTCATCGTAGCAAGGGTATTCGATGCAAAGCGGGCTGAGTGTGATACTTGCGGAACTGTAACAGGCGGGCTGGAGCGGATCGCTCGTGCGATCGTGCCCATCGTTCAACCAACTTCGCCTCGCACAGCCCCGTGCCGGGTGGGGGACTTCAGTTCAGAAAGCGCAAATCAGATGGAGCCATCGCTTCCGAGAGCGGCGCCGTTGTGGCCGTCACCAGTTCCCTGAGTCAGCGAAGCGTTGGCCGCTGACTGCGCCTCATCCAGCATTTGCTGATCGGCGAAGCGATATCCGACGTAGATATCGGTGAGGAGGTAAGAGGGTTTGGCAGGGTCATCCTCGATTTTCTTGCGCAGCTGGCGAACGAAGGTACGCAGGTACTCGACTTCCTCGCGGGATTCAGCGCCCCAGACGGCGGTAAGCAAGCGGGCATAGGTGATAACGCGGCCGGCGCGGCTCATCAGGCAATGGAGAATGTCGAACTCCTTGCGCGTGAGGTGAATCGACTGGCCGCGCTTGGTCACGCTTCGGCGGGATGGATTCAGAGTAATCTCGCCGATAACAAAGGGCTGGTCCGCGGAAACGGCAGGGGCTTGAACGCGGCGCACTGCGGCGCGAATGCGGGCAACGAGTTCGCGAACGCCGAAGGGTTTGGTGACATAGTCATCGGCGCCGAGCTCGAGCGCGTTTACCTTTTCCTCTTCGCGGTCGCGCACCGTAAGCATGATGACAGGCAGGCGCGGGGCCACGGCGCGGATGCGGCGAAGGGTCTCAATGCCGCCGATTCCCGGCATGTTCACATCAAGCAGAACTGCATCGAAAGGCTCGTTGCGCAGAATGTCGAGGGCCATCTCACCCCGCGATGCTTCCGTCATTTCGAAGCCCAGTTCGGTAAGCGGCGGCCGCAGGGCGCGGCGGATGGCCGGCTCATCGTCAACAACAAGCACGCGAATCGGGGTCATGAGAGTCTCCTGGGGTCTCTGGTCTCGTCCTTCGTGCGGTCCGGCTTCCTATTGCTTCTCGGTGCAGAAAGCTGTTCCGGGGAAGCGGGGCCGATGCTGATTGTTTCTGAAGCACCAGCGTGGAAGGGAATGGCGGCATAAAAGATGGTGCCGTCGCGCTCATCGCTCGAAGCCCACACCGATCCACCATGTGCGAGCGCCGCACGTTTGGCAATGGAGAGGCCGATGCCCGTACCCGGCGCGCGTTCTGATGCGGCGCTGGACCTGAAATAGCGGTCGAAGATTCGTTCGCGATCCTGCGCAGGGATAACCGGCCCGTTGCTGTGGACCGAGAACAGGATTTCTGAGTTCGTCCGCTCGGCATGCATCGTGATGGCTGATCCGGCGTCAGAGTATTTGCAGGCGTTATCAAGGTATTGCGAAAGCAGCATGCTGATGAGGCGGCGGTCGCAGGGAAAGGAGATGCCGGGGTCGGCCTCAATCCGGATTGCGGCTCCTCCGGAACGCTCGCCCGCCGAGACAACGTCCGCGATGAGCTCGGCCGCGTTTACGCTTTCCATCTTTAAGGACAACTCCTGCCTGCCGGAACCTGCTTCTCCCAGGGACGCAGTCGTAAGCAGGCGGGTAGTGAGTTCGTTGAGCAGGCTGGCCTGCTCGTCGATTAGTGCGACAAGCTCAGCCTGAGCCGGGGCGAGGCGGCCCATTTCGGCAAGCCCGCTGGATGCTGCGCGGATCGCGGTCAGGGGAGTTTTGTAGGCATGCGCCAGGCTGTCAAGCACGGTGGCGCGCATGCGCTCGGCCTCGCGCTCAGCTTCTATCCGATTCTCGTTGGCCGTGGCGCGATATCGATCGAATGTGACTGCGATGAGCGCCGCGAGAGCGTTATTGGTAAGCGGGCTGAGGTCCCCGCGAATGACCAGGCTGCCCACCGGTACGGCGCCCAGCCGGATCACGCGGCGGCCTGTGCCCGTATGCCGATCGTCGTCGGAGGTTTCAAAGTGATAGACGTTCTGCGCCATCTCACCGGGGTCCAGAGGCCAGCGGCCGGCTTGATAAACCTCCTGCAGGTCGGCGTCGAAGATGGCCACCGCATCCAACCCGAACAGTTCCAATACAGCGCCGGCAAGCTGCCGGCCCGGCTTCTCATTCAGGTTCATCTGCAGAGTGCGGCGCGTGAATTCGTAGAGGTTTCGGATCTCCGATTCAGACGAACTGGCGCGCCGCGCCGCGCGCAGTGCACGGCGCAGGATAGGCGTAATGCGGCGGGGGCGAATAGCACCGAGGAAGCCTGACCTGTCCGTCTCCGTCAACTGCTGACTCCAATTCCTGCCTGCACGCCGGCGGCTTTTGATCGGTTTCCGCTTCCGGAGCGGTATGCAAGCGCCTGATGTTACAGCCATTCCACCGCATCAAGATGATCGCGGCGGCTGTTGATGGGCCCGGGGCTTGATCCCGCCTGATGGTGTGAGCTGCGGCCGGAAATGCGTTCCGTTTGAACTATGTCTTGATGGGCGCCGCGCAAGAGAGCTTGAACGGATTTTACCAGACTCCTTATTCCATCTTTATGCATTTTCATTGCTTCCTTAGATGGTCCTTGGTCAACTTCAGTCAATTGCTCACAGCGGAACGGCGGGTGAACGGAACCGCAGGCTAGCTGTATTTGAGCCGCCCTTTCTTTGCATCACCGACCACAGTTCCCATGTGGCCCTGAACGAACTGCAAGCGCAAGCACCTGGCAAATGTGTATGCGGTTGCGCGCCTGGATTGCCTGATTCCTCAACGTTGCCGGAATTGAACTGCTTTGACGGCGGACGTTGGAATCTTCGTCCAACAACGGATGTATCACCCCACCGATGAGCGTGGAGAAAGTGCACCTGTATGGACCTCTTAGCGAGTGTACGCAAAGCCCTGGCCCTTGGCATCGCAGTCACTGGAATGGTGACTGCGGCGCAGACGCAAACACCCGCCACACCGCCTGCGCCTGCAGCAGCTGCTCCGGCAGCCCCCGCTGCCAGGCCTTGGCACATTGGGCCGCTGGATGTGACGGGTTTCGCCGACAGCTACTATACCTACAATGCCAACGACCCCACCGAAGGGGTGAACGGCAAAACAAACGATCTCTATAACTTCAACCAGGACGCCAACCAGCCTGCGCTGAGCGCTGCCAAGCTTACCCTGAACCACGATCCGGCGCCGGTCGGAGCCCATTTCGATTTTCTTTACGGGCGCACCAACCGGCTTATAAATGCGCCGAACCAGCTCGACTTTGTGGAGCAGGCGTACATCAGTGCCAAACCGCCAAAAGCCAAGGGACTGGAGATTGACCTTGGCAAATTTGTTACCACGGCGGGCGCCGAAGTCATCGAAGCCAAGGACAACTGGGACTATTCGAGGTCGCTGCTCTTTGCCTGGGCTATCCCTTACTGGCATTTCGGACTGCGCACCTCGATCCCGGTGACCAAGACGGAGACGGTCGGCGTGCAGGTGGTCAACGGCTGGAACAACATCATCCACGATACCGGCGGGGTGACGGTGGGGCTCACAAGCGCGCTTGTGGAGCCTAAGTACACGCTGGATCTGAACGTGTACACGGGGCCTTCGGATTCGCCCGGCCAGAACGCATACCGCAACCTGGTGGACGCCACACTGCTGTTGACTCCGAATGCAAAGTTCAACGCCTATCTCAACGTTGACTTCGCCAACAACAAAAACTCCTCGTCGCATGGCGTGGGGGTGGACGGAGAGAACTACTGGGACGGCGTTGCGGTGGCGGCGCATGAGCAGGTCACGGCTAATAATGCGCTGTCAGGACGATTTGAAGTCTTCGACGACCAACAGGGATACGCGACCGGCGCCGCGCAGACCGTGAAGGAGTTTACGGGCACTTACGAATACAAGTGGAAGCTGGGCCTGCTGAGCCGGATGGAATTCCGTCGCGACTGGTCCGACACCCCGTTTTTCCACACCGAAAGCCATATGTCCGACTCGCAAACAACAGCAAGCGTGGCGATCATCTGGGTCTTCACTCCCAAACTGTAGTCGAATGGGCGGAATGAAGATTTAGCAGGCATCTTCATTCCATCCTCACTTGCCGGCAGCTACGATTCAAAAAAAACATAGACGCGAAGGCCAGGAACCATCGGTCCATGGCCTTCCCATAACTCCGGATCGATGTCGGAATCATGAAATTCAATATCAGGAGAGTACCTCAATGGCGGAAACAAAAGCACCGCAGATGCAGGCCACACTGGGTTTAACCGGACTGACCAGCAACGCGATGGCCCTGATTGCTCCCGGCGCGTTCCTGTGGCTCACCTTCTTCATCCAGGCAACCACCGGTGTAGCCGGGCAGCCCTCAACGGCGCCAGCCATGTGGATGGGGATATTCGCGGCGCTGCTGCTGTGCCTGGCCACAGCCGTGGCGTACGCGGAAATCTCTAAGCTCTACCCCGGCACCGGGTCGAGCTATTACTACGCCGAGCAGGCGATGCTCTCCAAGGACAAGGCGTTCAAGTATGCGCGCGTGGCCAAGTTCATCGTGGGCTGGGGCTCGCACCTTTACTACTGGGTGTATCCCGGCGTGATGGTGGCCACCACCGGCATCTTTGTCGGTTACGTGGTTGGGTTCCTCTTCCCCAACTTCCTCAGCGGCTCCAATCCGGGCCCTCTCTTCATGGCCCTCATAGCGATAGTCTTCTCGTTCTTCGTGGCCTGGATCGCTTCGAAGGGCGCGGGCGCATCCACCGCTGTGAACCTCGCTATCAACGTGGTGCAGATCTCGGCGCTGGTCCTGTTCAGCGTGCTTGCTCTGGGTTATCGCTCCAGCCATCCGGCAGGCACAAGCGGAGCAACGACTTTCCAATACGACTCGCAGTCGCTCTCTACGTACACTTACCAGTTCGCCACGGCCAAAGATGGCACGGTGATGCGCGATGCCAGCGGCGCTCCTCTGCCGCTGCTGGACAATGCAGGGAAGCCGGTACCCTTCGTCATCGATTATCCGGAGAACGACTCGAGCGGCAACCTCCTCACCCATAAGAACCCAGCGTCCGTGGTCGGCATCCACAAGTTCAGTTGGGTGTTCATTCAGGCCACTGTCGCCATCCTCATTCTGGTCGGGTTTGAATCCGTCACCGCCATGGGCGGCGAGGCCAAAAATCCAACCAAGCACATTCCCATCGCGGTCATCGCCTCGCTGCTGATCCAGGGGCTCTTCTGTTATCTATTCGAGTACTTCGCCGCAAACTACTTCTTGAACTCCGGGTATACGATGCAGAGCGCAGCCGGCTCTGCCGCGCCCATCGGCGACATGATGATCATCGTCGGCGACGCGCTACTCGGGCACGGAAACGGCAAGTACTTCATGCTCGCGGAGGCATTCACGGTATTCCTCGCGCTGATCGGCACCACGCTGAGCTGCATGAACACCGGCGCCCGCGTGACCTACGCCATGGGTAAGGACGACGAGGCGCCGGAGCACTTCGGTATGCTGCACGACAAGTCTCTCTCTCCACGGCGCGCCATCTGGACCCTGGCTTTCATTTCCGCGGTCATTGGCTGCGTCGCGGTCTCCCTGGTGTTCGCCGATGCCTCTGCGCCCACTGACGCCACCATCGCCGCCTTGCCTCACAACATCTTCTCCAACTTCGGATACCTGAAGCACGATACGCTGGCGGCGTTGCCCAACTCGCTGCTGACCATTACCCTCACTTCCAACTTCGGCACCTTCATTCTCTACGCTCTGAGCTGCTTCCTGTGCATGGTGGCATATCACAAGCGGCCCGACCACAATTTCCTGCTGCACACATTCATCCCCGGCTTCGGATTACTGGCCAACCTGATCTGCATGGGGGTTTACCTGGCGGGTCCAATCTTCGGCCTGGGCACCAAGATGGAACCGCTAACTGCCCTCGGCATTGCCGGACTCTGGGGCGCATACGGAGCCTTCTACTTCCTCAAATCGTCGAAGAAGAAAGGCAAGTCCGTCCTGCTCGAAAGCAAGGAAGCGGTCGCCAGCAACTGATTCAGTGACGACTTTCCGGGTGGTCTCTTTCGGGACCACCCAAGGTCATTTTTCGCGCAGTGTTTCACAATCCTGAAGGGTTCCGGCTCGGTAGAGCCGCCACGGCGAATGCTCGACATTCAGTTTGGACAGGCAAGCGATCCCGGCAAAGTCCGCACTAACAATGAGGACGCGCTGGGATCGTTTTCGCCCAAATCGCGCCAGGAGACGCGCTCGCATGGGTTTCTCTTCGCTGTCGCCGACGGCGTTGGCGGTATGGACCTGGGCGAGGTTGCATCCGCAACGGCCATCAAGGTCATCACCGAAGAATTCCGCGACGCACAGGCCGGGTCCATGCTCCCGGGCCTGCTTCCGCGCCTCCTCCAGCATGCCAATGCCGCCGTGCACGACCTGCGCCTGGAACGCGAATTCCGCGGCAAGCAGATGGCGACGACCATCGTGGCCTGTGCCCTTCGCTATGACCAGGCCGTGGTCTCGCATGTGGGCGATTCACGCTGTTATCTGGTCCGCAATGGCAACGCCCGCCAGGTAACCGAGGACCACACCTGGGTGGCGCAGCAGCGCAAGCTGGGGCTTATTACGGCCGGCGATATGGCCGCTTCGGATGTGCGCCACGTTCTTATCAAGAGCCTGGGCCCGGAGTTGTTTGTCGCTCCCGACACCACTGCCGTTTCCATCCGGCCGGGCGATGTGCTGGTCCTCTGCACCGACGGCCTGCACGATGAGACCCCGGAGAGCGAGATTGCGGCAATCGTCTCCCAGACGCGCAAGGATGTGGACGAGATTGCGAGCGAGCTGGTGGCGCGCGCCGTTGAACTGGACGGCAACGACAACACCACTGCGCAGGTGATACGGGTGCGCTCCACTGAGCAGGTGGGGATGTACCGCGGCCGCCCGTACCGGCTGCCCGCTTGAATGGGGTCCCCACAACGGCGCCTTTATGGATTCCTTAGTATCCCTGTCTTGTTTCCCGATAGAGTAAGAGAAGGTCACCACAGGAGAACAGTTCCGGATGGGTTTCTTTGACGGCCTTCAGGCCGGCGCCAAAATCGATTCGTACGTCATTGAAGCTCCGGTGGCGCGCAGCGGTATGGCGTCGATCTATCGCGCCGTCGACAGCCGCGACGGCCGCGTGGTGGCGCTCAAGATACCGCATCCCGATCTGGAAGCCGATCCCATTCTCTTTGACCGGTTCGAGCGCGAGGCGGCGATTGGAGAAAGGCTCATTCATCCCGGCGTGATGCGCGTCTATGGCGGCGAAACGCGCTCCCGCGTGTACATGGCGATGGAGTGGTGCGAGGGCCGGCTGCTGCGCGACATCCTTGATGAAGGGCGGATTGAGCAAGATCGCGCTCTGCGCATCGCCACCAGAGTCCTCAACGCGCTCGAATATATCCACGAGAACGGCGTGGTTCACCGCGACCTGAAGCCGGAAAACATCATGGTGGACAGCGAAGATCGCGTGAAGCTCATCGACTTCGGTATTGCCAGCGACGCCTCCGCCAAGCGCCTCACATACGCCAATATCACCGCCGCCCTGGGCAGCCCGAATTACATCTCTCCCGAGCAGGCCAAAGGCAAACGCGGCGATGCGCGAACCGACGTCTACGCCATGGGCATCATTCTCTACGAGATGCTCACCGGGAAGCTGCCTTTTCAAGGCTCGAATCCCATGCAGGTGATCAACGACCGCTTGATCAATCATCCCGTTCCGCCGTCGATAGCCGAACCCGCAGTGAGCCCGCAATTGCAGGAGGTCGTCTACCGCGCACTGGAGCGGGACCCGAAGAATCGCTATGCTTCGGCGCGCGAATTTGCACACGACCTCGAGCACCTGGACCAGGTAGGTGTGGAAAACCGGCCTGAATTAGAGCTGTGGAAAAAACGAAAGTCCTATTTTCCCAGGAAGATCGCATATTATTCGGGATTAGCGCTCATTCCCATTGTCATCCTGCTGCTGATGATGTTTCTCGCTCACCGTTGACCCCATAAGGCACCGCGGAATCCTCACACGATCCTTATAGGGGCACACGTACACTCTTAGTAACCACTGTCTATCCTCAAAAGGAGATCCATGTCGACAGAATTCCGCAACTTTCTCGCCCTCTCATATGACGAATTGGAAGAGAAGAACCTGCAAGCCAAGTCCGACCGCCTGAATCGCGTGCCGATCGACAAAATCCGCGAAGAACGGTTGAAATACCTGACCGACGAGAAGCGAATCAAAGCTGTCACCGTGCTCTTCAGCGATCTCGAGGGGCGCCTGCATCTCCTCGACTACGACAAGAAGTTCCTCCTCGGCGCATACGAGAACCTGACCTTCGACGGCTCCTCAATCCGCGGCTTTACCGCGCAAAAGGAGAGCGATCTCAGGCTGGGCATCGATTGGAGCGCCTTCTACTGGGTTCCCTCCGATGTGTTCGGCAACGGCAAGGTGCTGGTGTTCGGCAACGTTATCGACAAGGATGGCACGCCGTACTCGGGCGACCTGCGCGGCGTTTTGAAGTCCTATGCCGAAAAACTCAACAAGGAAAAGGGCTACACGCTGAACGCGGCCACTGAAATTGAGGGTTTCCTCTTCGCAGGCAAGGACGCAGAACGCAAATTCCACGAGACCAGCAAATTCGAATTCATCAATACCGGCGGCTATTACCATGTGCTGCCGCTCGACCCGCTGCGCCAGTTCATCGACACGGCCGCTGAAGTACAGCGCGCCATGGGCTTCCAGAACGAGAAGGACCACCCCGAAGTGGCGCCAAGCCAGTTCGAGATCAACTTCGGATACAGCGAAGTGGTGGCCGCGGCAGACCAGATCCAGCTCTACAAGCTGCTCTGCCGTCAGATCGCCAACAACTACGGATACACGGCGAGCTTCCTGCCCAAACCGGTTGTCGGCGTCAACGGCAGCGGCATGCACTCCAACGTTTCCGTTTCAGAGGGAAAGACGAACCTCTTCTGGGACCAGAAGGGCGAAGAGCAGCTCTCCAAATTCGGATGGGATTTCCTCGACCGCATCCTGACCAAGGCGCTCGATCTGTGCCTTATCTTCAACTCCAGCGTGAATGCGTATCGCCGTCTCGATCCGCACTTTGAAGCCCCAAACCAGATTCGCGCATCCGCAACGGATCGCGGCGCCATGATCCGCGTCCCCATCGGCAACTCCCGGTCCATGCGCACCGAGGTGCGCGCGGTGGCGCCCGATGCCAATCCCTACCTCTCGATGTATGGAATCTTCAAGACCGGCGTCGATGGCGACATTGCCAAGGTGGACAATCTGCGCGCCGGCGGAACGTACCTGCCGGACAATATCTACGCGGCAATCGAAGATTTCAAATCGTCGAAGTGGATTGCGGAGATCCTGGGCTCCGACGTACAGGGCCGCTATGCCGACCTGAAGCAGGGGTCGGCCGATCGCTGCCCACGCGAACTCGGTACCTTCGTCAAGCCGGCTGAAGTGCAGTTTCACCACGAGGTCTACAACCAGTCGCTCTGGAACCTCTTTTAAACAGTGGCGACGCGGCGACGCCCGCTACAAAAAGATCGGCGCGGCCAATCCGGCCGCGCCGATCTTTCATTCGGCCCAAATCACGGAACGTAACAGTGCTCACGCCCACCGGTGCGCTCGCACAGGTTCTGCCGCAGAAGCTGCCTGCCGCGGAACAAGCGCGATTTGACCGTGACCACATTCACGTCAAGCGCCTGCGCTGCCGAGCGTAGAGATTGCTCTTCCAGCGCACACATCTCGATGGCCCGCCGCGAAATCATCGTCAGGCCTTCGATCTCGGTGTGAAGCAGCCGCTCCATCTCGCGCCGAGCGCACGTCTCTTCCGGATCGGGACGTGTGTCGGTAAGTTCCAGCATGGGAAAGTCGTCCTCATCGGCGTGCATTACCCCGATGGGCACGTTGACGCGGCTGCCCCGATTGCGCAGCCACTCCCGCGCCGTGTTTCTAACAATGGCGCGAAGCCAGGTGGATATCTGCGCGTCTCCGCGAAATTGCTGCAGGCTCCTCCAGGCCCGCAGCAGTGCTTCCTGCACAATGTCTTCTGCCTCTTCGCTGCTCTTGGTTACCCGCTGCACATCCCACAGGAGTTGCGCGCGGCGTTCCTTTGAGGTCAGCGCCAGCAGATCGGCGTCCCGGGCCACACCTTCCGTGCCCCGCAAACCACCATTCGGTAAGTTGTGTGATTGCTCTTCATCAAGACTCAATCGTTCCAGCTCTTTCAATGTGTGCGGCATATCTTGCTCCCTGATCTCGAACTGCATGGGGAACTGCCCGAGGAATGCGGCAGTGGTTGCCAGTGGGATTGAGAGCTTCTGCCCTGGTGTGTCGATTGGAAGACGGGCCCCGGCGTCCCCGCGGAGCACGTCTCCCACCACACTGCTCTAGAGCAGCAAGATCGGGCGGCGGTTCAGCAGTTATTTACCAGGTAATGGGGGCTCCGTCCGGCCGGTCTTGAACTACGCCAGGCAGAAGCGTCGCGCGGGAGGCGCACGAGACGGAACCAGCGGGACGATGGAGGCCGGAAAGGGAAGCCGCGGAAGAGCTTGCTCCATCGGGCCAAGATCAACCAAATGCATCTGGTGCCCGAATGCGCTTAGGTTTGAGGGGTTCGGACGCCGCTCGGTGGTCACCCTGCCCAGGGCGCTCCCTTGCGTGCGCGCGCTGCGCGGGTCCAGCCACAGCCTGGCTGCGGAAACTCGCGCGCAATGATCCCTATTAACGTGGTAAAGCGAAAGCTTGTACGCCGTGGTCCAGAGAAAGACTGTGAAGGCGAGGGTGAGAAAACCCACTGTGCATGGCCGCAACTTCCACGTCAGCAAATCGTGCCTGCCGATCTTGCCGCCTGCCTTCGCATTGTTCGTCGATGGCGATGAATGCGCCAACTAGTCGTACCTTTCTCAATCGCGCGAAAGAAGGTCCCACCACCATTGAATGATGGATTCAGTTAAACGTCAAGGATGAAGCGTACTCCCACTAACAGCCAGGGTGCCGTTCCAGCGCTCTATGCGAGCCGCGGACTCTCATTCTGCATATCGTTTGCGCTTGCTGCGCGGCAAATGCCTTCAGATTGGACAGGCTTCACCGAGGTCCAGTTAGTTGCGCTTTTCCCATTCATCCGCAAACTCGATGCTCCCTCGGGAGCCGCCGCCCCGTAAGAGAAAACCGATTTATTGCTTGTTCCCTGCTGAGCTGCGTATTTATAGTGTTCTGGGTTTCAAAAGGGAGTCAACGATGAAATTGAAATGGATGTTTGTGGGTGCGGGCGCGCTGCTGCCGGCCTTTTTGGGATTGCAGCTTGCCGCGCAGGTGCAGACAGAGGTGCCTGCTGTCGAGCCCGGCGCCAAGCCCGACACGGTTGAGCACATCAAGGTTCACGGCAAATCGCTGGAAGGGAACCTGGAGGGGGATTCTGTCGACCGGGATGTAATCGTTTTCTTGCCGCCCTCCTATCAGAAAGACAAACACCGCCGCTACCCCGTCGTTTACGCCCTCCATGGCTACTCCATCGGCGCCGAACAATGGACCCACGAGATTCACGTTCCTCAGACCATCGAAGGCGCCATCGCCCTGGGCGCCAAGGAAATGATCGTCGTCCTGCCCGACTCCAAGACCATCTACAACGGCTCCATGTATTCGAGTTCCATCACCACGGGTGACTTCGAGAACTTCGTCGCCAACGACGTTGTCTCATACATTGATGCCCACTATCGCACCATCCCCGACCGGCAGAGCCGCGGACTTGTGGGACATTCCATGGGGGGCTACGGCGCCAGCCGCATCGGCATGAAGCACTCTGACGTCTTCGGTGCGCTCTACATCATGAGCCCCTGTTGCATGTCGCCCATGACTGGTGGAGGCCCTCCAGGCGTGAACCCTGACGCCATGAAGGAGCGCGCCATCGCCAATGAAAAAAAGGTAGCAGCGGCAAAGTCCCCGGCTGACCTCGCGGCCGCATCGCCCGGCTTCGGCGCCGCGCAGTATGCAACGGCGGCGGCATGGGCGCCTGACCCAAAGAATCCGCCGCTCTATTTCGACCTGTCGACCAAGGACGGTATTCCGCAGCCGGAAATCATGGCCAAAATGGCGGCCAACGCTCCTTTGGCATTCGTCGATCAATACATCGGCAATCTCAAGCAATACAAAGCCATCGCGATGGACGTGGGCGATCAGGACGGCCTGCGCTTCGATGCCACCAAGCTCCACAACATCCTCGACAATTACGGCATCGCCAACAGCTTTGAGATCTACCACGGCACGCACACCAGCGCCGTTGCTGACCGCTTCCAGAACCACGTGATGCCGTTCTTCAGCAAGAATCTGTGCTTCACGGCCGGCTGCCGATAACTGGCGTCCATCGGACGCCGCGCAGCAAACGCCAAACCGGAATTGCTGATCAGGGGAGGGAACTTCGATGAATAAATGGACGGGATGGATGGCCGCGTCGGCACTGTTGCTCGCATGCGGAGCAGCAAAAGCGCAGCAGACTGAGGCCGCACCTTCCGGCGGCATTGTGGCGACCATAGACACGCAGCAGGTCAACCCGCCGGTCTCGAAGTACGTCTTCGGCATGTTCATCGAGCACATTGGCAAGACCATGTACGGCCCTCTGTGGGCCGAGATGCTCGATGATCGCAAGTTCTACTTTCCCATCACCACCAAAGAACCGGAAGATCAAACCCGCCGCCGTGGAGGTTTTCCCGGCATGCAGATGCGCAGGTGGCGCCCGATAGGCGGCGACGACGCTGTTTTGATGGACAAGGAAAAGCCATTCGTTGGCGCGCAAAGCCCTCGTGTCGCGCTGGACGCATCCACTCCGCATGGCATCCGCCAGTCTGGCCTTGCGCTGGTCAAGGGCCAGCATTACACCGGCCGCATCTGGCTGCGTGGCGCCCCCGGCGCCAAGGTGAAAATCGCACTGGTCTGGGGCCAGGGCGCCAACGATCGCCAAACCGTCACAATTCCCATCACCGCGGCTTATGGGAAATATCCGCTTCGCTTTACGGCGCCCGCTGACGCAGCCGACGCGGCCCTTGAGATCACCGCAACAGGTCACGGCGACTTCCACATCGGCGCCGTCTCCCTCATGCCCGCCGATAACATTCATGGCTTCCGCCCTGACACCATTGCGCTGATCAAGCAAATCAAATCGGGATTCTGGCGCTTCGGCGGCAACTACACCGCCAACTACGTCTGGTACCACGCCGTCGGCGATCCCGACAAGCGGCCGCCGGATTGGGACCAGGCATGGAACCAGATGCAGCCCAACGATCTGGGCCCGGGCGAATTTATGGAGTTCTGCAAGCTCATTGGCGTGGAGCCGTATATCAGCGTCAACGCCGGCCTCGGCGATGCCCATTCGGCGGGGGAGGAAGTTGAATACATGAATGGCGCCGCCACCACGCGCCTGGGCGCAGTGCGCGCCAAAAACGGCCATCCCGAGCCATACCGCATCAGGTTCTGGAACATCGGCAATGAGCCCTGGGGCTCCTGGGAGATCGGCCGCACCGATCTGAAGTACTTCATGCAGAAGCACAACGAGTTCGCCGCGGAAATGCGCAAAGCGGACCCCTCCATCATTCTCATCGCCTCAGGCGAGATGCTTGAAGATGGCCAGGTTCCTCCGGCACAGCGCTCGAAGTACGTGGGCAATCTCGCCGGCGCGTATGGCAGCGACTTCGACTGGACCGGCGGCTTCCTCAAGGATTGCTGGGGCACCTTCGACGGCATGGCCGAGCATTGGTACGCGCAGCCCGCCCGCCGCTACAACGTTGAGAAGGCGAAGAGCCTCCCGCCCGACAAGCCCAACGACGATGCCTTCGACAAGATCGACCAGACTACGCTCGAGTATGCCCGCTATCCCGCCAACATCGTGCGTTCCAAAGCTGAAGAATGGGAAGGTTATCAGCAGCGCTTCCCGGCAATACTCCAGAAAAAGACCTTCCTCTCCATCGACGAATACGCCTACTTCGGCGGCGGTTTCGGCCGCGCCGCCAACCTCAAGCAGGTGCTGGCCTATGCCATGATCTTCAACGAGATGCTGCGGCACTCCGATTCCATGACCATGGCCGCGCACACCATGGGCACATCCACCATCGACTTCAACCAGACCACTTCCACCTTGAACACCCTCGGCCAGGTCTTCAGGCTTTACAGCAACAACTTCCCGGGCACAATCCCAGTCGCTATATCGGGCAACTCGCCGCAGCCCGCGCCGCAGTTTCCTCCGTCTCCTGATCAGCCCAAAGTCAGCTCCGGCAGCCCAACCTACCCGCTCGACGTGTTCGCCGCGCTCACGCCCGACCACAAGTACCTCACCGTGGCCGTGGTGAATGCGACAGATTCGGAACAGAAGCTCGACCTGAACATCGCCGGTACCCAGCTCGCCGGCCCCTCCACGCAGTGGCTGCTGACCGGCAAGAGCCTCGATTCAGTTGACCGCCTTGGCCAGGCGCCGGAAGTCGAAGTGAAGGAGATCCCCATCGGCAACGCGCCGCACTCGCTCACTGTCGCTCCCATCAGCATCAATGTTTATCGTTTCCCGGTGTCGTAGACAGGGAATAATAGCACCTCACCGCAGACCATCGTGGACCAGCTTACTGCTGGTCCACTTCGATACTCCCGGCTCTTTGCAGTCAGGAAACTCTTTCGCTGCCACGCGTCGATATCGGCGTGGTGATCGTCGCTCAGCTCATCTTCCAGGGCCCGCGATACTCACGCGTCATCAACTTGCCGGCTTTGGGATCGCCGATGATCTTTTCTTCCTTCACATCCCACCGGATCTTCCGTCCCGTGAGCATTGAGATAAGACAAAGGTGCCCGGGAATCGCCGAGTGGTGCCCCACTTCCACGGGTGTCACGGTGGCCTGCCTGGTCCGTATGCAGTCCAGAAAATTCTGCTGGTGATCGGAAGAAGTGTAAAGCTTCACCTTGCGCAGTTCTCTGGGAAGAGTCTTTCCTTTTTTCCAGGCTGGATTGGAGGCGTCAAATCCTCCGCGATCCACCCACACCCAGCCCTCGGTGCCGGTCCATTTCACGCCGCTCCTGATATCGGGATGGCCGCCGGCAATGGTCATTGTCACGCCCTCCGGATATTTCAATTCGAAGCGATATTTCGGTGCGGAGTTCCAGACCGCGCCGGCTGGCGGCAGCTCGCCGCTGCCTTCAACCTCCGCCGGACCTGAATTGTCGAAATCCAATCCCCAGTGCGCGATGTCGCAGTGATGACCGATCCAATCCAGCAGCTGGCCGCCGCCGGTGTTGTAATTCCAGCGCCATGACTTGTGGGAACGCACCCGCATGTAAGGCTCCATCCGCGATGGCCCGATCCACATGTCGTAATCCAACTCCGCGGGAGGATCGGACGCCAGCAGATTCCAGGCAGGCGTACCTGGCACAATTCCTTCCAGGCTTGTCGCTTGCTGTCCTTGAGACGCCAGCTTTGCCAATGCCTCCTTGCCCACATCGTCAAAATCCGAGTTGCCGCCGGGAAGTCCGACCTCGACATGGGTCACCGTTCCGATCAGCCCGTTTCGAACAATCTCCGCGGCCTTATGGAAGGTGGGAACTGAGCGCTGCCATGATCCCATCTGCCAGATAATGCTGTTTTCCTTCACTGCGCGAACAATGGACTGCTGTTCGGCGATCGTGTGTGCCAGCGGTTTTTCGGCGTAAATGTCCTTCTTGCGTCGCGCGGCTTCGGTGGCAACAATCTCATGCCAGTGATCGGGGACCGCGATCATTACGGCATCGATGTCATCGCGAGCAAGCAACTCGCGGTAATCGTGGTAGCCCTTGCAGTCCTGGTTCCCATAGGCGTCGTTGATCATCTTGACGGCGCCCTGCAGATGATTCGCGTCGATATCGCACGCGGCCACCACCTGGCAATCCGGGGAGGCCAGGAACGACCGGGTATTGCCCGGCCCCTGCCAGCCCATCCCAATCACACCGAGATTAATACGGTTGTTGGGAGCGGTTTGCCAGGCATAACCGCGCATCACCGTCGGCAGGATCGCGGCAGATCCGGCGGCCTTGATGAATCTGCGGCGATTCAGAGAGCGAGACGAAACATCGGAATCAAATCGTGGTGGCATAGTCCATCTGATTATCACCTCTTCGCCAGGTTTTTCGCGACTCAATTCACCAGCACCGGCGGAACTGCGGAGATCGGTCCATGCCCGCAGGCGAAACCTGGCCCTGCAGCAAAGTCTATGAGAATGACCTGATTGGGATTGGTGGACGCGGAAGGAATCGAACCTTCAACCTGTCGGTTAAGAGCCGAATGCTCTGCCAGTTGAGCTACGCGTCCAGGAGGGTGGAACAACCGCGCACAGTGCGGCTTTTGACGGCCGCGGATCCAGTGCGCACTTCAAAAATATAACACAATCGCAACCCGCTCGCCGAGCCGCATTCAACCCTGCTCCGTGTGCAAAAACACGCCAATCACGCGAAGAAGATATTCAGCGCAATGGCCCCAATCAGGATCGCCACCGCCAGCGCTTCGGGCCGCTTCCACCAAACCAGGTGATGCGTCGCCGGCTTCGGCGTCAGCGAATGCACCAGTCCCACCAGCTCCTCCTCCGGCCGCGCCTTGGTCAACAGGCTCACCGCCACCGCCACAATAAAGTTGGCGCTGAATGCCCAGATCGCGCCGTAAAAGTTCTGCGCCATGTCGCTGGGGTAGTGGTGCAGCACCGTAATCCAGCCGCCGTGAATGCCCGGCCGCGCCTCCAGCGGCAGACTCAGCCCGTGATGCAGCACCGCTGCGCCCGTGCCCGCAATCAGCCCCGCAAACGCGCCGTGCCCCGTCGTGCGCTTGCTGAACATGCCCAGCAGGAACGTGGCAAACAGCGGCGCGTTTACAAAGCTGAACACCAGTTGCAGCGTGTCCATAATATTGTTAAAGCTGATGGCCGCATACGCCGTCGCAATCGAAAGCAGAATCCCGCCCACCGTCGCCCATCGCCCCACCATCATGTAATGCCGGTCGCTCGCGCCCTTGTGAATGTAGCTCTGGTAAAGGTCGTAGGTAAACACCGTGTTGAACGCCGTCACATTGCCCGCCATGCCGCTCATAAAGCTCGCCAGCAGCGCCGTCAGCCCCAGCCCCAGTATCCCCGTGGGGAAAAAATGCAGCAGCATCATCGGCGTCGCCATGTCGAAATCCAGCAGCGGCTTGCCGCTCGCGTCCAGCATTGGCTTGCCGGTCACGGGGTTGATCTTTGCCGGCACAATTCCCCGGCCCTTTTCCGCTTCCGGCGCCACCACCTGGATGTTGTGAACAATCGTTCCATTCGGCTCGTGGATCACGGTCTCCACCGTGTGCGGCGTAGTCATACCGATCGCCAGCAGCCCGGGGAGAATCACCAGGAACGGGAACAGCATCTTGGGAACCGCCGCGATCAGCGGAACCCTCCGTGCCGAGTCCATATCCTTGCTCGCCATCGCCGTCTGGATCACCAGGAAGTCCGTGCACCAGTAACCCGCGCCCAGCACAAATCCCAGCCCCATCCCGATGCCGATGATGTCGATTCCCATCGGGTTCGTGCTCGCGTGCATGATCCCGTGCCACTCGTGCACCATGCGCGGATCGATCTTCGATACGCTGGCCTTCATCCCTTCCCAGCCGCCAACGCTCTTCAGCCCCAGCAGCACCAGCGGCAGGAATCCCGCGATGATCAGAAAAAACTGGATCACTTCGTTGTAAATCGCGCTGGTCAAACCGCCCAGGAAGATGTACGCCAGCACGATTACTGCAGACAGCACAATGGCGAAGGAGAAAATCCAATCTTTGTTCCATCCGAATTGCAGGAACATCGCGTCGAACACGTGCAGCGCCTGGATCAGCCGCGCCATGGCGTACATGCTGATGCCCGACGAAAACACCGTCATCACCGCGAACGAGCAGGCGTTCAGCGCCCGTGTCTTCTCGTCGAACCGCATGCGCAGAAATTCGGGCACGCTGCGCGCTTTTGATCCGTAATAAAACGGCATCATGAAGATGCCCACAAAAATCATCGCGGGTATCGCGCCGATACCGTAAAAATGCGCCGTCTCCAGGCCATACTTCGCGCCGGAAGCCCCCATTCCAATCACTTCCTGCGCCCCCAGGTTGGCCGAAATAAACGCCAGGCCGCAGATCCACGCCGGCAGCGCCCGCCCCGCCTGGAAGAAGTCCTTGCTCGTCTTCATGTAGCGCTTCAGGGCCACGCCAATGCCCAGCACAAACACAAAGTAGAGGATCATGATGATCCAGTCGACAGAGGTCAGTCTCAAGGGCGCGCTCCTTATCCCTGGCCAGGGAGTGTCGCAATCAACTCTAGAGATTGAGGAGCAGGGGCGGCAAGTGGGCGATGCCTGAAATCGAAGGAAGAGCGAGAATCTCCGGCCTGTAGGCCCTCGTAGGATGGGATTCAGCGCAGGCGAGCAGTTTTATGCCGCTCGCCCGCGCCATGTGACATCCAGTACTAACGTGCAGATCCACCGGTCGGGAGGATGCCGCCGCAGGAGCCCCCGATTGCAGGACCAATCAGCGTCATAGCGGGCGAGGTGCCCGCATTATGCGATCCGTCTCCGCCGTAGCGAGCGAGGAAAGTATGCGAGCCCGGCGGAAGCCCATGCGTCGAAAGCGTGGCTGCGCCGGCATTCAGGGTTGCCGACGCCAACATGGAGGAGTCGATCGTCAACTCAACCGTGCCCGTGGGGATGCTTCCGGAATTCGAGGAAACCGCGACCCGGAAGTTCGTTGGGCCGCAGGAGAACGAGGACTCAACCGCTGGATTCAGATTCACAATCACCGGGAGTTTGGCCGCGGCGCCCACTGACACGCTCTCTGAGGCCGTATCCGTAGCGTAGTTTGCATCGCCGCTGTATATGGCGGATAACGCGTAGCTGTTGGCTGTCGACTCGGTCACCGGCGTCGACGCGGTCCCGCTGCTCGAAAGCGTTACCGGGCCGCCTACCGTCGTTCCGTTCACCTTGAACGTTACGGTACCGGTGGGCTTGGTAGACGAGGTTGAGGTGACGCTCACCGCAAACGTGAACGCGGTTCCCGCCTTCAAGGTGGAGCTGCTGGTGGGCGAAGTGATCGACATGGTGGGAAGAGGCAGCGTGCCGGTGCCGACCACATGCAGTGTGTTGCTGCCGGCCAGCGTATTGTCCTGAAACACCAGGTTGGCAGAGCGGCTACCGGCTGCCCCAGGCGTGAAGATGACGCCAATCTTGCAGCTCTGGCGCGGGGCCAGCGTGGCCCCGGCGGTAAGCACACAATTCGTGGTGTTTGGATCGATGGCGAAATCTCCCGGATTGATGCCGCTGAACATCGGCGCGGACGAGAGCGTCAGCGTATCGTTGCCTGTGTTGGAGACAGTGGCCACTCTGGCTATGCTCGGAGTTCCCTTCAATTGACTGCCGTAGCTCAGGTCCCCGACCGTTCCCACCTTGCGTAGAACCTGCGTTGGACCTGCGGTAGGTGCATTCTGCAGGAAGTAGACCTGCCCCTGTGAATCGACCGCCACACCGGTCGGATTGCTGATCTCCGCGGTGTTGGCTGGGCCCCCGTCATTGGTGTACCCCTGGGTGCCGGTGCCGGCTATGGTGCTGATGATGCCCGTGGCAGCATCGATCCGGCGTATGCGCTGGTTGCCCGCGTCGGCAAAATAGAGATTACCGGCAACATCGAACGCCATCTGCCCGATGGTATTGCTGATCTCCGCACTTCGCGCCTGCCCGCCATCGCCGGAGTACCCGCATGCCGTTCCGCCTGCAACCCGGGTGGCGCTCGGTGAGTACTCAGCGGAATACAACGACTCCTCAATCAGATAGCAAGTGGTTTTGCTGAAGCTGTATTTTGTATAGATGTTGTCATTGGCGTCAACAGCAAAGGAGGCGGGCGATCCGGACGAGTAGGAAAACTGGTCGCTTATATGCCACAGATTCAGAGTGCCGGAACCACCTGAAATGCTCGATACCGGCAACACCGCCGCGCCGGTGGTCCCTTCCTCAAAGAACAGATTGTTATAGGGGTCGATACTCATGCTTGCCGGATAATTCATGCCGACGGCCGAGAAGGCGCAGGGTGCGCTCACCGTGCAAGTGGCGGACGTGTAGGCGTATCCATACGCGGTCTGGCTTCCCCAGGGGTAAAAGATGCTGAAGTAGTATGTGCTGCCGTGAGTATTGGCGGTGTACACAATACCAAAACTATCCGCGGCAAGGGATGCGGGCGTCGCGATTGGCCCCAGGGAGGTCGAGGTGATGACGCCGGTGGAATCCATCTCCTTTAGCAGGTTATTCCCTGTGTCGGCGATATAGAGGATGTCCCCGCCATCGATGGCAAGATTGGTGGCGCTCTTGATGGTTCCGTTGCCGGCGGCTATGGACGTAGGGATGGAACTGATCACGGAAGGCGTAAAGCTGACAACCGGAGCATAGCCGTTACCGGTCAGGCCGAAGCTCATGGGGCTGGCATCTGCCGTGTTCGTGACATCGATGAAACCCAGCCTGTGGCCGGGCCCCTGCGGGTTAAAGCGGACGAGCAGGGTGCAACTCTCACCGCGTGAGTAGACATTCCCGTCATGGCAGGAGCCGCCGGGCTCGATGACGAAGTTCTTGTTCCTCGATTTGATATGGGTGAGTGTAGTGCTTCCTGCGAAATTCAGGGTAAGCGCCTCCACGCCCGCGTCTTCTCCCACCGTGGCAGTCGCGAATACTTGGTAGTTGGCGGGCGCGTTGGCAAAGGTTGCGTCGCCGGCGTGCCTGGCCAGGATGTTGCCTTGCGGGTGCGGGCTGGGAGCCAGGGAGATGATCGAATGCGGCTGTTCCGTAGTGCGTACGATCTGTTGCGCTGTGGCAGGGGTGACGGCGAGCAGGGCAGGGCAAAGGAGCACGCCTGAATACAGAGAGTTGCAGAACCTGATAGTTGACATGAGGTGACCTCTCGAGGGGGGATCGGGGCCCAATAGATTTAAAGAAGCAGGAGTTGGTGACTTCCAATGTGTACGCCCACCAGGGGTAAAAATGCAACACTTTCGTGAAAGTGCGCTCACAGTTTCGCCGCGACTTCGTAAGGGATGAGGGAGCAGGCAGGTAAACTGGAATTGCGATGATCCTCACCCTCACCTGGACCTCCCAAGGCGTTCGCTTCATCGACCAGCGCAAGCTTCCCCTCGACGAGACCTACGTCCTCGCCGCCACCCATGAAGACGTCGCCGTGGTCATTGAAACCATGGTCGTCCGCGGCGCTCCCGCCATCGGCGTCTCCGCGGCTTACGGCGTCGCCCTCGGCGCAATCAAAACCACTGCCGCCAACGCCCTCGAGTTCGCACCCGAGTTCGAAACAATCTGCGCCCGCCTCGCCGCCACCCGTCCCACCGCCGTCAATCTCTTCTGGGCCATCGACCGCATGAAGAAGCTCTTCGCGCGCCTCCTCGCCGCCCACGCCTCCATCGCCGACATCCGCGAGAAACTCCTCGCTGAAGCCCATTCCATGTACCACGAAGACATCGCCGCCTGCAAAACCATGGGCGCATTCGGAGCCGAGCTTTTGCCGGCTGAAGGCGGCGTCCTTACCCATTGCAATGCCGGCGCCTTGGCCACCTGCGGCTACGGCACCGCCCTCGGCGTCATCCGTTCCGCAGTGGAGCAGGGCAAGCGCATTCACGTCTACGCCGACGAGACCCGCCCCTTCCTCCAGGGCGCGCGCCTCACTGCGTGGGAGCTGATGGCCGACCACATCCCCACCACCGTCATCTGTGACAACATGGCCGCCAGCCTCATGCGCGCCGGCAAAATCCACGCCGTCGTCGTCGGCGCTGACCGCATCGCCGCCAACGGCGACACCGCCAACAAGATCGGCACCTACAACGTCGCCATCCTCGCCCGCGAGCACGGCATCCCTTTTTACGTGGCCGCCCCCTGGTCCACGATCGACACGGCCACGCCCAACGGCGACGCCATTCCCATCGAGGAGCGCTCGCCCGTCGAAGTCACCCACCACGGTGGCAAGCAGCTAACGCCTCACGGCGTGGGCATCTGCAATCCCGCCTTCGATGTCACGCCGGCAAAGTACATCACCGCCATCATCACCGAGCGCGGCGTCCTCCACGCGCCCTACAACCAGTCCCTCCGCGAGATGGAACTCGCAGCCGCTACGCGCTAAAATCTTTCCAGGGAGTCCGATATGAGCTCTTCAGGGAAAGCGATCATCGTCGACCTTGGCCCTCTGCGCCAGTCGGTGGAAGACCGTGTTCAGTCCGGCTCCTATGCCAGCACCGATGACGTGATTCGAGCGGGTCTCCTCGCACTGGAGCGCGAGGAAGCGGGAATAAATGAATGGCTCACTCGCCTGGCCGAGTCAGCTCTCGCCGATCCTCGCCCGTCCATCCCAGCAGAACAAGTCTTCCACGACTTGCGTGCAAAACACGTTCGCCCGGCGCACAAATTGGAGTGGTGAAAACCTACAAGGTTTCCTTTCGACCGGCCGCCATTACCGATCTCGACGAACTCTTCGTCTATATAGCGAACCATTCCAGTTGGGAAATTGCCGACAGTTATCTTGAAAGAATTGAGAGACTCTGCCTTTCGCTTCGAACGTTTCCCATCCGCGGTGCAGCCGTTCCGGGGCGCATCTCAGGACTCCGGATTACAGGTTTTGAACACCGCGCCAGTATCCTCTTTCGTGTTGGCGAAAGCGAGGTGGAGGTTCTTCGCATCCTTTACGGTGGACAGGATCTGGGGCCGGCGTTGGAGCGCCTGCTCGCAATTCCATAAAGCCTGGATGCCCTCAACGCGCCCCGATCACCGCCGCCGTCCCCGCCACCACCGGCACTCCCAGCGCCGCCCGCTCCGCCTCATCCGTCACCACCTGCGCGCTCTCCTGCACCAGCGCGTACCTGTTCCCGCACAGGTCCACAAACACCGCCTCAATCCCCCAGGGCCGCGCCTCCGGCCCATGTTCAAACTCCACGCCCTTCGACCTCAGCTCTTCGTATCCGCCTTTGCAGTCCCGCGTTGAAAGCACCCACGTCGCATTCTTTCCCACGCGGTCAGGGAACCACGACGCCAGCAGAAACTCCACTTCCGCCTGCTGCGGGGGCGCCACCGTCAGCCACCGGAATCCCTCCCCGCTCTGGTCCATCCGCTTCTCGAATCCCAGCATCTGGGTGTACCACTCGAGCGCCTCGTCCTGGTCGTGCACCGCAATTGTCACCGTGGAAAGCTTGTCGATCGCCTGCATTCCGATCCCTCCAATTCATCTGATGCGTTGCGCCCCCCGCCTATCTGCCTCGGCAAACTGCGTCACCCCATCTCCTCACGCTGCGATAATGAGACCCGTGGCGCACTCCCCGACCTCCATCTTCCACCTGCGCCGGCCGTCCCTTGCCCGCGGCATCCTGCTCCCCGTCCTGGCTTTCCTCGTCAGTCTCCGCCTGGGAGGCTTCCCCAACATCAACGCCCTCCACTCTTCGCGCTGGCAAATCATCCCGGTCCTCATCACCTGCGCCGGCATGGTCGAACTCGTCCGCTGCCTCGGCCGCCGCTGGTCCCTCTACCACGCCGGCGTACTCATCTTCCTCTATACCGCACTCATGATCCTAGCCATGTCCGTCTTCCTCTTCTTCTTCCCCTGATCCCTGGCCCCTGATCCCCATCCCCTGATCCCTGATCCCTGGTCTCTGTGTTACGCTGGCACCCGTACAGCACGGAGGACATAAATGCTCAAAGGCTTTCGTGACTTCATCCTGCGCGGCAACGTCGTCGACCTCGCCGTCGCCGTCATCATCGGCGCGGCCTTCACCGGCATCGTCAGCTCGCTCGTCACTGACGTGCTCAATCCCCTCCTCGCCGCCACTGTAGGCAAACCCAACTTCTCTTATCTTGTCCTTCACCTCCACGGCGGGGAGATCAAGTACGGCAACTTCCTCAACGCCGCCATCTCCTTCCTGATCGTTGCCACGGTCGTCTACTTCGGAGCCGTCATGCCGCTCAACTGGTTCTTCCAGCGCATCAAAAAGAACGAGCCGGCTCTTCCTCCTCCGCCCGCCACTAAAACCTGCCCCGAGTGTCTCAGCGAGATTCCCGCGGCCGCAAAACGCTGCGCCCACTGCGGACAGCCTGTCGCGCCCGCTGCCGCCTGACCCGCCGAATTCGACAAGCACGCTTAGCCTGTATATCTCACCAAGCGTGGCAATCCGGTACCGCCGGTTTCAACAGCCTGAGGAAAAACTCAATCCGGACGCCGTTTTGAAAGGGCACGACTTCAGTCGTGCCGATAGAGATCGCAGAATGAACACGGCTTTAGCCGCCGAGGGATGGTTTGCCAGCCTACATGGCCACAAAATCGGCTTTTTCCGCAGCCTCTCCAGTCGCCCGCAGGCAACCCGCCCTCCCAAAGAACTAATTCAGCTCCACCGATGAGAAGAACAGCCTAGAACCGGCTCGACTGCCGCGCCGGTCATGCCAAGCTCCCCGCTCTCTCCAGCGCCACACCCAAAGCAATCAGCCCCACCGCCACGCCGCCATAAAAATAGTGCGGCCACGCCACCAGCCGCAGCATGATGCACTCCACCACCAGCCACACCAAAAGCACGCATCCCTGGAACACAGTCCACCAACCGTAGTTGCGCCGTTTCCTCACCGCCAGCCACAAAACCCATACCGCAAAAATTCCATTCGCCGCCAGCAGCAGAATCCCCGGGATCAGGTACGAATGAAATGGAGAGTAGCGCAGAAGACTCTGTGGCAATCTCTCGGGACTACCATGCGGGTCGGCCAACATCGGCACGCTGCCGGCAATTCCGCTTGCACCCAGAAATGCCAGAAGCACAATCGCTGCCCAGCGCGTCTTCCTCATCACCGCACCTCGCGCGTCTTTGTTGGCCTTGAAGACCGGTACCAGTCTAGTCCCCGGTCCAGCCCATTACACTGATCCTTCGTGAATTCCACGCTGCCTTTCGCTCATAAGGACCCCGCCCGATGAACTTGCCCAAGGCGATCGCTCCCATCCTTTCTCTCGTCCTCCTATCCTGTCTCGCCGTCGCGCAATCCCCGGCGCCCGATACCGTCTTCGGCTATTCCAGCTTTTCCGCCGAATCAAAAACCGAATCGGCCTTCCTCGCCGTTCCCAATGCAAAGCTTGCCGGCGAAGAGCTGAAGACTCTGACCGCCGCGCCGCATGTGGCCGGAACGCCCGAGGATCACGCCACCGCGGAGTACGTCGCCCAGAAGTTTCGCGCCGCCGG